>Ga0307372_10001780_pt1 | contig 36833 bp, 30 predicted proteins | sample OX1MG_FD_202533 | JGI IMG/M metagenome (GOLD analysis project Ga0307372, IMG submission 202533) | Soil microbial communities from Risofladan, Vaasa, Finland - OX-1 | ecosystem: Environmental > Terrestrial > Soil > Coastal area > Acid sulfate soil | place: Finland: Risofladan, Vaasa | collected...
TCGGGGCCCAGGCAGGTTCGGGATATCATGTCCCGGCTCTTCGGGGCACTTGGTCCCATCGTCTAGTGGCCTAGGACACCACCCTCTCAAGGTGGAGACACGGGTTCGAATCCCGTTGGGACTGCCAAAGAAATCCCAGCTCAATCCCGATTTCTTGCCAGAATAGCGCTGTGGAAAACGTGGAAATCTCTTTTTCGTGCGCGATCCGTGCGCGATGTGACAACCGGCGGCTACTTTCCGACCCATGGGTCGACGGCAGTTCGGCTCGGTGCGCAAGTTGGCGTCGGGGCGGTGGCAGGCGAGCTACTGGCACGAAGGTGGCCGTCACACGGCTCCGGACACCTTCCATGCCAAGACCGAAGCGAATCGTTGGCTGTCGACGGTCGACGCCGACCTGGCCCGCGGCGGTTGGGTGGACCCTCGTGCGGGTCGGATCACGTTGGCCCAGTACTCGGAGTCGTGGTTGTCGCTCCGGACGGATCTGCGTCCGCGCACTCGCGAGCTCTACGAGTCGCTGTTGCGTCTGCATCTCCTGCCGTCGCTCGGCGGGTATGCATTGGCGAGGCTCAGTCCCAGCATTGTCAGGAAATGGTTCGCCGAGGTGAGCTCCAAGCAAGGCCCGGGTGCGGCCACGGCGGCCAGGAGCTACCGGCTCCTGCGGACGATTCTGAACACAGCCGTCACAGACGAGATTCTCGTGAAGAACCCGTGTCAGGTCCGGGGCGCCGGTACCGAGCACTCACCCGAACGTCCCGTGGCTTCGACGGCGCAGGTCCATGCATTGGCCGATGCCATCACACCACGGTTTCGGATGTGTGTCCTCTTGGCCGCCTACTGCTCGCTGAGGCGTGGAGAGCTGCTCGGACTTCAGCGAGGTGATCTGGACCTGCTGCACGGAACGCTGTGGGTGCGTCGGGCCATCGTGAGCCTGCGAGACGGCAACCTCCTGGTTGGTGAACCTAAGACTGAGGCCGGCTACAGGCGCATAGCCATTCCGAGCCTCATCGTGCCGGACCTGGACGACCATCTCGGCTCGTATGTGGCGCCAACGCCCGACGCTCTGCTGTTCACCGGCGAGAAGGGAGGCCCCTTACGCCCACACGTGCTTCAGATTGAGTGGAACAAAGCCCGTGCCGCTCTCGGTCTCGAGCATCTTCACCTGCACGATTTACGCCACAGCGGGAATACATGGGCTGCTGCCACGGGCGCCAGTACGGCCGAGCTGATGGCTCGTCTGGGTCACGCCAGTCCGGTGGCGGCGCTGCGCTACCAGCACGCAACGGCCGATCGGGACCGAGCCATTGCCGATGCACTGAGCGAACTCGGAGCCCAGGTTGGCGCTCCGGTGGTCGAGATCGACCGGCGAAGGTCGGCGAACTAGATCTCTTCCAGCGCTGGTCTCGCCCTTACGAGCCCTTCTTCGCCGCTCGACGGGTCACGGCTGCCTTCTTGGTGGCCTTGGACCTCGTCGTCGTCCGTGACTTTGCCGGCGCAGCGGTACGAACTTCCTTCGTCGAGCCGACGAGCATTGTTACCGTCTTTGTCTGGCCCCTCTTCATGCCGGTGATCGTGATGGTCCGCGTGCCGATGGTGTGAGCAACACTTGCGCCGTGAAAAGCGTCTCCGTTGACAAGTTGTTGCACCCGCCCGCTCGAGATCCCGAGGATGTCAGCGGCATCACGCATACTGACTTTGCTCTCGATCAAAAGCTTGGCTCCCGTCTCCGTCTGAGCCATGGCGTCCATCCGTGCCAGTTCTGCCGTGTGGCGCTTTTCGAGAGCGGAGGCGATGGCCTTGGCCGTCGAATCGGGAAGGACGAACTCCTCCTCCAGGCCGAATGCATCCTCGTCATCTAGATCATCGATGAGTGCAATGACTTCCCGGATTCGCGCTCGGGCCGTAGGGATCGTTCGACCCTGGGTGTGGGCTCCGACGAGCTCGGGAGCATCGGCGACCCAATATTCGTCCGCGTCGCGTTCGTAGGTCACCCGGTACGTCGTCAAGACAACCACCCCTCTCCAAGACAGTGCGTCATGTCCATTTCAATTTTGTTCAGAAGGCCGATACCGAGGGTTTCGCCCGGATGGGCGGGAACAGTTGTCTTACAGTGCCCAAGGTATTCCCACCGATGGTGCGATCCTCGCGTCCGAGTTAGCTGGCATCCTCGCTTCTTGAGTATTGATTCGACTTGTCGGCTGGTTAGGCGCCTCGTTGTCACGTGTACTGTATAGCGCATTTGACATTGAAGTGTCAAACACAGTATACAAGGTTAGCCGAGGCTGCTCCATGGCAGTCGTTTCGCTCCGAGGACCGCTTGATCCGAAGTGGCCCACCGCTGAATTGTTGGTTCGGTGGAGTCGGGTTGTGTCAGGTGAGCTCGTGTCCTCGTCTGATCGTCGGGACAACGGAGGAGGGCCCAAGCCGTTGGTGTCGTTATCGGGTGGTTTGCTGACCTCAGCGATATCGATGAGGTACCCGCATTGCGCCAGGAGCGGACGCCGCGTCGGGTTTCTGGACCGCCCGGGTTCGGGTGTTATGTGGGTGATCCGTCCGATTGGTCTCTGATTATTGCTCGCCCTTGGGCGTCTTCGCCTCCTCGATCCCTTCAATCAGGCCGCTGAAGAGCTTCTGGCGGCCGGTCTGTCCCTTGCGGGTGGCGTCTTTCAGTTGTCGTCGTAGCGTCGGACGGAACTCGACGGACGTGGCGAAGTATGTGCAACCCTCGCAGATGGTCTCGAAGGTGCAGTCGAGTTCGACAGGCCGAGTGCAGAGGCCGTTTCCGAGCATCCGGTAGTGCTGACGGCGCAGACGACGCATGCCCGGGCCCTCGGCGTCGGCCGGCAGGACAGGCGCCTTGTCATAGAGAGCTTCGACCTTCTCGCTCACGGCGAAGTACTCGTCGGCCACCGTCCGGTCGGCGATGCGGGCATAGGTCATCGTCATGGACATAGAACGATGGCCGAGGAGGGCGGCGATGGCCTCGAGGCTCATGCCCCGGTTCACCGCCTGGGTGGCCACGGTGTGGCGCAACTGATGAGGGTGGACGTGTCCGATGCCCGCTTTCTTCGCACAGCGGATGCACATGCGGGTCACGGCGTGCCGGTTGAGCGGGCGACCGTCGATGCTGAGTAGTCGGCCTCCCACGCCGCAGTCCGGGTGATGCGACCAGTCCTCGAGCATGTCGACGAGCTGGGGGTGAAGCGGGATGTAACGGTCGTTGTGGAGCTTCCCCACCGGGATGCGCAGCCAGTGGGTGTCGCCGATCTTGACGGTGGCGTCGGCTTCGAGGTCGCACAGCTCGCCCACCCGCATGCCGGTGCGCCCGAGCAGCTCCATGGCCAGTCGCAGAAGGGGACGGGGCTCGCTCCTGGCCGCCCGCATGAAGGCGGCGAAGCGGGCGTCGTCCAAGAACTTGGGCAGGGCCTCGTCGCACTTGGGCATATCCCCGGCGAAGATGAGCGCCCGGGAGGGGACATCGTCCCACCCCCATTCGAGGATGCGCTCCAGGAACATCCGCAGCGTCGATAGCCGCCGGCGAACGGTGGCCGTGGCCAGGCGCCGCCCCTGCGGTCCGATGGCGGTGGCCATGTGGCTCTTGTAGCTCTCGATGTGACGGCGTTCGAGGTCACCGGCCCCCCGGACCTCGGGGTGGTTGTCGGCCAGGAAGGCGGCGAACATCCTCAGGTCGCACCCGAAGCTCGTCACGCTCTGAGGCCGCAAAGACAGCGACAATTGGCCCAAATAGCTCTCGATGGTCTCGGTCAACGACGACGCCGGGCGGGCATGGGCGAGGGCCGTCATCGGACGACCGCCAGAGCCTGGGCGTCGATGGCTTCCGATGCCCGGCGGTACTCGCCGGCCAGCCAGTCGTCGGCCAGATGCAGATAGAGACGGGTGGTCTCGATCGAGGAGTGACCGGCCTGGGCCTGGACGGCCTCGAGGGCCATGCCCGCTTCGCGCAGCCTCGTGAGGCAGGTGTGGCGCAGCTCGTGGCACGTGGCATGGACCAGGCCGGCCCGTTCCTTGGCCAACTCCAGGATCTCGTCGATCCCATAGGCCGACAGCGGCTGACCCCGACGCTTTCCCTTCAGCACGACGAAGACGACGTCGGTGGCAGCGTCAACGGGACGCTCCTCGTCGAGGTAGCGGGCCACGGATTCGAAGAATCGGCCTGACATGGGAACGACGCGCTGGCGTCCGCCCTTCCCGTCGGCGATGAACACCTTGCGTTCACCGATCTGCAGGTCGGCCATGCGCAGACCGAGTACCTCGCACCGTCGCAGGCCACCGAGGAGCATGGCCTCGACCATGGCCCGGTCCCTCTTGGTGCGCAGCGCCGCCACCAGGGCGTCCACCTCCTGCGGCTGCAGGATCCTCGGCAGGAGCTTCGGGGTGCGCACGAGCGGTGCCGCCCGGCCATTGTTTCGTCGGGCCCGACGGGTCATCAATCCTCTCGGCACCGGGGATGTCGTCACGCCGGCGTCTCCCCGCACGATCAGATAGGCGAACAGCCCCGAGATCGACGACAGCCTCCGGGCCACCGTCCGAGTCGACAGTCCGGACCCGCCATCAGAGATGCGCACGACCTTCGCCTGAGTCCGAGGAGCTCGTTGGGCGGCGATGAAGTTGAGCACGTCACGGCTGGTGATCTGCGACGGCTCCTTCTGCACGAAGCAGAAGAACACCTTCAGATCGAAGGCAGCGGCCAGAACCGAATTCGGCCGGGCTCGGCCGGCGAGGAACGTCAGGTAGTCGTCGAGAAGCTCGTGTCCGAGCCGGACGAACTGCTCGCCCGAGGGACTGCAGGGGCGCTCGACGGATAGCTGGAGTGGCATGTGGGTGATCTCCTTCCATCGGGAAGGCCCCACCCTGCCGGTGAGGTCATCCCGCCTGGTGGATCACCCACATATGAAGTGTTACCGGACCCCACGGCTCGTCATTCACCATGCCACCCTCCCGACTGCCGGCCCGGCAGGCCCCCTTGTGTTTCTCCGCCGGGCCAGTGTCGTGGTGCTGGTGTGCGTTAGAAGCCGTGCCCAACGCAAGTTGTAACTGTTGTGCCGTCGACGAAATCGCCATCGGGACAGGTAGCGCCGGTCCAAGTGACTCCAAACACGTCGTCGCCCAAGGTTCCTTTGGCGAGGGCCAGATCGGCGTTGGCCAGGTTGGCATCCTGCAGGCTGGCGCTGGCCAGGTTGGCGTCCTCCAGGTCGGCGTGGATAAAGCTGGCATCATTTAGGCTTGCGCCACTCAGGCTGGCGCTGGCCAGGTTGGCGTCACTCAGGTTGGCGTCATTCAGGGTGGCATTCGCCACGGTGGCATTCGTTAAGGTGGCATTCGTCAAGTTCGTACCGTTTAGGTTGGTACCGGTCAGAGTGGCGGCCTTAGACGCACCATCCTCACCTAACCATACGGCGCTCATGTTGGCGCCCGTCAGGTTGGCTCCTGAAAGCGTTGCCCCGCCGAGGTTGGTGCCCACAAGGTCGGCGCCGTAGATGTTGGCGCTCGTCAGGTTGTCGTCGGTCAAGTTGCATCCGGCGAGGTCCACTCCTACGTAGGGAGTCACCGAACAGTTATAGGGACCCTGGGAGTTCCAAGAGATCTGTGTTGCTCCCGCTTTGCAGGTCGGGGCAGACGTGCCAACCTGTGTGAGCTTTCCCGCCTTCAGGCAGGCGTAGTAGGAGACGTTGGGCGTCGTTGCTCCGGCGGTCATGACAGACGTGAGGCCGGCCGAGAGGGCCGCTGTTACTACAACGGCTGCCAAGAGTCGGATACGTGGTGTGAGTTTCCTCATGGCACTGGGCCTCCGGTATGCGCTTCGTCTCCATCCCCACCTGTAGGGCTCAACCAGCAGACGCTACGTCACCTTCACCCCTGGCTGCACCGTCGATTTTGAGGACCGACGAAGGCGCCGTCGGTGCCAAAGCGGCCCAACCGGGGTCCGTGAGGGCATACCGGTAATCGGGGATCCCGTACGGGCCGGGTGGTGGATCGGCTCACACAGGATGGTCCGGCGAAAATCCGTGGACTGTGTCGATGTGAGAATCTGAGAGAATAGCCGTGGAGGTGGGGGATGCGGCGCTGCGGGTGGTTCTGGATCGCCGTTCTGCTTTCGGTTCTCGGCTCAAGTTGCCATGGTATTGACCAAGGGTCACGTTCACATCACCGAACAGCCTCAACGACGACCACAGCAATCGCCTCGGCTCCCACTCCGAGTCAACCATTCTTCAAGTCATCTGAGGCTGCACATCTTGGAGGGACTCTTGCCTTCAATGCCACTCGACAATTGTCGACAGGGCCCCAGACGGCAGTGCTCCTCATCACCCTTGATCGAGTGATCGACCCTTCGCCACTTGGTACCGGATCAGAGGTTCCCTCACCGGGCTACCGAAACGTTGAGCTGAGGGTCACTATGACGAACGAGGGGGGTGTGATAGTACCCAGTCTTGACGAAGGTGACCCGGGCATTGCATCGCTCCAGTGGGCGATCGACCCTGAAATCACGAAGCAGTACGGTGCTCCTGTCTACGGAGTGGAGGAGTTCCCTTCAGAGTCATGTGGGAACACGCCGAAGGACTTCCCCAACGGAGTTGCGCCGGGGCAGACAGTAACCGGGTGCGTCCGATTCTCTGGCATCCCAGACGGAACGAAGGTCACTAGTGCCTCAGTCCTTCTCCTGTTTGCGGGCACCAACTCGGAGCTTCCCGGCGAGTGGCTCATTCCCTGACCGTCAACCCACATAGCCCGACCGATACTCGGGGATCCGGTACGGTCGCACGAGTCGGTCCGGCCCCAGCCAGATGACGACTCCCCCGTCCAACCCGTGTCAGCATTGGGGGGATGACGCCGGAAGTGCTCGCAGCCGTTGGCTGGGTGCAGCGAGATTCAACCTTCTTGAAGGTCTTGGACGGTGTTGCGGTCTTTCTTGCTGTCGTTTACGGGCTGGTTTGGTTGTCGGAGAAGCGGGGCCTGGCTCGCCCACGTCGTCTCCGGAGCGCCGCCGTGTCGGGTATTGGCCTCCTGTGCTTTGCAGCCTTCCTTGCCGTCAGGGCGTTCGTCATCCATCAGTAGGCGAATAGGGCGCATAGTCGGGGATCCCGTGTGGTTACGACGCCCGCTGGAGCGGGTGATCCGGGTCGGTCGGGGATGGTCGCCCTCGTCCGTGCCAGCAGGCATCCTGTGTAGGTGTCTGCGCTTGAAGAACTGATAGCCGAGCATCGCCAAATGCCATTCCCGCCGAGCGTGGAGAAAGGCTCCGACTACGGCGAGATCGATGCCGTGATGATCGGTGCGGATATCTACGGATGGGCACTCTCTGCCGCATCCGGCACGCTGTCCGCCGAGGAGCTGGTTCGACTACACGAAGCCCGCGAGGCGCTGGGTCGGGCGATCGCCGCATTCCCTGAGGACGCTCGTTCCTACTATCAACAACTGGTCCAACTGGCTGCAGAAGCCGAGCGGCGAGGACGCAAATAGCCGGTGCCAATCGGGATTACGTCCGCAGATCGAGGAACGGGGGCCTATCCGGTACTCGGGGATCCCGCCCACTCCCGCCGCCGCCCCGTCACGTTGAGGTTTTGCGATCCCGGCAACCGCCTTTCCTATTGCCGCCTGACCGTGATCGCCGTGGGCGCAAAGAGTCCCGGATACGACCGGCTATAGGAGCAGCCCGCCACGACATAGTAGATCCCTGGTTGCATAGTGGTCGGCAGAGTGAGAGTTGCATGCCAGGAGCTTGACACCACCTGCGACGAACTCGTCATATCCATCGGGAAGACCTGGAGTGGAACGGGCCACGTAGAGTTCGAATCGACAGGGTCAAATGTAGCGTCGGGCACCGAGCTGATGCCGACCGACGCACTGTCCAGGGATGTGCAAAAGGTGCCCACCGGCTCGACCGTGATAGTTGTTCCGGGCGCAACGGTGGTAGAGGGAAGGACTTCGAGATGATAGGGGGTCGATACCGTGATCGCGAAAGAGTTGGGGTAGTCAAATACATTGACGCATCCTGCCGTCACCGTATAGGGCCCGTACGTTCCAGGAGAAATGGTGGTGGTCACGCTCCATGTCCCATCGGCACCCGCGACATGAGTGTCTCCGACGTGGTTCTCGGGTCCCAGACTGGTAATGACGAGGGTGCCCGGTGGGCAGTCATTTCCCGTCAGGGTTACGGACTGGCCGACCGCCAGATTGGTGGCACTCAGTGTGAATTGAGCACCGGCCGGGGCACATGTCCCCTCAAGAGGTGTACACCCCCGCGGAAGCCAACCGACCGGAGTCAGATTCAATGTCGTTGTAGTGGTTTGAGACCCTGACGAGGACGTTTGCTTGCGTGTGCTCGTGGGACCGCTTGGGCCCAACCTCGGCGCGCTCCAGAGAGACAAGGTCGCACTCACGCAGGTGAGAGCTATCAATACGACCAGAGCAGTCCAAGAACCCCACCGACCTAACGGCACTTGCTCAAGGCTATGCCCGGTGCCAGGGATAGGTAGTCGAACCCATGCATATTCGGGCAGATCTCGTGCGGTCACGCGCCACCTGAATCTGATCATCCGGGTCAGCTGAGCTGTGCGGTCTCTCTCCCACAGCCGATGGTCTCGGGAGCCTGGCCAACCGAGTAATCCAACGCAACTGTCGTCTTGACCCGGTAAAGGACCTCGACCCGGTAAAGGACCTCGTCACAAGTGGGTCCCTGACCAGGATCGTCGCCCGATCTCCGAGAGCGTCGGGACCTGCCCTGGGCTTCCATGAATATCTACGCCACTGGGTGGATTTGGCCGCCCAGGCGGCGGCGTAGCCGCCGTAAAGGCGGCCCAGTCATCCGCTTCCTGAGGAGAAAGGGAAAGGCGAAACGAGATCCTCTGGATCACGTTCTTGTCCGGAGGTGTTACACCCTCCTGCTGGAATCGGTCGATGGACGACCGGGAGGCGATCGATACGTTCGTGGCCAGCCCCTGGTGCCGGGCCGTGCTCGCTCGCATGGAAGCACCGGGCCGCTACGAGGCCTTCGAGTCCCAGGCGCGCCACGTCGGGAATTGTTCTCATCCCGTCCGCCTGAAGGGCCGTGTCGTGGCCACCGATGTGGCCAGCGGCCAGCGGGCCGTGGCCTTCTCCTCGGCCGACACCCCCGACGGCGTCGTCTACAAGGCGTGTGAGAACCGTCGCTCGAGCCGCTGCCCGGCTTGTGCCGACGTCCACCGCCAGGACGCCAAGCACCTGGTCCGAGCCGGTCTGTCCGGCGGCAAGGGCATCCCCGAGACGGTGGCCTCGCACCCGGCCATCTTCGCCACCCTGACCGCTCCTTCGTTCGGTGCCGTCCACAGCGCCTTCGGTGACCGTCCCCGGCCGTGCACCCCGGCCAACCCGAAGGCCCGGTGTCGCCACGGGCGCCCGGTGGCCTGCTTCGACCGTCACCGGCCCCATGAGGACGCCGTCGGCCAACCCCTGTGCCCGGGCTGCTACCGCTACTCCCAGCACGTGCTGTGGAACTCCCTCTCGAGCGAACTTTGGCGCCGGACCACGATCTACCTCCGTCGCTCCCTGGCGGCGGCCGTGGCCATGACCCCGCCCGAACTCGACCGCCACGTCCGGGTGAGCTTCTGCAAGGTGGCCGAGTTCCAGCGCCGGGGATCCGTCCACCTCCATGTGGTCGTCCGCCTGGACGGCGCCGGCGACGAGATCGACGCCCCGCCCGACGTGTTCGACGCCACCGTGCTGGGCGGAGCCTTCCTCCGGGCGGTGAGAGCCGTCCAGGTGGCCTACCCGATCCGGCTGGAGGGCCGGGCCCAGGTGGCCCGCTTCGGCCGCCAGTGCGACATCACCGTCCTCGACACCGGCACCAGGGCGGCCAAGGTGGCCCGCTACGTGTCGAAGTACGTGGCCAAGTCGAGTGACACCGGTGGTGTGCTCGATCGCCCCATGCGCCCGAACGACATCGCCAACCTCGACAAGCTGGCTCTGTCCGATCACGAGCGACGTCTGGTGGAGACGGCTTGGCGCCTCGGGGGCAGGTCCGAGCTGGCAGCGCTGAAGCTGCGGAGCTGGGCCCACCAGCTCGGCTACCGGGGCCATGTGCTCACCAAGTCCCGGCGCTACTCGACCACCTTCAAGGCCCTGGGAGCGGTCCGGGTGGCCTGGCGGCTGGCCCGAGCCCGGAACCGTCGTGACCCCTGGGGTCGCCCTCGAACGATCGGCGCCGTCGAATTCGAGGCAACCTTCGAACCGGTGGGAGTGGGCTGGTCGCTGCGCGGCGATCCCGTCCTCGCCGCCGAGCTCCATGAACGCGACAGCGACGGACGGCGCGCCTACTGGGACTCACTCGACGAAGACGAGTGGTACGAGAGGATGGCCGGGGCCGCCTGACGGCAAGCCGCCGTAGGCGGTGCGCCAGGTCGCACCTCGACCAGGCATCGACTGATCCAACGGTCACGATTCTTGAGGGCTGGGGCGAGCGGGCCCGTGCGCGATCCGTGCGCGTAGCAACGCGCACACTCGGTCATCGGCGGTATCCAACGGTCAGTCAAAATGACCGGTGAGCAGGGTAAACATGCAAAAGCCCTAGTTGTGGACAACCCTCAGGGCACCCTCTCAAGGTGGAGACACGGGTTCGAATCCCGTTGGGACTGCCAAAGGTGTCATTGTGCGAACACCTGTCCCGTTGGGGGACGTGATCGTTCGAGCGCCGTTTGCCAGGTCATTGATCGTGGACCGGACGACCCTGAATGTCGGGGTCACGTGTTCGCGTGTCTCAACCTTCAGCTCATGAACAAAGGCTTGGGCTAGAGCTTTGCGGACCGGTGCCTGAGCGTGCCGGGCTGCGGCTTCCAATTCTTGCTTCAGAACTCTGATGTCGGCAGGGGTGGGGAGTGGCTCGTCCGCTGCGGCGGACTCGGCCAGCAGATTCGCCTCGCGGTCCCGAAGGGCTGCCGCTTGCTCGCCGAGGTGGCGTACCCGCTCACCGAACATGTCCTCTGTAACAGTCCCATTCTCGAATGCGCTCATGTAACGCTCGATTGCAGCCTCCGCCTTCCGAAGCTCCGCCCTCACGGCTGCTCGCTCGTCGTCGAACTGGCGGGAACCTGCCCCGTTGAGCTTGTGGGCTTCATTGGCGGCATCAAGGAGTAGTCGAGGATCGCTGTAGAGGTCCACAAGGGTGTTGAAGACGGCACCTTCGAGTTCGTCTGCCCGGATGCGATCTCCGGCGCACCCCTTCGTACCGTAGCGCTGGCGGGTTGAGCAGACGTAGTACCTGTAGCGATGTCGCTTGCCTGTGGCGCAGGCGCCGACGTATCTCCCTTTGCACCGCTGGCAAGTGATCAAACCGGCCAATACGTACTCGGGGTGGCGGTTGCCGAAGCGCTCGGCGTATCCCTCGCCTCGTTCTTCGAGAAGGCTCTGAGCTCTCTCGAATAGCGCCGGATCGATAAACGGCTCCTTGCCGTTGCTGTACCACTTTTCCCGGAAGAAGACCTCACCGAGATAGGAGCGGTTGCGCAGAATATCGAGGATGCCCTTGGTCCCCCAGGGCTTACCCAGGCGAGTGCGGTGTCCGTCGGCGTTGAGTTCGGCGGCGATGGTCGTCGTCCCGAGGCGGTCGTTGGCGTAGCGGTTGAAGACGCGCTCGATGAGGGGGAACTCCTCAGGTTCGACGCTCAGACGCTTCTCGGCATCGAGGACGAGGCCGTAGGGGATCCTCCCTCCCAACCACGCGCCCCGAGCGGCCTTGCGCTCCATTCCGTTGATGACTCGATCGATGATGGTGGCCCGCTCGAACTCGGCAAAGACTCCGAGCAGCTGGACAAGCATGCGGCCAGTGGCGCTGGAGGTGTCGATCGGCTCGGTGGCCGATCGAAAGGCCACTCCCGCCGTTTCGAGTTCCTCGAGCAGGTGAACGAGGACCTTCAGTGAGCGGGCGAAACGGTCGACCCGGTAGACGAGCAGGACGTCGAACCGGCCGAGGCGGGCATCGCGAAGGGCGCGACCGAGCGCGGGCCGGTCCGCCTTGGCCCCGCTGATCTGGTCTTCGTACGTCTCGACGTGGGCCCAGCCGGGCTGGCTGGCAATGAAGGCTCGGAGTCGGTGTTGTTGGGCGTCGAGGGAGAAGGGCTGATGTTCCTCGTCGGTGGAGATGCGCACATAGATGCCGACCCGAACCGTACCGGCGCCCGAGCCCTCCGATACGGCTGCATCTCTCCGTTTTGATGTGCTCCTGCTCATCGGGCGCCAACTCCGACGCCGAAGGCCCGTGGCCGTGGCCGGGTCATTTCTGTGTTGAGGGCCACTCTTCCTCCTTGGCGACTATCGCTCCATATTGGCCAGCCGATGTGACCTCCACGTGGGGACCCAAGTCAAGTCCCGGATAGAGCCTTCGGCGGCGGGCGAGTAGCTGTGCGACGGCCCGGACGGCCCCCCGGTACTCGTCGTCGGTCATGAGAACGTAGCGGGGACGGGCCAGGCGAACACGGGCCGACGGAGGGGCTTGTTGACGACTGGCGGATGGACGAACGGGACCTCCTTTGGCGACATCTGGCGGAGATCGATCGGATTCTCGCGACCCCGTCACGAATCGCGGCCCGCCCCGGAGCGTCGCTCTTCTGTCCTGCTCGAGGGGAAGGGAGGACAACGACGTTGAGTGTTCTCGCCGCACAAGAAGTTCACAGGGACCGTGATGGGCGCGCAGGGAAGGAGGTAGGCGAGAGGCTGGTCGCACAATGGGCCAGAGACGGCGAGTTCACACGGGGCTCTCGTCAGGGCTACGAGCCGAGACGTCAACGGTCATCGATTCTTGAGTGGGATTCCTGTGGAGCGGTCATGGGCGTCCACGACCGGAGAGGCGTCAGAGAAGAACGTCCCCTACGGAGCCCATCTTGGACAAGGCCACGTTCCGATGCCCTCCAAGCTTTCACAACGGCTGTGAGGCAGTGCCAGGGGGGAGGCCTCGGGCCTGGCCTCACGGAGCGACCCTAACGGCGGAGACTCTGCTTGGCGCTGTCGGCCGTGGCCAACACTGCCTCGTACGGCCCGCCAGGAGGACGCCAGATTCCCGGGGACTGTCGTCGGGCCTCCTGGGTGCCCGTGAGGGAGGCCGACCACGCCCTCCCTCACTACTCCCTCACCGTGACGATCTCGTGAGGGAGTCGTGAGGGCGCGCCGTGATCGAAAGAATTTCTCGTTCTGTTTGTCGGGACCCCGATCGCCCGCGCGAGCCGTCAAGCGCTGAGGTGAGGGAGGCCTGACCAGGCCGAACGCCGAACTCCCTCACGACTCCCTCACCGTCGGCCGGCGGTGAGGGAGTCCGTGGGGGAGTGCCCCAGGCTCCCAATCTGAGGGACTTGTGAGGGAGGCGACCGGGCCTAATGACCGCTCCACCGACACGACAGGAGCTGTCCCATGGCCACCCGCCGCACTCTCACCGATTCGCCCTTCGACGCCTTGGAGAAGACGTTCCGGTTGCTCGTCATCGGTCCCCGTCCGCTGGCCCTCGAGGGCGAGGTGGTGGTGGGGCTACCGGAGCGCTTGACCCCCCTGGACGAGCTGAAGGCGATACTCCTCCACCCCTCCACCTCGTACCAGGTCCGCGACGACACCCTGGCCGAGCTGATTCGCCAGGCCCGCGCCTCGGAGTCGTGGAAGGTGGGGCTGGCTGCCGCGGTCCTTCCCGGCGTGCGCAGCGTGGTCTGGTCGCTCGTCCAGGCTTGTCCCGACAAAGCCGAGGACATCGAGGCCGAGACCCTAGCCGGACTGGGGGACATCGACGTCTCCCGCCCCCGCCTGGTGTGGCGATCGAGGAAGGCGGCCAAGCGTCTGGTGCGCCTGGAACTGGCCGAGCAGGGCCGCCCGGCCACCTCGCCCGTCCCCGGGGCGCCGCCGGAGCCGTGGGGGGCACCCCGACCTAGTACTCATCGAGGCGGTCAGCAGGGGCGTGGTGGCGGCCGACAGCGCCGAGCTGATCGGTTCAACCCGCCTGGGCGACGTCGGCCTCGACGAGGCGGCCACGGCGCTGCACGTGGGCTACTGGGCCGCCCACAAGCGCCGGAGTCGGGCCGAGGCGGCCGTGGTCGGGTGGCTGGCCTCCGAAGGTCACCGCTCCCGGCACTTTGTCCAAAAGGAAGTGGCGGCACCCCATTCTCCTGGTGCGGGTCGACCTCGCCAGGGACTGTGAACCCGATCGGCGACCGGAGGCGCGTCGCTCGAACCGCAGACCAAGGCCGTGAGAGTGCCCATCTCGATCTTCGAAGGAGCTCGTGTTATCAGCACCCGGGTCAGTTGGCCCCCCGAGCTCCGCGACGCCGTAAGTGCCAAACGCCGGCACCAAGATGCTCTTTTCCATGAGACCGGAAGACGCCCGGATCCTCGAGCGCCACGGACGGGCGGCGGGGAGTGGCGGACCCGACTGTTGGCCGACCGCTGTGGCCCCACCTTGAGGCAGACGCCACCGACGTTCCCGAAGGGCTCCATAGGGGGGTCCGTGAGGGGGTCCACAAGGGATTCCGTAGAGGGTTCCGTCCTGACTCGGATCCCCCCAGTTGCCGCCGAAGCCCCACGTCAAGAGGCTGCAAAGGGCTCCGATGAAAAGGCCGACTACATGGGTGGATTGCGATGAATAGGGAGGATTCGACTGAGATGGCGCCACGGGCGCCTCGCCGACGCGATGCCGAACGGCGACTACTCGATGTGGTCACTCGGATCACGGACCGGGATCGCACCATCTGTCGACCTCTCGACGAGCATCGGGTACTCACCACCTCGCAGGTCACCGACATCGGCCTCAGCGGCGAACGTCGCACTCGCATGCGGCTCAGCGAGCTGTACGGCCTGGCGGCGGTCGATCGCTTCCGACCTCGACTACAGGCACGGGACCTGCATCACTGTACTGGGGCCTATAGGCGCCGCTCTGGTAGCGGCCGAACGTGGATTTGGCCTCTCGGAACTCGATTGGAGCACAGGTCTGCTCAATGACCATGCGCACCTGTCCGGCCGCCCCCGCTGACTCCGGTCACGGTGAATGTTGCGCGCCAGGCGGCCCGAGTGCGCCATACGCGATCGACGGGGGAGACGCAGGGCACGCCACTGGCCAGGCCGCCGCTTGCCGGTGGTGATGGAGACGCCCTCGCCGTTCGTTTCGGGGATCCGATCGGGGATCCAATCGGGGATCCAATCGGGGATCCGACATGAACGGATCCCCCAGACGCGAGCGAACACGGACGTCACGGCCCTGGAGGGGGATCCGATGGAAAGGCCGACTTGGTGGGTGGAAGGGTGTGAACGGCAAGGAATCAAGAGAGAAGGCGCCAAGGGCGCCTCGTCATCGAGATGTGGACGAGCGACTACTCGATGTGCTGGGCGACTGACCGATCGGGATCGACCTCCGTGTCTGCTGCCCCAGGGATGAGCACTGGGAACTCGCCCCCTCCCACGTGGCTGACATCGTCTTCACCGGCGCTCGGTGTGGCCCGTCCTCGGCTCGGTGAGCTCTACGGCCTGGCGGTCGTCGACCGCCTCCGACCTCGGGCAGACATGAGCTCGGCTCCGTCTCACTGGGTGCTGGGGTCGGTGGGCGCCGCCCTGATGGCGGCCGAGCGGGGTGTTAAGACGGTCGACCTCGAAAGGCGCAAGGGGATGCTTTCCGACCTAGCCGCCAGCCAGCGGCTCGCCCATCTGGTCGGCACCAACAGCGTCCCCACCTCCCCTCGCCCGCTCCGCCCGGGCTACCGGCTCGAGGTGTGGTGGTCGGAGCAGCGCTGTACCAAGGAGTCGAGCGAGATCGTCCGCCCCGACGGCTACGGCATCTGGATCGACCACGACCTCAGCCCGCCGCTCCCGACGCCGGCGATCCTCAGCGGCGAGGACTGTACCCCCGGTCCGAGCGTGGTCGAGATTAGGCGAAAGGGGTTGGCTAAATGACTCACCTCATCAACTGGCAACCTCCGTATGGGGCGTAGCCAGGTACGCAGCCGACGGCTTAGAGGATGCAAACGGACCGCAGATTCTCGCCCATCGGCCCACGTGCGACCCGTAGTCATTTGGAGCAAGATCGGCGACGATGACAGGTGACTCACCACCCCCTAACGTCACTGATCAACTCAGGGCATTCGTCAGGGCGGCGGGCAAGGACCTCGATCGGCTTATCGTGGTCAGCCCGGGTGATGGCAGCTCCTACCTAGAATCGATCTACGCAGTCGTCGGGCAATCAGTTCCGTCTGCCCTCGAACACTGGGAGGGCGACGTCAACAGGAAGTGCAATAAGTACCGTGAGACCTTCGGCACCTGCGAGATCGTCGAGATCAACCTTGGATCGTCCGTATACCTCTTCGACCGCACCTACGAACGGGTCGTCATTGCCTACGGTATTGCCGCGACTCCATCGCAAGAACGAGATCACAGCCGAATGCGACGCTTCCCAGACGTGAACATTGGAATCGAAGTGCACATGGCCGACCATGCGTTTCCCGCCGACCGTGGACATTTTCTCAGCCACGCCGCGGGTGGGGAGCTTGATATCAATTTGTTTCCGCACCGGCGCGAGCTAAACAGAGGTTGGTCGCCCGAGGGAAAGACATTTCGGCGAATGGAGCGTTACGTGGCGACCAATCCGGGGACCTTCCACGCCCATCACGCGACCTACGACGACAAGACCTGGATTCCCGCTGTCCTCGAGTACCGGGTCCTGATGGAAAACACCACGTGGTGGATCGAGATGTTCGCCAACAAATGAGGTCTTGACGAGTGTCGACGACCAAAATGGCGGTAGACGGTCAGGTCGTTGGCCAAACGCCAACGTCTTCTGTCGGCGGTCCCACGCACTATCGTCTTATGGCGACACGAAAACCAGCGAGCGTCGCTCGTAGCCACGCCAGGCCTTCATCGGTATCGAACGTACATGGACTGGTGAGTGGTCCGGGTTCGTGCGCTAGTGCGTTCGGGCAGCGATCACCGAATAGTACAAACGACCGGCCACTCGGGTCCCGCTTCGACACCCATTGAAAACCGCCTGCGCTCGGTGTCTGCTCCCTGAGCCAATGCGCCCAAGCTCTCGTCTGCGGGTAGTCGTCCGGGTCACACATGGTGAGCCAGGTGTCCTGACCAATAGAGCCGAGGTCGGCGCCGGAGACGAGGCGAATGAGCTCAATCGGCTCGGTTGTGATCACGCGGCTGGCCTGACGACTTCGCCAGTACCTTTTGGCTAGGAAGCGCGCCCCCCGGTCGTTCGCCAATACATCGCGCAAGAGCGCCTCGGCAACGGCTACGTCATCCCGATCCGCTGCGTAGGCGTACGGATATGGGTCTTCGTTCGTTGAGTCGAACCGCCCTCCTCCAAAGAGGACATCTGCCTCAACCGGATTGAAAGTAGCGCTTCCATAGATGTCCAAATGGACTCGCGAGAGGATCGTTCCTTTCGCCAAGACAGTCGATACGGGCGTGCCAGTAAAGTTGGTCGGTGGCGCCTGACGAGTCATGTGGTGTCAACCGGAGGATCCGACGGCTCGCGCCGCCGCGATTACGTTCTCCTCGTTGCCAATGAGGACGTCATCCGCGGGGATAGCGTGAAGGCCGGCATGCGGTGTCAGCCACCACGAGGCAACACCCCAAGGGTCGTCTTCGGCGTCGAGGTAGACGTTCACGGTCCTTACGGCCTCGAGGACACGACCGTTCCGGAACTGAAAGGCGGGGACGAGACGGAGTCTGTCGCGCCGTAGAGAAACCACGAATGGAAGGTCGACCTTGCGGATCGCATCGAAAAGGACCATCGGTACTGCAAGCAGGCGTTCCTCTGCCGCCGCGTCAACCGCCTCAGGGGTGGATTCAGGAGGCTCGAGGTCGAGGCCTAGCTCGATGATGAATCGAAGATAAGCAGCAGCGGCGCCTACCGGGATACTGGGAACCTCAACGGTCCGTCGTGTCGTGTCGCGCTCGAGCGCTCGCCACGCGGGGTGCTCGGGTGGTTCGTGTGCCAGGAGGAGCGATAGCAGGGCGCCGGGATCCCATGTCCCGACGTGCACCGCGGTCGCCAGCTCAGTTCGGACGCGGCGGATCTCATCGCGGTCAAGGCTCCGCCTCAGTTCGGGCCAACTGTTGGCGACTGAGATGAGAGCGTCTGCGAGGGCCATTAGGGTTCCAAGAAACTGAGTACCCCCCATTCTGCCGCATGATCGAAGAATGCGCCGCTTGCGGCCCGATGACGAGGGTTGGCGCACAGCGCAGATAGCTCAAGGGCGAGGTCGTAGGGCAGCCATCTGGCGGTGAGCTCGTCCCGTATTCGCTGAGCACTGAGAGTGTCGACGTCGGCCCTCGTCATCGAGGAGGCTTCCCTTTGAGCGCGAGCCAGTGCATCGCACGCATCGGCGCCGTCGGCGAGTTCGCGATACAGGACCGCCACGACGAATGCAGTGGCGACATCGTCAGCGTCCCACAACGAGGCGATCACGGCAGTCGCTCCCGCATGGGCGAAGGCGTGCCCAACGCCCAGGATTTCATCAGGTGCGCCCTCGTTCGTGGCACCCGACTGGCATGCGGGAGCCACGACGAGCTCCAGGCCCATGCCGAAATCGAGATCGGCCACCGTGAGGACCTCACCGCCCATGGAGAACGCGGAGGTGAACGGATCCTCAGCGTCGAGAGCAGCGTGACAGGCGAGGTGTGCTGATGTTGCGGTTCGAAGATTGGCGAGGAGCCATGCTCGGCGAAGGTGGCCCTCAGGCGGTTCGATCAGCTCCCTCGACCAACCAGCGACGGCCTCTCGCTCAGTGCGTGCGTACGGTAGGTTACCGTCAGGATCGAACACTCCGACCGTCCGAGTCGGTGAAGGAGACTTTTTTGTAGGCGGGGTCGTTGCGGCGACCCGATACCTCACGCGCCATTTGTCGACCCATCGTTCGCCGTTGGAGGCCACGCAGTGGAGTGGAGTCGAGGCCAGAGCTCCGCAGGCAACGACTTCGATCTCGTCAATAGGTTCCTCGCTGGCGTCGATGATTGCGGCTACAGGCCCGGTGATTGCCGGGCCGATGAGGACTTCGAGGGCGTCGAAGGCCTGGCGCCTTCCTGACTGGCTGTCTGCTCCAAGAAGTTCACGGACCGAAGCCTTCACTGCTCTGGATCCAATGGCCGTCACGAATCCTGGGGTATCGCCGCTGGGCAATTGGATGATGACAGCACTTCCGTAGTCAGACGTGGCTGCGTGAATGACAGCATTGCGCGTCCTTGGCGTCCGTGATGTCGCTGACCGTGGTCTCGCCAGCTGGGCTCGGTTCTCTTCGAGCGCCTCAACCGCCCGTTCGAGCTCACCGGCTTGGGCGAACGCTAAGGCGCGCCGGGCGGCGAGGTCGCCCGTGAGGAGGATCTGTCCGAACTTCGTGAGGGTCGTGCGCGCTTGGCGGATTCGATGGAGTTGGGCTTCCCGAGCGGTGTCATACGCCGAAGCAGCATCAAGCCAACGCCCTTGCCCCATCCGTAGCTGGCCGAGATTCACCGCTGCCGTAAACGTATAGTCCGGTTCGTTGGGGGGAGCACCGGCGATCACTTGTTCTAGTAGTTCAGCACAGCGGTCAGCATCGGCTATCGCTCCGTCCACGACGCGGCCATAGACAGAGGCGAGATTGACGAAAGCTCGCAGCGTCCGGAGATTCAGGGGCGCTAAGCGTCGAGCGCGGTCGGCGGCATCCTCGAGTACGTCGCGAGCTTGGCGCCACAGGTCCGGGTCAGCTGCCGTTTCTTCCGAGTCCAAGTCGGAGAAGACATTGAGAAGGATAGCGCCAGCATTGATCAGAGTGTCGATGGCGGACGGATGCAATTCGTGAATCGAGGCGGTTGCCGCCACAGCGTCGAGCGCGGCGTCGACGATTGTTTTGAGCGCGACCTCGGTCGGCGCATGCCTTCGCAACTCGTAGAGAGAGTTGAGCCGGTTGCCGGCGAGCAGAACTCGCTCCGGTTCCGTCAGAAGGTTCCACTGCGCATCCAATGCACCTGCTTCCTCGACCTTTTGCAGCGACAGCAGCGCGTTGTTGCGGAGGGGTCCTGTGACCATGGATCGAAGGGCCGCGGCTTCGTCCACTAGAGAAACGACCAGTTGGCGTCGGTCGTCGGGATTCATGAGAGCAGCGATATGTTTGCCCTCGTCGAGGAGTTTGGAGACGGCGTGTGGGCTATCTGCCCTTTCACCGGGGCGACGCACCTCAATGGTGGCCAGGTTGATAGCGACGTCCGAAGCGAGTGCGGATCCAAGCCGTGCCGTTCGTCGGGCGACGTCCAAAAGGATAGTCTCAGCCTCGATCAGATCAGCGTCATCAGGCTGATGGGCGCGCTCTTCGAGTGCGACGGCGAGGTTGAGACGCGAAGAGCAGGCGATCTCGTGATCCACGCCTACGACCTGGTCGGAATACTCCACAGCCTTCCGGGCACGGCTGACGAGATCATCGGCGTCAAGCGGCTCACGTCCTGGATCGCCGTGCATGACAGCGACGATCGCATTGTTGATTGATGCCGTCAGGGCACTGAGGGGCGCGGACCCGAGGATCGCGATCCCTTCCGCCACGAGGCTTTGCCTTTCTGAGGAGTTCGATTCGTGATGGGCCGATGTCAGCACTGAGACTGCCGGTGAAGCGAGATCCTCGGCTTTCACATCGAGAGAGTCGGGGCCGAGGTGTTGGAGAATCCTTAGCCGACTGAAGCGGGTCGCGATAGCCTCGGCGACGTCTTCCTCAGTCACATTCTCTAGATGCTCGATCCGGCGAGGCGCATCCTCGAGAGCACGGAGCGTCGACCGCCACCGGGTCGAGACGAGCCGCGGATCGGATCTAATGACGTCAATCGCTTGGTCAAGGCTTTCGGCGCTCAGGAACGACGACAGCGACTCTTCTATGTCTGCGAGGTCGAGTGCTCTCACGGTGTCCGAACGCCATCGTTCGACCTCCTCGCCGGTCTCGGGGAGTGGGACAGCACCCTGTGCGTACAAGATCGGGCCGAGTGGCCGGTTCCACACGTCTCGCCACCAGGTCATGCGAACGGCAACGACGATCTCGGCACCGTCAAGGTCATTGCGATCACCGGCGACAGCGAGCACTTGGGCGATGAAGCGTTCGTCGGCTTCCGTGTCCGTTTGCCAAGGGAATGCGACGACAAGCCCGGGAACGTCGCCGCGGCGGTATTGCATGATGGGGTGGTCAAGTGGCAGTAAGTTACCGCACTGTTCGCAATCGCATCCCTGCGACGCGGATACCTGGACGCTAGCGGCGGCCAGGTCCCACCAGTCGACGAGCGTCGGAACTTCGACCCTCGTCTCGTGGCCGCATGCATCGCATCTCCGGAGACAATTCGCAACAACACGGATAAAGCCGAAGGGCTTTGTTGCATCGACGGACAGTTCGCACTCTCTTTCAAGCCGGCCTTCTGCCACACATCGATTCTTGCACCTGGGGCGGCAGCTTCAACAGCGCAAAAGTGGTTACAGTCCCGCTGTTCGCCCGGGACGACGATCGCCAGTTGAGACGGAGATCCTCGGGTGACGAGTACGAAAAAGCTGATCTGAGGCAAGACGTGGTGTCTCAGCAGGAGGCCACTGCCCCACTCGACCATGTGTTCCGTCCGCGGTCGATCGAGAACTCGAAGATTTGCCGGAAGATTCCCCAGTGGGACCGATGTCCATTTGCCAACGGCCCCAGCGACGTGGGCAATTCCGATTCGTACCGATCTGTCGGATACGCGCGATCTACTCAGCTTTCTTCGTCGGTCGTGGGCGTAAGGTCCGAAAACTCGATCTGCGGCGGTTATGCCACAAGCTCGTACTCGTGGATGAGGCCGCCCAGTCGGTCATTCCGGTGGATTCGAGGGGGACGGCGGGGATAAGGCTGGTCGGTATCGCCGAGAGGGGATGGTGGTGCTGTCAACCGAGTCCCTGAAACGGCTCCTGGGATCTGCTGGGTGATGCCTTGATGAGGACGGTGGCCGTTGTAGTGGCGCAGGTAGGTCCGCAGGACTCGTTCCAGATGGCGCGCATTCACGATCAGCAGGTGGTCGAGGCATTCGGTCCTGACCGTCCTCACGAACCTCTCGGCGTGGGCATTGGCATTCGGGGTCCGAAACGGCGTGCGCAGCACCCGAGCGCCTGCGCCTGTGAGAACAGTGTCGAAGCTCGAAACGTACTTCGTATCCCGGTCACGGAGGAGGAAATTGACTGTGATGCCTTCGTCTTCGAGGTCGGCGGTGACATTTCTCGCCTGTTGGGTGACCCAGGTACCGTGCGGATGGTCAGTCACCCCTGTGATCCACGCCCGCCGTCGGCCGAGTTCGATGAAGAACAGGACGTAGAGCCGTGTGAGCCCGAGAGTGTCGACGGTGAAGAAGTCGGTGGCCACGATATGGGATGCCTGGACTCGCAGGAAGGCTCGCCACGTGGGCCCTGCTCGCCGGGGGGCAGGCCTGAGTCCGTGGTCCTTCAGGATCTGGGCGATCGTGCTCGCCGCCAGCTGGACGCCGAGCTTGATCAGCTCTCCCTGGATGCGGCGATAGCCCCACCGGGGGTTCTCCTTGGCCAGACGGAGAACGAGCCCGGTGGTCTCCTCGTCGACCGGCGGTCGCCCGGGCCGACGATGCGGATAGGACCAGCGCCGGGCCACGAGGCGCCGATGCCAAGCGAGCAGCGTCTCGGGCGTCACCGAGAAGCAAGACCACGAAGAGCGGGGGAGGAGGCGACTGAGCGCCGCCAGGAAGGCACGGTCGGCGGGCTGGTAGGCAGGACGTCCTACCTGGCGTCTGAGCACGGCGACCTCGTGGCGCAGGGCCAGCAGCTCGACCTGGTTGGTGCTCTCTGAGCGCGTGAGGAGGTACACAAGCTCGAGTGCGCAGCGAAAAGCGAGATAGATGAAAGCCCATAGCCCCTCGCGCACCTGGTGCCGTTGCATCCGAGGGACGGTAGTCCGCGCGATCCGGTTGAGAAACTCGCTGTCCAGTGGCCCGATCGAGTATTTGGACAGTACGCGATGCGATCGATCAAGAGCCCAACATCGCAACACTCTCGAGCGAGTCAAGATTGATTGCACAGGCTTTTGGTGTCGGATCTCCCTGGTTCAAGTACAACGCCATCTCGTTCGCGTGGAACCGATTCAACGTTGGAGCTGTCGGGGCCACCGCAGACGATCCGATAGCTCAGTAGCTCCCGCCCCAGGCAGACTGAAGCCCCGCCGGAATTCGGTACCGATTGGCCAATGTCTGTTCGAATATAACTACCAAATGGTCCGGAGCAAAGGTTGGATCGTCTTGTCCGGTCTCTACAGATCTCCCAAGACTAACTGTAAAACTCTTCCCGTTGACGCAGCTACATCGAACAGTCCAAAGGCACTGTGGAGCGCCCTCAGAAGGAAGATGCCATCCAGCCGCCACTTCGACAATTTGCTGTCCGATAAGGGAATCCCACGCGCTCCCAAGCGGGGTGTTTTGACGCACAAGCGAACGAGTCGTCAAAAAGCCATCGTCCGGATCGATAAGTAGCGAGATGCCATGCTTGTTGACAACACCACTACGAACTCGAAACTGTTCCATTTTCCATCGCAAACCCAGAATGAAATCCGCGAAAATAAGCTCTACTCCAGTGCGTACGGAATCAAACCCGACATGATGGGTACAAACAGGAACTGCCGAGTCGGCTATGCCCCAGTATTTGACATCGGCAATCACCAAACCGACCAACGCATTTAGTTTGCCATCAATCTCGGCATGCGCACCGTTGGAGTCGGAACAGGGTTCTATCTCTATCATGAGCACCGCCCTACAGTTCAGCCAGTCTGAGACCTAGCCACCGAAGCTTCCAAAATATCCAAAGTATTGGAAAGTGCCGCCTGGATCAAATGCTGCTCCGATGCCTTCGCCATTAATGAAATAGGTGCCGCCGGCGAAGTTGCCACCCAGGATCGGCGAGGTCGCCGTCGCGGGATCGGTGAGAATATCTTCAAGAAGGTTTTGCCCTGCAGCGGCCTTGGCCGCAGCATTTCCCGTCGGTTGTGCCATTCCCAACTCCCCCGCATGCTCTTCAAGAGACGACCCGGCCTTGGTTGCGCCCTGACCTCCCAGAGGGTTCGTGCCTGACTTGGCAAGTTGATCAAGATTGGTCGCGGCCTCATCTTGCAGGGCGCTCTCAGCCTCGCCGTTGGCCTGAGACACTGCGTCCGACGCCACTTGCGCAACTTCTTGGACGGCGGCCTCCTCCGCAGCAGTATCTGCCGCGGTACTCGTAGCGAGCGCAATAGCCCCCCCGCCTGTGCTTGCCGCGACGCCGGCCGCGGCGGCAGCGGAACCGGTCGCCTCAGCCGCGGCACTCGTCGCGATGGCTGCGTCAGCCAACCCACCTGTCCCCACGCTAACGACGGCTACCGCGACGATGACCACAACAGTGACGGCAATCGCCTTCCAATGCCGTCTGACAAAGTGCGCTGCGGTATGTACCACCTTGCTCACAACGTGCACAAAGGCACGCGCTTTCTTGGTGACCGCATGTACGACCCTGTGGAAGACGGCACAAACCCAACACAGACCCGTAGGATCACTTAGATTGATCGGATCATCACCGCTAAAGGCGTACGGTTGGTCGGTAACGGCGACAGCGGGATCGACCGAGATGAATTGATTTGTGGACGGATCGTAATAACGTGCCAGCAAATAGATGAGGCCACTCGGATCCGTATAACCACCCTCGAACCCAAACGGTGTCGTCGTACCAGACCCGCCTGTTGTCACCTTACCGAAGGAGTTATAGCTCTTTGAACTCTGCAGGGCCCCGGCGCTGTTGAAGACGGTGCGAACGCCGGTGGGATCACTCGCCACAAAGTTCACAGAGTTTCCACTCATGGTGATCTGCTCAATTGGTGCTGTGGCACCCCCGAAATTCTCCGGTCCGTAGATGTAGGCGTTGCTGCCGTCCATGAGGAGAGTGGGATTGGCGGTGTCCCCCGCCTCATCCCATACGTACCGCTGGGTGGACCCTCCGGTCTTGGAACTTGACCTTAGCCCGGTCCCGGCATAGGCGTAGCTGGTCACGCCGCTTGGAGTCGTGGAGCAGCTGTCTGATGTCACCCCGGTACCCGACCAGCACAGTTGACCGAAGGAATTCCACGCATAGGTGGTGGAGCTTGACGAAGGTGGCGCGCAACTGGCAGTCCCGGTTGTCCTTTGGTTGCAACGATTTCCGACGGCGTCGTATCCGAAGTTTGTCGTCGTCGACCCGTTAGTCGTCTGAGTCAGTTCGTCGGTCGTCGTGTTCGGAGTCAAACCGATTGCTCCGAAGCCAGCCGGCGTGTCCTGAGTCATAGCTCCTGCGGCGTTGTACAAGTAGCTGTCGCCGGCACCCGTTGTCACCTGATTCTGAGCGTTGTAGCCGAAGGTCTGAGAATCTTGGGTGGCCCTCAGATCGTCACCATTGGGAGTCCAAGACGTCGAAGTCGAACCCGTTGCCGGTCCTGCATATGCCTCCCTGGTCAGGAATCCCGAAGGGTCGTAGGTGTAATTGATGCTCTCACCTGTCGAAGCGGGATACGTGATGTTGGCCAATGCTGGGGTGGCCTGGTAGCTGCTCGGCGGCGTGTAGTTAAAGCTGGTTTGGTTTCCAAGCCAGTCCACGGCAACGGTCATGTGGCTATCGGCGTCGTAGCCATAGTCGACGATTGTGTTGGAACCCTTAGCCGGTAGAGTACAGTCGGCCTTTGAATGCGCGTTAACGATGATTTTCGTCGGATAGGCCATACAGATCACTTGGCCACCAGAGTCGTAGTAGTAGTCGACTTCGGCCGAATGATTCGGGTTCACGACTGTGTCTGACTCGGATATGGAGAGCATCTCACCGTTAGCGTCAAACTGGTAAAGCGTCTGTGAAATACCAGAAGGAGTGTCATCGAAGATGGCGGAAGGGTTGCCCGTAGTTCCATCGTATGACAACTCGGACTCTCCGACCGTGGTCGGAAGGATGGGGCAAACCGAGGGGATCGTGCTACTGGGGATGCGGTCGCACACTTGGCCCAGGTTGGTATAGGCGTAGCTCGTGGCCCCATTCGGGGTGCTCTGCTTTAACAGGTGGCCAACTGCGTCATAAACGTACGACGTAGTGGAAATTGGCGTCATCCTTTGTGTTGGGCGCGTCGGGAATCTCGCGTCGCCATAGGTCGTGTACGTGGATGCACCATTTGGATTCTCAGATTGCGTGACCTGTCCAAGGGCGTCATAGACGTTTAGCGTTGCCCCGCCCTGCCAGGTGCAAGTCGGAACGGTCCCGTCAGGGTTTGAGCCGCTCTGGTACACGTTAAGTCCGGGCACGCTCAGACAGAGGTTTCCGTCGTTGTCGTAGACGTACGAGCTCTGATTTCCAGAGCCGTCTACCAGCCGCGTCACATCACCCGGATAAGCAGGGTTGTAATAGAAGTACTGGGCGACATGGCCATCGCCGTCGGTCACCGTCGCCGGGTTAGCGGTATTTGCAACGTAGTGGTAAGTGGTCGCCCCGGATGGTGGGGCGCCACTACCTGCCGGGGACCCGCACCCGGGGCTCGAATAGCTCCCCGGTGCTGTCCAACAGATCCGGTTATCGGCATCGTAGGTGGTGGTGGTGACGTAGCCGTCTGGGTCGGTCCTCGTCAGAAGATTGCCGACGGCATCGTACGTGTAGGAGGTGGTGCTGAATTCCACGCCAAACAGGAATGCGATATAGGGCGCCTTTACCGATTCGAGCTGCCCCGCCGAGTAGTAGGTGTAGGTCGTGGTGTACGCAGTTATGCCGCCAATGGGCGGAGAAGCTTCGTTTCCAATGGGACTTACCTCGGTCAGGAGGTCGCTATCCAGATCGTACGTCCACGTCGTTTTGTGACCGGCCCCGTCCGTCTGAGAGGTGAGGTTCCCATAAGCATCGTAGCCATAGACCGTCGAGCCGCTTGGCGGCGACGAACACGTGGCACCGATGATCGGCACTCCGGGATTCGCCATCCAACAGAGTTCTCCGTTCGTTGTGTTGTAGCCATAGTTGGTCGTATTAAATAGTGGATCCTGTTTAGAAATGAGATCACCAAAGGTGTCGTAGTTGTACAGCGTGTACCCGGGCGCTGGGTGCAGACAATCTGGTGGAGGGCTAATCGGAGCCGTCGGCGGCGCAGTCCAACAGATGAAGTCAGAACCCGGGAGGGAGGTCCCGGGATAGTAGGCCGTGTACGCTACTTTCCCATTCGGCTCCGTGACAGAAGTCACGTTGCCGAACACGTCTGTGGCCGTGGTGGTGACGTTTCCGGCTGGATCCGTGGTGGCGACGGCTGGCGCCGTATCGGAATTATTCGGCGCATAGAGCCAACGCACCGAGCTAGTGCTCCCCGAACCGATGTCCGATTCGGCTAAGACATCATTTTGGAATCGGTCAAAGTCGACGCTACCGTCCGGATAGGTAATGGTGGTGTTCTGTGTTGTGTTGGGTGCGCTATTACAGAGTTGGCAGGCGTTGGCGTAGGCGTAAAGTGTGTTTTCGCCCGTTGCCGATGACTCAAAACTGACCCGCCCGAGGCTGTCGTATGTGACACCTGTCGTGTTGAGATCGGGGTCGCTAATCGTCCTTAGGTCGTGGACAAGGTTCGGATTTCCATTGGTCGTGTCATACGTAAAATTCCAGCCCGGGACGAGGCCCAATTGGCCGTTGTGTGTGATGCCCATCAAATCAGTGTCTTGACCGGGTCCCGGAGGCGCGTCTCCGTAGCCAAGCTGGTAGTAGTTCCCCATGGGGTCGTCGATCTGGGTTATCAAGAGGTCATTGGGTGCGCAGGTACAGTAGTCCTGCTCGAGAACCCGTCCAATGGGGCTCACCACATCTTTGCAATGGGAGTAACCAGTCACACAGGATGTCGGCGTCTGCTCCCACATCAGCGTGGACACGTTGAATTCATTGCCCGCGGACTGGATGCCGCCACTCGTGTCGTATGAATACACCTTCTTGCCGTCCTGTTCAGAGTGAGGATTCCGGAGGTTTTCGTACACCCATTCCGGTCGAATCCGTACACCGATTCCGGAGTTTTCGTACACCCCGGGACAGGAGGGCTCGTGCAGCGGGAATGACGTGAGGGGGGCACGGCACCTTGACTCGAACAGTCCGGCAAGACGTTCGAGGAGGTGCCGATGCCCCGGCCCCATATCAGCATGCGCAAGATCCGCGATGTACTGCGTCTCAGATTCGGTGAGGGTCTCAGCCTGCGCCAGGTGAGCGCCTCGCTCGGTATCCCGTTCACCACCGTGAGCGATCATGTCCGGCGAGCTAAGGCCGCCGGTATCGGTTGGCCTCTGCCCGACGACCTCGATGACGACGCCCTCGAGGCGCAGCTGTTTACGTCGGCCAGCCCGGAACCAGGTCCGCGGCCGCAGCCCGACTGGCAGAAGATCCACCTGGAGCTGCGGCGTCCCCACGTCACCCTCATGCTGCTGTGGCACGAGTACAAAGAGACCTTCCCCGACGGCTACGCCTACAGCCAGTTCGCCGAGCGTTACAAGCGCTGGCGCCGGCACCTCGACGTCGTCATGCGTCAGTCGCACAAAGCGGGCGAGAAGCTGTTCGTGGACTATCCGGGGGCGACGATCCCGATCTACGACGGACGCTCGGGCGAGGTGGTCTTCTGCGCCGAGCTGTTCGTGGCCGTGCTCGGGGCCTCGAGCTACATCTACGCCGAAGCCACCCGGTCCCAGGAGCTGCTGCACTGGGTCACCGCCCACGTCCACGCCTTCGAATACCTGGGTGGCTGCCCGGCCGTCGTGGTGTGCGACAACCTGCGCTCAGGGGTGAACCGTCCGCATCGCTACGAGCCCGACGTCAACGCCACCTACTCCGAGATGGCCGCCCACTACAACGTGGCCATCATCCCCGCCCGCAGCTACCGGCCCCGGGACAAGGCCAAGGCCGAATCAGGGGTGCTCCTGGCCGAGCGCTGGATCATCGCCCGGCTGCGCCACCAGCGCTTCACCAGCCTGGCCGAGGCCAACACCGAGATCCGGCGCCTGCTCGAGTGGGTGAACGCCCGGCCCTTCAAGAAGCTCGACGGATCACGTCAGATCCTGTTCGAGACCCTCGACCGTCCGGCGCTGCGCCCTCTTCCACCCGCCCGCTACGAGTTCGCCACCTGGCGCCAGGCCAAGCTCAACATCGATTACCACGTCGAGGTCCGGGCCGACCGTCACTACTACTCGGTTCCCTACCGTCTGGTCGGAGAGGTGGTCGAGATCCGCCTGTCGGCGGCCACCGTGGAGATCTATTTCCGCCACCGCCGGGTGGCCTCGCACGTGCGCCGCTACCGGCCCGGTTACACCACCGACCCGGCCCACATGCCCGAGAGCCATCGTCGCCATGCCCAGTGGACGCCGTCGCGCATCGTGTCGTGGGCCGAGAAGTCAGGTCCCTCCACCGCCCAGCTGGCCGAGGTCATCATGGCGGCGCGTCCCCACCCCGAACAGGGCTTCCGCAGTTGCCTGGGCATCATCCGCCTGGGGAACCGCTATGGCACTGAGCGCCTGGAGGCGGCCTGCGGCCGGGCCCTGGCGGTGCGGTCCTACAACTACCGCTCGGTCGAGTCGATCTTGCGCACCGGCCTCGACCGAAAGCCGCTGCCCGACCACGCACCAGCGCGCACTCATCCGAGCCACGTCAACCTGCGCGGCCCGGATTACTACCAATGACCCGGACTGCTTCCAAAGAAAGGAATGCCATGCTCACCACCGCAACCATCGACGGCCTCCACGCCTTGAATCTCCCGGCCATGGCCCAGGGCCTGGCCGATCAGCACGAGGCACCGGAGTACCAGGCCCTGCCCTTCGAAGAGCGCCTCGGGCTGTTGGTCGACCGCGAAATCACCGAACGGGAGAACCGGCGCCGGCAGCGTTACCTGAAGTCGGCCAAGCTGCGCAGCGACGCAGTCATCGAAGACGTCGACTTCCACCGCCAGCGCGGGCTCGAGCGCTCGGTGGTGCTCGGCTTGGCTGAAGCCGGCTGGGTGCGCAACCACCATCACATAGCCATCGTGGGAGCCACCGGGACGGGCAAGACGTTCCTGGCCTGTGCCCTGGCCAACGCGGCCATCCGGCGCGGTCACAACGCCCTCTACCTCCGGTTCCCGCGCATGCTCGACGAACTGGCCATCGCCCGGGTGGACGGACGCTTCCAGCGCCTCACCGCCAGCTGGGCCCGCATCGACGTCCTGGTGATCGACGACTTCGCCCTCAGGCCTCTTTCCCCTGATCAGGCCGCCGACACGTTGGAAGTCATCGAGGACAGAGCCGGGCTGCGCTCCACCATCCTCACCAGCCAACTGCCCATCTCGAACTGGCACGAGGCCCTGGGGGAACCAACCCTGGCCGACGCCGTCTTGGACCGGGTGCAACAGAACCTGCACCGCATCGAGCTGGCCGGCGAGTCCCTGCGCCAGGAGCGACCCGAGTCCCCCGACGAGGAAACGCCCAACCGCCGGCAACCGGCCCGGCGACGCTCATGACGCCCACGACCGGTCCCTCGGAGGCAAAAGCAACCCCTGTGTGGCCCTACGAGGCGCTGAACGTTCGAGGACGGACCCAGACACCGGAGGTTCGTCCTGGGAAACACACGCGGGACACCTTCGGACCACCACCAGATCACGCGTGGCAGACTGCCGGCCCGAGACCGTGGAGGAGGTGAACTTCAGGGCATAGCCAAACCCTCACCGTCGGCCGCTATGCGGCCTCCGAAATCCCGACCGCCGGAGGTGTACGGAAACTCCGGAATGGATGTACGGAAACGCCGGAATCGTCACAGAGAACGTGTAGCCGAAGAAGGTGTTTGCGAACCGAGCGTCGATCCGGTTGGCGCCACACCAGGTGTTCGTCGAACCGGCCAGGGTGTCGTTCTGCATACCGGTAGGACAGCTTCCGGCGGTCGGAACGATGAACGTGACCTGGGAACCGTTCTCTTCAGTGACAACAACATAAGCAAATCCAGCCACAACGCTGGTGTCGAGGTTCGAGTGCCAGCCAAAGCCGTATTCCGAACTGAAGCCGGGAAGAATGGAAGGTGATTGGCTGGATTCAGAGTCGTACGTGAGGGTAATTCCTAAGGGCCCTCCGAGTTGCGGGATCGAGAACGGTGTGTACGACTCGGTGAGGTCGCCCGTCGCTGGACTGACGTTTTCATCGGGATTAACGCTTGGTATCGATCCTGATCCGGCAGTGTTGGGGTTCTCATTGCAGGCTGGACAGTGTTCAGCCGGCGAACCGCCGGACCACAGCTCACCCTGAGTGAATGGGACGGTCGGCGCGCTGGCCAAGGCGAAGTGTCGAAGCTCGGCCTTGGGTGTGGTCGGCTGAGTGGGCGGGCTGGGAATGGCACTAAGGAGACCAAAGACGAGTCCGAGGGCCAGGACGATTTGCACGATCGAAGGCCGAAATGGGCGCCCCCGAAGGCACTTTTTCATCGTGAACAATGATTGAACGGCTTTGATGCGCAGTTCGGTCACGGTGTCACCCCTGTCTTCGGGTACGTCCAACTCGATCCGTTATCTGTCTCCGTGGTCGCCGGACCCGAAGCCGAGGCACCCACTCCGACGCAGTGGCTGGCGAAGCAGGAAAGAGAGAGAAGTGCGGTTAGGCCTGCCGGTGCAGGCGCTGGACTCCACGTAGCACCTCCGTCACTCGACTCGTCGAACGGAATCTGCGCTGTTGTTGATGGCGCCGGACCCGACCCGATGCAGTGCGAACTCGTCACGCATGACACCCACATCAGGTTCCACGAGCCGTTGGGCATCGAGAGGGCTTGCCAGTTCTCACCCCCATCGTTCGTACTGACGCCAACGCCAGGCAGCGATCCATTGAGTGACCCGGCGGACTCAGAGCCCAACGCAACACAATGCGACGCCGTGGGACATACAACGCTCGTGAGCGCCTGTATGCCGCCCTTCACATTCTGCAGCTGCCACCTCGCACCGCCGTCATTGCTCGTAAATATGACTTCCCCGACCGCGACACAGAGGGTGACCGAGGCGCAAGCCAAGGCGTCCAAAGCGGGCGTCCCCAGCGGATATTCCGCTTGGTGCCAGGTCGCTCCGCCGTCTGTCGTCTGGAGGATGACCCCCGAAAGGCCGTCCATCGTGGCGGGCCCTCTTCCGTCCGCCATGCACGTCATGGCCGAAATGCAGGCAACTCCCTGGAGACTGACCGATGACGACGGGAGTGTGCCAGGCTGCCAGGTCGTCCCACCGTCCTGGGAGTCGAGCACTACCCCTTGCCCAACCGAGACGCAGTGGGTCGGATCGCCGCAAGCCACCGAAGTGAGTGGGGGCACGGCGGCTGCTAGCTGAGAAACGGACCAGGAACTTCCCCCATCAGCGCTCACGGAGATCGTACCGAGGTCCGGGCTGGATTGACCGACCGCAACACAGTTCGAGGCCGCTGGACAGATCACTGACCTATAGACGCTGGTCACACTTGGTCCGACGGCCGGGAGCACGGGGGCCGAAGTAGGGAACGGAGAGGTTGGCGTGGTAACAACGGGGACCGTTGCCACTGAGCCATTGCCGGATGCGGCGACTGCCGTCGTCACACCTGCGATCACCGCGACGACTACGGCGCCGAGTCCGACGATCCCCCACCGATTCCAAAGCCGACCAAGGTCGCGAGGACTCGCAGGTACCGTGGCCTGTCTGCCATGAGTGGCCAAGCGTCGCGGCGGTTGGAATTTGTAGGAGGATGAGTGACCCACGGGGTGCGTCCTTCCCCTTGAGAACGATCAAGTCGTTGGGGAAATCGCAGGGTGGAGTTCCTGCTCGCTCTTGGCGCGCTGACCTCTGTTGAGCAAGCGTACGAAACCCGCTACCTATGAGTTCCGCGGCTTGGCCGGTCTACCGACCTAGCGTTGCAATTCGGAACTTAGGATTATCTGGTCCGAATTTCCATAACGGAATGCCCAACGTTTCGGCTCGCATCTCGTTGCCATATGTTGGACCACTGTGATCTACAGCCATTTGGGAGCCCCCGGTGTCCGTGGCCAGTTCGAATTTATTCAAGCGAACTGGCTCAACAGCGCGAACTGTCCCACGGGAACCCCGACCCCAGCCCAGCCCGGAGCGTATGGCCCGCCTGCGCAAGGTTCACCCAACGGTCCCGATCCTCTCGTCGGAGAGCACGACGACGGGGTCAATTGCGTCTTGGTCCAGCCGTCAGGGCCACATCCGTTCCCTATCGCCACCCAGGTCGTGCACGTGACGGCGGGTGAGTACTTCTTTCTGCCATCGATCGGGGCCCTCACCCAAATGAGCACTGCAACGGGTGGAGCGTTGACAACATAGAGAGGATCCGCCGCCTCTAGTAGCCGACTTCCCTTAGGCTCTTGAAGTGGCCTCCCCGTCGCCCTGACTATCTCTGGGCGACGGGGATACTCAGGGCTATGACCTGGGGTTACAGTGCAGTGTTACACCGTCAGCCTACGGTTCCACCATGACTCGCATTTGGCACACAATGATGTCAAGGTCGAACCAGCTGTTTCTCCACGACGTCTGGCACGCGGTTCATGGGTATTGGCGACTTGCAGCCCTCTTCGTGACGGCGTGGATTCTCCTTGAGGTCAGTCGCACAAGGCATCTGCTACGGAGCCGCTGAGGACCCCATGCCTTTTCTTCTGATATCGAGGCGGCCAGTAGCTGGAACGAAGACTGCACTCTCGCGGCCGAGGGCAGAGCCACCCCCTGTGCGTATCGCGGCCGGACTCTCACTGGGTGCTTGCCTAAAATCGGTTCAGCATGCGGTCGGCAGGCCATGGATCGAGACTTCGTGGTGTCGCTTGGCCGAACAAGGAGGACAGCGACCCCTTCCGGACGATGTCCGGCGCCAGGAGAGCGCTTTTGCGGCCTCCAGTGCGTCTGGGCGGGAGAGCTCCGCTCTCACTATCCACCAAATTCATCCACCTTCTGCGTATGATCCTGGCGTGGACGCCCAGGACTCCATGAGGGCGGAGGCGTTGGTCTCATCGGCTCGCCGCCGACGCCGGGCGACAGGGAAAGCACAGTTTCGACGGGACCAGTTTTCCCCACGGTCATCCACAAGTATTCCCGAGTTTTTCCACTGGCAATGAGATGGTCGCTGGGCAAACATCAGAGTCCATGATGTCTCCAGAGGCTACGCGATGATTGTCATCGAAGCGGCATCATCCGGAGATGAACTCTTCTTCGGTATTGTTGCCCCTTCTGGTACAGATACCTCGTCTGTCGCCGATTCTCTCAGCCAGAGTTTGTCGGCAGTTCAGTACGACCTCATCGTCGTCAAGCTCAGTGAACTCATAGCAACTGCGACTGATATTGATACCAGTGCTCTGCTAGAAGACGAGCGGATCGAGACGCTCCAACAAGCGGGCAACGACTTGTGTGCGCGAGAGCTGGCCGGAGACGCGGTCGTGCGCCTCGCTGTCGCCAAGGTCGATCAAATCCGTCGCTCTAGGAATGAGGAGTCGGGCACCGATCTCAATGGGCCGTTAGAAGGCGTTGCGTTCCTGTTCTCCTCCCTAAAGAGAATCGCCGAGGTCCGAGCCCTTCGTCAGATCTACGGTCCATGGTTCGTCCTCTTGGGGGTTGAAGCTCCCATCTCACAACGAGAGGGCTACCTTGCAGCGAAAATCAAAACGAGTAGACCTTCATTTGAGCAATCCCAATGTAGGGAGCGGGCTCGGACTTTAATCGAAAAGGATCGGCACGAGGTTGGAGAGCCATGGGGTCAGAACGTTCTACAGACGTTTCCATACTCTGATGCTTTCATCAGCGCGAAAGATCCTGGTGTTCTAGGCGCTTCCCTTGACAGAGTCATCGGACTATTTTTTGGAGAACCCGCTATCACTCCAAACGTGACGGAGTGGGCGATGAGTGCAGCTCATACTGCAGCCATGCGCTCCGGTTCTACGTCCCGTCGAGTGGGCGCCGCGATCGTTTTGCATGGGGACCTGATTGCGGTGGGAGTAAACCAGTTTCCAGCCTTTGGTGGCGGTCAGCTATTTCCGACCACGTCTCCCGATGCTCGGGATGTCACCGCAGCGCTAGATACAAATAAAGACGAAATTCGTTCAATCGCAGCGGACCTCTTGAAGCGTTTGGCCGCTGCCGGGAAGCTCTCGACCGAGTGCGCCACAGAGATTGAAGCAGGCCGTATCGATTGGTTGACGAGAGAGATCGTCGAGAACGATCTTGCGGGGTCCAAGCTCACTCAGGTGATCGAGTATCAGGCTCCAGTCCACGCCGAAGTCTCGGCCATTCTGTCCGCATCACGACAAGGCACGAGCGTGGTGGGGGCTGATCTTTATGTCACGACCTATCCCTGCCACCTCTGCATGAGGGAGATCCTAACCGCTGGAATTCACTCGATTGTGTATCTCGAGCCCTATCCAAAGAGTCACGCGCAAGCGATGTACGTGGACCTGATCGAAACCGAGGTTCCTCGTCCGGACCGGCTTCCGATAACTCCATACATTGGAATTGCACCGTGGTCGTATCCAAACTGGTTCAGCCATCCCAACCGTGAAGCAGAACGGCCGACACTTCGACCGCTCCCAACGGCTGTGCTCGGTTCCCCACTATCGACTCTTCATGAGCGAGAACAGTCGTATATCGCTGACACCACCATCCTTGATACCCCGACACCGGCGACAGGAGAACTATGACAAAGCACGAATTGCAGGAAGGGATCACAAGAGCTCGTGAAAACGTAGCGAGCTGGCCGGAATGGAAGAGGAGGGAAATGGATAAAGTGTGGAGTTCTCTCCCGCCTGCTCCAAACGTCCCAGTCGACGACTATGTGCCTTCCGAAGAAAATGGGGGCGACCGATCTGTTTAGGCCTGACTCCTCAACTCTTGATTCGACTACGGGCTCCGAATCCGGGGCCCGTAGTCATTTGTCGGATCTCTGGACGGATTGAGAGGATCTTCGTTGCCTCGCGATGTCCGGCACACCTTCCGCGCCGATTGCGCTGTGAAGAAGACCAACATCAAATGAGTGGCCCAAAGGGCACCCTGAATCCGTTGTCTCTGTCGAATAGATCAGAACTCGCTAGCCAGCATCTTCGGTGTCTTCGTCGATCATTTGCCATACTCGGCGTTGGAATCTTGTGTTTCGCACGATCTCGTGAAGAGTCGCGGGTGGGGAGTAGATGGCATTTGGCATGCCACCCGACTGCGGAATGAATCTAACCTCTCCCGGATCGGAGATCGTCCGCTGTCTCAACTCCTCGTCGTAGAGCGTCACAACTTCTCCGTTTGGAACCAAGAAACGTAGTGTTCCAACCTTGTGTTTGATGCTGTGGACATTTCTGGCTGTCTCGTTAGCCGATGGGCTAAAGCGCTTGACGAGCCTTCTTGATGCGGGATCGTTGGCAAGGAAACACTCTGGCAACCGTTTGTCACCTATCCGAAGGACCAAAAAATCGTAGTGGCGGACGTAGATGTCCAGGTCCCATTCATCGAACTGCTGGCACGCATGAATTCTCTTATTCTCCTCAACCGGAACGCGGAAGGTGCAGCTGTACGTCGACGTTGAGGTCTTCGAGACTGATTCAACGAAACTCGTTGATGTCTCTCGCTGGAACTTCGCCGTTACTGCGCTCCGCAATGTCGTAAGAACCGAGCGATCGAAGGGACCAGCCTAGGCCCCGATGCGTCGACGGCTATCATGGACAGAGAAGGATGGAAGGTGTCACAACCCTCTGCCACATTTGCGGGGAGGTTGTCCCGCTGAGCGTGGAATTTTGAGGTGGCGGTCCCCCGCCTGAGACCTGCCGAGTGGTAGGTGTCGGGCGTTCCGCAAGAACACCGACAAGGAAGGGGACCGCCGTGACGAAGAACTAT
>Ga0307372_10001781_pt1 | contig 36833 bp, 43 predicted proteins | sample OX1MG_FD_202533 | JGI IMG/M metagenome (GOLD analysis project Ga0307372, IMG submission 202533) | Soil microbial communities from Risofladan, Vaasa, Finland - OX-1 | ecosystem: Environmental > Terrestrial > Soil > Coastal area > Acid sulfate soil | place: Finland: Risofladan, Vaasa | collected...
GCCGAGCGCGTTGTGGTGCGTGACGAAGGGCTTGGCCAGCGCCCCACCGGGGATGCCGTGGAGCACCGGCGTCTCGACCTCGACGAACCCCGTGGCCTCGAGGCGCCGGCGCACGGAGCTGATCAACGCGCTCCGCAGGGACAGGACCTCGCGGGTGCGCTCGTTGGCCCACAGGTCCACCTCGCGCTGGCGGAACCGGGTCTCGACGTCGGACACGCCCTTCCACTTGTCGCCGAAGCTGCGCCGGGCCTCGGCCAGCAGCACCCAGCGATGGACCTGCACCGACAATTCCCCTTTGCGGGTGCGCACCACGCGCCCGGTCGCCCCCACCCAGTCCCCGAGCGACAGCTTGGAGAAGCGGTCGAAGTCCGCGGTGACCTTCTCGAGGGCGAACAGCTGCACCTGCCCCGACGAGTCGCGCAGGGTGGCGAAGGCCAGGCGTCCCTGGGGCCGGACGAGCATGACCCGCCCCGCCACGGCGACCTCGTCCTCGGTCTCCTCCCCCGCGCCGAGCGACTCGTAGCGCGCCTGGAGCCCGGCGGCGTCGGCCGTGCGATGGAACGAGTACGGGACGTCGGCCACGGGGCCGCAGGCTATCGGGTCGGCACCACCCGCCCGCGGCCCCCAACGCCCCGCCGCCGCGTCCGGCGCCCGGCGTCAGCCCGGCTTGGCGTTGCGCTCGTAGACCAGGCGCAGGCCGTGCAGCGTCAGCCAGGGCTCACGGTGCTCGATGCACGCCGACAGCGGCGAGATGATTTCGGACAATCCGCCGGTGGCCACCACGGTGGCGTGGCCGAGCTCGTCCATGATGCGCCGGCACATGCCGTCGACCTGCGCGGCGTAGCCGTACAGCGCGCCGGACTGGATCGACTCGACGGTGGACTTCCCGATGACGCTGCGCGGCTCGACGAGCTCGACCCGGCGCAGGGCGGCGGCGTGGTGGAACAACGCGTCCATGGAGATGGCGATGCCCGGGGCGATGGCCCCGCCGAGGTACTCCCCGACGCCCGAGATGGCGTCGAAGGTGGTGGCCGTCCCGAGGTCCACCACGATGCACGGGCCGCCGTAGAGGTCGTAGGCGCCGATGGCGTTGGCGATGCGGTCGGCGCCGACCTCCTTGGGGTTGTCGTAGAGGATGGGCATCCCCGACCGCACGCCCGGCTCGAGCACGACGCACGGGACGTCGAACCACCGGCTCGCCATGTCGCGCAACGCCGTGGTGACACGCGGGACCGACGACGTGACCGCCACGCCCGTCACCACCTCGTCGACGTCGAGGCCGTCGAGGTTCAGCAGCTCCGACATGAGCAGGGCGTGCTCGTCGGGCGTGCGCTCGTCGACCGTCGACAGCCGCCAGTGGTGGGTGAGGCCGGCGGGCTCCGGTGGTGCGGGGGGGGCGGGGCGGCTCCCGCTCGGCGGCTCGTCGCCGGGGCCGAGGGAGAACAGGCCGATCACGGTCTCGGTGTTCCCGACGTCGATGGCAAGCAGCACGTGTCAGTCCTCCACGATGTCGAGGCCGAGGTCCACGATGGGCGCCGAGTGGGTGATGGCGCCCACCGAGATCAGGTCCGCGCCGGCCGCCGCGTAGGCCGGGGCGCGCTCGAGGGTCACGCCCCCCGAGACCTCCACGAGCACGGTGCCCGGCGCCTCGGCCGTGCGGGCGCGCACCAGGGCCACGCACTCGGAGACCTGGGACGGCGTCATGTTGTCCAGGAGCACCGCCGAGGCGCCCGCGTCGACCGCCTCCGACACCTGCTCGGGCCGGTCGCACTCCACTTCCACCATACGGCCGGGCCACCACCGGCGCGCCAGCGCCACGGCTTCTGCGATGCCGAGTCGCCCCAGGTGGTTGTCCTTGACCAGCACGGCGTCGGACAGGCCGGCGCGGTGGTTCCACCCGCCGCCGGCGCGCACCGCCGCCTTCTCGAGGGCGCGCAGCCCCGGTGTGGTCTTGCGCGTGTCGAGCACGCGCGTGGCGGGGTTGGCGACTGTCACGGCGTCGACGAAACGACGCGCCAAGGTGGCCACCCCCGACAGGTGGCACAGGAAATTGAGCGCGGTGCGCTCGGCGGTGAGGACCGATCGCATGGGCCCCGATACCTCGGCCACCACCGACCCCGGCGCCAGCCACCCGCCGTCGGGCACGCGCCAGTCGACGACGAGCGCCGGGTCCACCTGCGCGAACGCCTCGAGCGCGCACAGCCGACCGGCGAGGACCCCGTCGGCCCGGGCCACCACGCGGACGCGGATCGTCTCGGTCTCCGGGACCAGCATGGCGGTGAGATCGCCGAGCTGGCCCATGTCCTCCGCCAGGGCCCGCGCCACCGCGTCGCGCGCCGCGGCGCGCGGCGGGTCCGCGGGGCCCGACGACGGCCACGCCGCCAGCAGGTCGTCCATGGCGGCGTCGGCGCCCACGCCCGGCCGGCCCGGGCCCGCCGGGCCCGTCACGGCACGCCCGCGCCCGCGCCCGGCACCGCGCCCGCGCCCGCCTCCGGCACCGCGCCCGCGCCCGCGCCCGGCGGGGCGGTGCGGCGGTGGACCAGGCGGCAGCGCCACTGCGCCCGGGTGTCGGGATGGTCCCGCCGGGCGTGGGCCCCGCGGGTCTCCTCCCGGGCGTGCGCGGCACGCAGCAGCGCGGCCGCCACCGTCGTCAGGTTGGCGAGCTCGCCGGTGGCCCGGTCGCGGGCGAGCCCGGGCAGCGAGGCGCCGACCGCGCCCACCTCGTCGGCGGCCGCGGCCAGCGACGCCGGCGACCGCAGCACGCCGGCACCGTCGGTCATGGCCCGCTGGAGCCGGTCGCGCAGCTTCCCTGTGTCGCCGTCGCCGTCGCCGTCGCCGTCGTCATCGCCGCCACGGCCGCCGTTGCGCGCGGCATCGGCCGCGTCGGTGCCCGTCCCGGCCCACGCCGGTGACGGCACCGTGTCGACATCGATGCAGGCGATGCCGTCCGGGGCGTGGACCGCCCCGAGCAGCGCGCGCATCACCCCGGTCGGGGTGGGCCCGTCGTGCCCCGCGGCGATGGCCTCGGCCAGCCGCGCCCCGAACACCATGCCCTCGAGCAGCGAGTTCGACGCCAGCCGGTTGGCCCCGTGCACCCCCGTGCACGCCGCCTCCCCCGCCGCCCACAGCCCGGGCAACGCGCTGGCCCCGTCGAGGTCGGTGACCACACCGCCCGACAGGTAGTGGGCGGCCGGCGCGATGGGCAGCCAGTCCACCGTGGGGTCGAGCCCCGCGGCGTGCAGCGACGCCGCCACCGTGGGGAAACGGGCGTCGAACGACTCGAGCCCGGTGGCGTCGAGCCACAGGAACTCGACACCCTGCGCGGCCATGCGGTCGGCCATGGCGCGGCTCACCACGTCGCGCGCCGCCAACTCGTCCACGAAGCGCTCCCCGTCGGCGTCGCGCAACAGGGCCCCGTGCCCGCGCAGGGCCTCGGACAGCAGCGGGCGGGGCATCGCCGGGTGGTGCAGCGCCGTCGGATGGAACTGGAAGAACTCGAGGTCCGCCACGGGCACCCCGGCACGCAGGGCCATGGCCACGCCGTCGCCCGTGGCCTCCTTCGGGTTGGTGGTCACCGCGTAGAGCTGCCCGGCGCCGCCCGTGGCCAGCACCACCTGCCCGGCCCGTACCTCCCGGCGCTGGCCCTCGGGGTCGAGGGCGGTGACGCCGACGCACCGGCCGTGCTCCACCACGAAATCCACCGCGAACCACTGCTCGAGCACGGCCGCGGCGCTGCGGCGGACGGCGGAGACGAGAGCCCGCTCGACCTCGGCCCCCGTGGCGGCTCCGCCGGCGTGCAGGACCCGGGCGGTGGAGTGCCCGCCCTCGCGTGCCAACGACAGGTCACCGCCGGCCTCGCGGTCGAACACCGCGCCCAGGCGGATCAGCTCGTCGACCCGGCCGGGCCCCTCGTCGACCAGGACGCGCACGGCGTCGACGTCGCACAGCCCGGCGCCCGCTGCCAGGGTGTCGGCCAGGTGGAGGTCGGCCGAGTCCTCGTCCCCGCCCACGGCGGCGGCGATGCCGCCCTGTGCCCACCGGGTCGCCGACTGCGAGAGGTCGGCCTTGGTGAGCACGCCGACGCGCAGTCCCGGCGTGGCCAGCCGGACGACGGCGGAGAGCCCCGCCACCCCGGACCCGAGGACGAGGACGTCGAGTTCCACGGCAGGCGCGCCCCGGAGCGTGGGTCTGGGCCCGGGATCAGCTGGTGACGGCCCGGTGCAGCTCGGCCTCGAGCTGCGCGGCGCTCACGTCCACCACGGCGTTGGTGGCGTCCACGTGGACGACCGTGGGCTCGAAGCCGGCGAGCTCGGCGATCTCGTAGTCGGCGTAGGTGATGACGATCACCTTGTCGCCCCGGTGCACGAGCCGTGCCGCCGCCCCGTTGAGGCACACCTCACCGGGCCCGCCGACGATGGCGTAGGTCTCGAAGCGCGCGCCGTTGTCGATGTCGAGGACGGACACCTGCTCGTACTCCAGGATGTCGGCCAGCGCCATCAGCTCGGGGTCGAGGCTGATGGACCCCACGTAGTCGAGGTTGGCGTCGGTGACCGTCGCCCGGTGGATCTTGGACTTCATCATGCGCCGGCGCATCTCAACGCTCCTCTCCGGTATTGACGAGCACGAGCTCCGGCACCGGGGCGGGCGTCGCCGGCGCCCGCACGCCGTCGTTGTCGATGAGCCGGACCGAGCCGACCCGCGCCGCCACGAGCAGACGGACCTCCGCCTCCACGACCGACGGGCACCGGAGGGTCCCCGGGTCGACCACCACGGCGTAGTCGGGCGCCACCAGCGGCTCGCCCGCCAGCACCGCCATCATGACGGCGCGCACGCGCACCGGGTCGCGCTCGCCGCGCTCGACGCACGCCCGCCCGGCGCCCAGGGCGCGGTGCAGTGCCAGCGCGGCGCGGCGCTCGGTGCGCGTCAGCCGCGTGTTGCGGCTCGACATGGCCAGGCCGTCGGGCTCGCGCACCGTCGGGCACCCCACCACCTCGACGGGGATGGACAGGTCGGCGACGAGCCGGCGGACCACGGCCAGCTGCTGGAAGTCCTTCTCGCCGAAATACGCCCGGCACCGGCCCGCCAGGAAGAAGAGCTTGGCCACCACGGTGGCCACCCCGTCGAAGTGCCCCGGGCGCGAGGCCCCTTCGAGGCCCTCGATGACGCCCGCGACGTGCAGCGTGGTGGCGACCGGCGCCGGGTGCCCGGGGTACATCTCCTCGACGGCCGGGGCGAACACGACCGAGGCCCCGCCGGCACGGGCGAGCGCCACGTCCCCGGCGAGGTCGCGCCGGTAGGCGGCCAGGTCGGCGGCGTCGTCGAACTGGAGCGGGTTGACGAAGACGGTCACGGCCACGACGTCGCATTCCGAGGCGGCGCGCTCGATGAGCGAGCGGTGCCCGGCGTGCAGCGCCCCCATGGTCGGGACGAGGCCGACGCGGCGGCCCACGGCGCGCTCGGCCTCGAGGGCCTCGGCGAATTCGGCGGCGGACGTCACCACGCGCACCCGCGCCGGGCGCGTCCGGCGGGAGCCGGGCCGGGCGCCGGCCCCGGACGCGGCCACAGTGCCGTCGGTGGCCCCAGTGCCGTCGGTGGCCCCGGTGCGGTCGGTGGCCCCAGTGCCGTCGGTGGCCCCAGTGCCGTCGGTGGCCCCGGTGCCGTCGGTGGCCCCAGTGCCGTTCGTCACGAGGTCGCCGGGCTCGGCGGCCGAGCCGGCGGGCGAGCCGGGCCCCGGACGCGAGGCGGCCAGGCGGCGGGCGAGATCGACACCGGCGTCGTACCCGGGGCGCTCGGAGGCGTCGAGGGCACGGCGGTGCCGTTCGAGGGTGGCCTCGTCCCCGCGGGCCGCCGGGCCGGTCAAGGCGGCCGCGGGGCCGAGCTCGGCGGCGTCGGTGAGGGCGGCGCGCGCCAGGCCGACGAAGGCGTCGAGGCCCAGCCCGGCGGACGCCGCCACCCGCTCCACCTGGCCCATCAGGGACACGACGTGGTTGGCGGCGATGCAGGCGGCGGCGTGGTACGCCGCCCGGTGCTCCTCCTCGACGACGACGATCGTGCCGTCGAGCGAGCGGGCCAGCCGCCGGGCGACGGGGTCGCCGGCCACGGCGAAGGTGATGCCGCTGCGCAGCCGGAGCCGGCCCACCTCGGGCGAGGGCAGCGGGACCAGGGGGTGCAGGGAGGCCCGGCGGGCATGGGGGGCCAGGACATCGAGGCTCAGGGCGCCCGACAGGTGCAGGACGACGGTCCCCGGCTCGGGGGTCACCGCCGCGGCCACGTCGGCGATGGCGGAATCGGGCGTGGCGATGACGAGTACGTCCACGCCCGACGCCGCGCCGGCGAGGTCGTCCCGGCGCGACAGCACGGCACGCACGTCGTGGCCGGCGTCGGCCAGAGCCGCAGCAAGCGAACGACCGGCCCGTCCAGGGCCGACAATCCGGATGGATGCCACCAGACCCCTTTCTGCGCTCCAGCCCCTTCCGGGTGCCGGTCGCGTCAGGTGATCGGATTCGTTCCTGTCAGTGTACCCACGGGTCGCACCTCCCCACCAGCCCGTTCCCACGCCCCGGGGGGCACGAGCTCGGGGGCCAGCTCCGCCAGCGGCTCCAGGACGAACCGGCGCTCCCACATGCGGGGGTGCGGGACCACGAGGTCGTCCTCGTCCACCGTGACGTCGCCCACGAGGAGCACGTCGACGTCGAGCGTCCGCGGGCCCCAACGGACGTCGCGCCGGCGCTGCGCCTCGGCCTCCAGCCGGCGGGCGGTCTCGAGGAGGGCCCGGGGGGACAGCGTCGTCGCCAGCTCCACCACCAGGTTCAGGTAGGGACCCTGGTCGGGGGGCCCGCCCACGGGCTCGGTCTCGTAGACCTGCGACACCGCCACCACGTCGGGGAGGCCGTCGACCGCCCGGCGCAGGATGGCCAGCCGGTCGCCCAGGTTGGAGCCGAGGCCGACGAAGGCGCGCACCCCTGTCGATCCCATCCCGGCCCCTCGGCCCGAGTCGCCTACGCGCCCGGCCCGACGGGCCCGCCCGAGCCGGCGGCGACCGGCCGACGGCGGTGGATGCGCACCCCCGTCGATCCCAGCGCATGCGGGAGCGGCGGCCGCAGCTTGCGGACGACGACGGTGACGCTGTCGACGCGGGCATCGGCGAGCACCGCGGCGGCCACGGCACCGGCCAGCGACTCGAGTAGTCGGTGCGGCGGGCCCGCCATCACCGCGGCGGCGGCCTCGGCGGCGGCGGCGTAGTCGGCGGTGGCCGCCAGGTCGTCGGTGGACGCCGCCGGTGCGGTGTCGAGGTAGAGGTCGAGGTCGATCTCGAAGGGCTGCGGCGCGGCCCGCTCCTCCTGGAGCACGCCGTGGACCGCGTCGAGGCGCAGCCCCCGGACCTCGATGCGGTCGCCGCCGGGACGCCGGTCCGGCGTCATGGCGACGCGCCCGGCGTCATGCGCCCCCGGACGCCCCGCCGGGGACGAGCTCGGACGCCCGGGCCACCATGTCGCGCCCCGGAGGGCCCATCTGATGGCCGACGAGGCGCTCCACGGCGTTGATGGCCTGCGGCCCGCCCGGGAGCCGCCCGCTCCACAACAGGTAGCCGGCCACGATGCCCATGACGCGGTCCCCGAGCTCCTCCTGGTGCAGCAGCAGGCGCTCGCCGGCGCGCAACCACCCGTCGAGGTGCCGGTAGAGATCGAGCAGGGTCTCGCGCACGTCGCCGGTGGGGGCCAGCGGGAAGTGCGACCACGCCACCTCGCCCTCGTCGTAGGCGGCGAGGTTGTGCGGCGACGGCAAGAGCGACACCACCCGGTTGAACCCCTGCACGCGCAACCAGATGATCTCCTCCTGCCGGCGCACGCGGCGGTGGTGCGGCGCGAAGCCGCCGGGTCGCTCGCTGACGGCCAACTGGTCCTTCACGACCCACGTGAAGTTTCGCGGGGGGATCCCCGCCGCCCACTTCCCCTTCACCCGTCGGCCCTCACCTGTCGCATCCCGTTGCCCGTGCACGCTCTCGCATGGATCGCCTGTCGTCCTGTCTGGTAGTCGGTCATCGTCGGCCGCCGCTCACCCGCTCATCGCCTGCTGCCGGGGAAGCGGGCCGGAGGCCAGGCGCGTGGTGCCCACCAGGACGGCGGCCTCCACCGTGCTCGCCACGTCGTGCACGCGCACCATGGACGCGCCGGCCAGCATCGCCCAGGTGGCGGTGGCCAGGGACCCCGGCAGGCGGTCGTCGACGTCCCCGGGCGGCCCGGTGGGCGTCGGCGCCAGCCGGCCCAGAAAGCCCTTGCGGCTCGTGCCGACCAGCACGGGGTGGCCCTCCGCCACCAGCTCGGAAAGATGGTGCAGCAGCGCCAGGTTGTGCGCGGGGGTCTTGCCGAAGCCGATGCCGGGGTCGAGCCACACCTCGCGCACCCCCGCCTCGAGCGCCGTGCGCGCCCGTTCGACCAGGAAGCCGTGCACCTCGGCCACGACGTCGTCGTAGCGGGGGTGGACCTGCATGGTGCGGGGCGCGCCCTGCATGTGCATGGCCACCCAACCCACGCCACAGGCCGCCGCCACCGGCCACAGCATTCCCGAGATGTCGTTGACCAGCGTCGCCCCGGCCTCGACGGCGGCCTGCGCCACCGCCGGCTTCACGGTGTCGACCGACACCCGCACATGGGGAGCGAGGGCCGCCACCACCGGCACCACCCGGCGCAGCTCCTCGGCCTCGGGCACGCGCCCGGCGCCCGGACGGCTCGACTCGCCCCCCACGTCCACCACGTCGGCCCCGGCGCCGGCCATGGCGAGGCCGTGGGCCAGGGCCCGGTCCGGGTCCAGGTAGCGGCCACCGTCGGAGAACGAGTCGGGCGTGACGTTGAGCACGCCCATGACCTGAGGCCGCATGCCCGTAGGTTAGAGCGGCCGCGTGGGGGCGGCGACGGGGGCCACGGGGCCACCCGGGGCTCGCGGGGTGGCGCCGGTGGGGCGGTCAGCGGCCGTGCACGTACTGCATCGCCTCGGCCCGGGTCCGGGGGTCGTCCCGGAACAACCCGCGGACCGCCGAGGTGATGGTGAGCGTCCCTGGCTTCTTGACGCCCCGCATGGACATGCACAGGTGCTCGGCCTCCACCACCACGAGCACGCCGCGCGGCGACAGCACCTTCTCCATGGTGTCGGCGATCTGCGTCGTCATGCGCTCCTGGACCTGGAGGCGGTGCGCGTAGGCGTCGACGAGGCGCGCCAGTTTCGACAGGCCCGTGACCCGGCCGTCCTCGCCAGGGATGTACCCGACGTGCACCTTCCCGATGAACGGCACCATGTGGTGCTCGCACAGCGAGGCGAAGGCGATGTCGCGCACCATCACCATCTCGTCGTGTTCGGCGGCGAAGGTGACCGTGAGATGGCGGCCGGGGTCGTCGTCGAGGCCCGAGAACAGCTCCTCGTACATGGCCGCCACCCGACGCGGCGTGGCCAGGAGCCCGTCGCGGCCGGGGTCCTCGCCGATCGCCTCGAGCAGCTCGCGCACCAGTCGCTCGACGCGCTCGACGTCCACGCTCACCGCCGCCACCGGCCCGCAGTCGACGGTCGTGGATCGCTCGACGGTCGTGGGTCAGTCGACACGGACCGGACCCTGGTAGACGCGGATGTCGGGCACGTTGCGGTAGCGCTCGGCGACGTCGAGCCCGTAACCCACCACGAAGTCCGGAGGGATGTGGAACCCGACGTACCTCAGGTCGAGCTTGGCCCGCTGGCGGCCCTCCTTGACCAGCAGCGCGCACACCTCGAGGCTGGCGGGCTGGCGGGCCAGGAGGCTGCGGCGCAGGTAGGAGAGCGTGAGGCCGCTGTCGACGATGTCCTCCACCACGAGGACGTGGCGGTCGGTGAGGTCGGAGTCGAGGTCCTTCACGATGCGCACCACGCCGCTCGTGGTCGTCGCCGACCCGTACGAGGCCACCGCCATGACGTCGACCTCGACGGGGAGCCGGATGGCGCGCGCCAGGTCGCTCATGAACACGAACGCGCCCTTCAGGACCCCGACCAGGAGCGGCGGCCTGTCGTCGTAGTCGGCGGTGAGCTGGTCACCGAGCTCCACCACCCGCTTCTGCAGGATGTCCTCGGTGACGACCACCCTGCCGAGGTCGGGGTCGTCGCGCCAGCGGTCGGCCGTCACCGTCGGGCCGGCGTGCCCATCGGGCTCCCCTCGGTCATCGACGGCGAGACTACCGGACCGCTCCGTGGGCGACCGGGGCCGACGACAGCGACCCGCGTCGGCGGCGGACGCGCACGCCCGGGGCCACGTCGGTGGCGGACATCTGGCCCCGGGCGACAGCCAGGACCCGGTCCACGGCGGCGAGGTCCGGCGGGTGCTCGGCGGCCCCCCGCAGCCACCGGCGCGCGGCGCGCCGTGCGAGCGGGGCCGGCGCGGCGGCGAGCGCCGAGGCGTCGGCGACGTCGATGGCGGCCGCCAGCGCGTCGAGCAGGGCGGCCTCCGCCCCCACGATCTGGGCCTGCCGGGCGAGCACGGGCACGAGGTCGCGCCCGGCCACGGCACAGGCGAGCGGCAGCAGCTCGTGGCGCACGCGGTTGCGCACGAAGCGGGGGTCGGCGTTGCTGGGGTCGTCCACCGGCGTGAGCCCGAGGACCGCGCACAGCGCCCGGGTGTCGGCCCGGCGGATGCCGAGCAGGGGGTGCCCGGAGCCGGGCCGCATCCCCGCCAACCCGTCGAGACCGGCCCCCCGCAGGAGGTTCACCAGGACCGTCTCCGCCTGGTCGTCCATGGTGTGCCCGGTGGCCGACCCCGCTGGCAGCACGGCCAGGCGGGCCGCCCGGGCACGGGCCTCGAGGTTGGGACCGGGGTCGACCTGCACCCGGACGGCCTGGAACCGGGCCCCGAGGCGGGCGGCGGCGGCGGCCACCACCGCGGCTTCGGCGTCCGACCCGGTCCGCAACCCGTGGTCGACGTGGACGGCGGTGGCGTCGCACCCGGCCGCCACGGCCAGGGCCAGCAGCGCCAGCGAGTCGGCACCCCCGGACACCGCGCAGGGGAGGGCGGTGCCGGCGGACGGGAAGGTGCAGCGGTCCAGGAGCTCCTCCACCGTGACGCCGGGCACCGGCGCGCCGGGCGCGCCGGGCGGCGCCGGGACCTCGCCGGGCATCAGCCGGTGGCGAGGCGGGCGGGGCCGACGCGCGCCACCCAGGTGTCGGGATGGCGGATCTCGTCCATGGTGGGCAGCATCTCCGGGCCTTCCCACACCCGGGAGAGCAGCCCCGGGCCACCCGAGGCCTCCACGGCGCGGATGAAGCGCTCGCCCTGCTCGTACTGGCGCATCTTGGCCTCGATCCCCACGAGCTGCTGCAGCACGCGGGAGGCCAGGCCGGCCCGGCGGCGGCGCTCGCGCAGGACCCGGGAGAACCACGCCGCGTCGGGCACGGCGTCGGCCCCGGCCCGGTCCATGGTGATGTCGCCGTGCCCCTCCAGCAGGCTCATCATCGACTGGATGCGGGCGATCACCTCGAGCTGCTCGGGCGGAGCGACGAGGCCCAGCATCCCGGCATCCTGCAGCGGGTTCTGCCCGGCCCGCACCGCCCCCGCCGCCCGGCGCAGCGCCTCGGCGAACCGGCGCGGGTCGGGGGTCATGCCCGTCATGGCCTGGTCGACGAGGGAGAGGAAGTGGCCCCGCAGCCACGGGACGCCCGTGAACTGGCAGCGGTGGGTGACCTCGTGCAGCGCGATCCACAGGCGGAACTGCTTGGCGGGAAAGCCGTGGCGGCGCTCGAGGGCCACCACGTTCGGGCCCACGTAGGACACCACGCCGCCGGTGTCCTCGGCCTCGGCCAGGAGGAGGTCGTACTGCCCGAGGACCCGGGTGGCCATCCAGCCGAGGACGAGGCCGAGCTGGGCGCCCGTCGCCGTGCCGGCGGCGCCGCCGAGGGGGCCGCGCAGCGAGGAGGTGTCGAACTGCTCGAGCATGGGCTCGAGCAGGCGGCGGAACGAGGCCAGGTTGGCCCGCACCCATCCCGCCCGGTCGAGGACCAGGGCGCCGGCGCTGCCGGTGGCGGGCCGGAGCCCGGTGGCCTCGATCACGAGGCCCTCGGCCATCGCCGTGGCCTCGGAGAAGTCGGCCTCCAGCTGGGCCGTCGTGGCGGCATCGAGGGTGCCGGCGCCGGGCGGGCCCAAAAGCGAGCTCCGGGAGCCGACCCACGTGGCCACGCGTTCGGCCACGTCCCACGACACGGGGCTGGTCACCGCCCCAGTGTAGGGAGCCGGCACGCCCGAGGTGCGCCCGGCCGTGGCCGGTGCGACCCGTCAGGCGATCTTCTTGCCCCGCAGCCTGGGTGTGCTCGGGCTGACGTGCAGGCAGCAGAACTCGTCGTCGTTGTAGATCGACAACTTGGTGTCGCAACCGGGCTCGGCACACACCCGGCCTCGGGCGAAGGTGCGCGACGGCCGGCCGTGGCCGGTGAACGCCGTCGCTCCGATCGACTGATCGCCCCCCAATTCGGTGCGGTCTTCCATGCCCCCTGAACCTCCCGCCGTCGGGTCTGTGTTGCTTCCCTATCGACCGGCGGGGCGGGGGGCGTGAGCGACCGGCCTTGTCGTTGTGCATCCGTTGTGATTTGCCCGGAGGCCCAGCAAGGAGGCTCGATCTGGCGGGCACAGCCGGGCCGGGGCGGGAGACGGGCCCGACTAGCGGTCGGTGACCTGCTACGGGGCGGCGGGAGCCGTCCGGGGCCGAGCGACGACGGGCGGGCGGTCCGGCGCGGTCAGCGCACCGGGGTGGGATCAGCCGCCCGAACGCTCCCGGCGCTCCTCCTCGAGGAGGGCGTCGCGGACCCGCTGGCGCAAGGCGTCGGGGACGTGGTCCTTGCAGCGATTGGCGACCACGGATCGGAGCTCGGCCTCGAAGTCGAATGCGTCGAGACACGGCGAGCACTCGTCGAGGTGATCCTTGATCTCCGCGCGTCGCTCGTCGGTGAGCTCACCGTCGAGATAGTGGTAGAGCCGCTCGATCGTCTCGTTGCAGTCGAAGCCGGACTCACCGGACCCCATCTCGGTTCCTCCCATCAGCCCCGAGGCTAATGCCCGGCCTCGGTGGAGCCGACCAGGCCCCGCGCCACTGCAAAATCCATCAACGCCTTCTGCAGGGCCTTTCTTCCCCGGTGGATCCTGCTCATGACCGTGCCGATGGGTACCTCGGTGATGTCGGCGATCTCCTTGTAGGAGAAGCCTTCCACGTCCGCCAGGAGGACGGCGATGCGGAACGCCTCGGGGAGCGACTCGATCGCCTTCTTCACTTCGTCGTCGGTGAAGTGCTCGAACACCTCGTCTTCGGCCGATCGGCCGGCGCCGCTCGCCTGCAGGGCCCCGATGCGGTGGTACATGTAGAGGTCCTCGACGTCCTCGACGTCGGCCTTCTCCGGTCGCCGCTTGGCGGCGCGGTAGCTGTTGATGAACGTGTTGGTGAGGATCTTGTAGAGCCACGCCTTCAGGTTCGTGCCGTCCTCGTAGCGGTCGAAGGCGCGGTACGCCTTCAGGAAGGTCTCCTGGACGAGGTCCTCGGCGTCCGCCGGGTTGCGCGTCATCCGCAGGGCCGCGGTGTACAGCGCCTGCATGTGCGGCATGGCGAGCTCTGCGAAGCGCAGCCGGTCTGCCATGAGCAGCACCATAGTCAGTGGGTGTGGCGACGGTGCCGCGCCACCGCAGGTGGGCGCGACGGCACCGTCCCGGGCAGCCCTCGGGGTGCGGTCAGGCGCCCGGCGACACCTCGGCGCGTGCCCAGCGGCGGTCGGTCCGGGCCCCGGTCGGGTAGAGCCGGAAGCTCACCACCGTGACCGGCACCAGGTCGGCGTCGGCGGTGACGATCCAGCACGGCACCTCCGCGTCCGATGCGTCGCGCAGCTCCAGCCAGGTGTCGTGGCTGATCGTGCCGTCGTCCTCGGCCAGCACCACGAGGCAGTCGATGCCGTCCCGGATGAACGGCCAGCGCAGGTGCCAGTCGGCACGCGAGGCGAAGCCGCACCCGTCGGCGTCCATGACGACGGCCTGCGGCCAGGCGTCGCCGACCCGTCGCAGCGCCCGGCGGTAGGGCAGGGTGCCGTAGGTGTTCTTGGCGGCGGCCAGGTACACCACGGCCGCGACGAGCTCCTCGGCCCGGTCCCTGCTGTGCCCCCCGCGTGCTCCGGCATCCTCGTGGACGCCGGACGGAATCGTGACGCTCATAGCGGACCCCCGTCCCGGCTGTCGCCGTCCGCGCGCCGCCGAGACCAGAAGCCTCGGCGACGTGCCCCCCTCGCTTCCCATGGTGGCGCCCGACCCTCACCGGACGTCCAAGCGCAGGTCAACTCCCGCACAACTGGAACGTCACCGTCCGAGCCGGGCGCGACGGGACCGGGGGGGCCGCCCTCCTCCGGGCGTCGGCCTCAGGGGCCGGTTCGACGGGGACCACGGGGCGCTTCGCCTCCCCGGCCGGCGCGGGCGCCGCGACTCCCGGGGCGCGAATGGGGTACTTCGGCCCTCGACGCCGCCGGCGGGGGGGACGCGCAATGGAGCCATGGCAGCCCACGACGAGGACTTTCCGATCCAGCGCGTGTCCATCCACGGCTACGACGTCGGCTACCGGCGTGGCGGGCAGGGGCCGGTGCTCGTGCTGCTCCACGGCATCGCCGGCAGTTCCCGGACCTGGCTCCCGGCCATGCGGCTGCTGCGATCCGAGTTCTCGGTGCTGGCACCGGACTTCCTGGGCCACGGCAAGTCCGCCAAGCCACTCGGTGACTATTCGCTCGGCAACCATGCCAGCGCCATGCGCGACCTGCTGCACCTGCTCGACATCGACCGGGCCACCGTTGTCGGGCAGTCGTTCGGCGGCGGCGTGGCGATGCAGCTCGCCTACCAGTTCCCCGAACGCTGCGAGCGACTGGTGCTCGTCGACGCCGGTGGCCTGGGCCGGGAGGTCAGCTGGATCCTGCGCCTCATCACCCTGCCGGGGAGCGAGTACGTGATGCCGCTGCTGTTCCCGGGCTTCGCACGCGAGTGGGGGGACGCCGTCGCCGGGTTCTTCCGGTCGCACGGCATCCGCAATCCCGAGGTGGGGGAGATGTGGCGTTCCTACCGGTCACTGACCGAGGCCGACAACCGCCAGGCCTTCGTCCGGACCATGCGCGCCGTGATCGATCCCGGCGGACAGTCGGTGAGCGCCATCGACCGTCTCTACCTGGCGGCGCACATGCCCACGCTCATCGTGTGGGGCGACCGGGACAGGATGATCCCGGTCCATCACGCCTACGCCGCCCACGACGCCCTTCCGAACAGCAGGCTGGAGGTGATGCAGGGGGTGGGCCACTTCCCCCACGTGGAGGAGCCGGCCCGATTCGTGGAGATCCTCACCGACTTCATGCGCACCACCGAGCCCAGCGCGTTCACCCCTGAGGAATTGCGCGCCCTGCTGCACCAGGGGTCAGGGCCATGAGATCGTCCACCGGGGCGGGGACGCGCACGCGTCGACGGAGCCTGGGAGGGGACTCGAACCCCTGACCTGCGCATTACGAATGCGCTGCTCTACCAGCTGAGCTACCCAGGCACGAGGAGGAGCGCCCCTCGGGCGGAGGTGCGGCCCACCGCCGGTCCTGCACTCCGCGACGCTTTTCATCATGGCACAGCCGGCAATCAGCACCGGCGGTGCCGTCCCTGGTCAGGGCGGTACGGACCGGGAGCCGACCCGGCGACGTGGGCCCGATCGATGCCCGGCCCGCCGGGCCACGAACCGCCCCGACCCGCCGGAGGCGCAGAAGCGCCGCCGGAAAAGGCGGACCCGGTAGCCTGTGCCCGGATTCCACGGAGGGACGATGCTTCATTTCACGGAAGAGGAGACACCGCCCGCAGGCGACGCCTTCGGCTGCCGGTGCCTGCCGGGGCCCGGGCGCGCGTGGCAGCCAGCGGGGTCGGCACGGTGCTAGTGCTGGGTCGTCGTGCCGGTGAGGGCGTCATGATCGGCCATGACATCAAGGTCACCGTGATCGTCGTGGCGGGAGACAAGGTGCGGATCGGGATCGACGCACCGTCGGACGTCGAAGTGCACCGCGAGGAGGTGTACCTCGAGATCCAGCAAGCCAACCTGCGGGCCGCCGCGGTCTCCGCCGAGGGAGTCACGGGGCTCACGTCGGTCCTGCGCGAGCAGGTCGCCACCGGGCCGGAGGGGTCGGAGCCCCCCCGTGGCGCCGGCGACGCCGGTCAGGGCTCCGATCGGGGCGCGAGCGGTTCCGAGGCTCGGTAGCCCGACTCGTACTGCACCACCTGGGCGGCCGCCTGCGTCTGCCGGTTCACCACCAGGGGGCCGAGGAGGTTGGCGGTCGGCCGTTCGCCCAGGGTGATGATGCAGAGCACGACGGCGTCGTCCACCGACGCCAGTCCGAGGCTCGCCACGTGCTGCTCGTCGATCGTGACCGTGTACTCGGGGAACAGGGCCCCCGCCACCGTCACGACGAAGCAGATCTCGGCCTGGTCGACCGACCGCATCAGGAAGAACGGGCCGTACTCGGGCGCGAGCATCTCGAGCCGGAAGCCACGCGCGCCAGGGAAGCCCGGGAGGCCGCCGGCGAAGTCGAGGACGGCGCGGTCGGGGAGCCCGGGGCCGGCGCCTGCCGTCGGTGCTTCGGTCTCCACCGCCTGCTCGCCAGGCCGGATTCGTGTGATCAACATGCGTGCGCTTCTCCAGTCATCCTAGGAACTGCACGAGCGATTGCTGCGAAAGCTGCGACGTTGCCCACAACGCAGCCTGGTACGACTGCTGCGCCTGCGCGAGTTGGGTGCTCACCTTGGCGACGTCCGTGCCGTCGATGCCGGACATCTGCGCCTGCAGCACCTGCTGGGTGTTGGTCGCCTGGTTCAAGAACGCCTGTATCCGCTGGTAATTGGCGCCCATCTGCGCTGCCTGCGTCGTCACCTGCGAGATCGCCTGGCTGAGCGCCTGCAGATCGGTGGTCTGGACGTTGTTGAGCGACGACGTCGTCCCCGCCTGCAGGTCCTGGGTGATCTGCGCCAGGATGCCGTTGCTGGCGAGGAGGCCACTGGACCCAGAGCCGAAGATCTGATCGCCGGTGAGCGCCACCGCCACCTGCTCGCCCGGGGCGACCGTCCGCGTCGGAGCCGATCCCCCGCCGACGTAATTGCCGTTCTGGTCGTACGCCTGGGCCACGCTGGCGGTGCCGGCGAAGATCGCCTGGCCCCCGTAGGTCGTGTTGGCGAGGTTGATGAGCTCCTGGCGGGCCGATGCCACCTGGGTGGCGAGCCCCTGGAGCGCACCGGGCTGGTTCGACAGACTGGCGCCGCTCACCGACTCCACCACCTGTTGGGCCTGTTGCAGCGCCGACACGATCTGGTTCATCGTCGAGTTGCCGAGGGACAGCCAACCGGATCCGTCGTTGGCGTTCGAGGCGTACTGCTTGGCACGAGCCAGGCTGCCGTTGAGCTGCAGGAGGGCGGCGGCGCCCGCCGGGTTGTCCGACGGTTGGTTGATCATGTCGCCCGTGGACAGCTGCGTCTCGAGCGTCGCCTGTTGCGCCTGGGAGTTGTCGAGCCCCGAGATCAACTGGTCGGCGATGATCGTCGGCGTGTAGGAGATCGCCGCGGACCCCATGACGTCAGTCACGATTCGCTCCTCGTTCTCATTCCGGCCGTCGTCGTCATGATGCCTGGATGAGGGCCTGCATCATGGTGCTGACGGTGCTGATCAGCTTGGCGGACGCCTGATAGGCCTGCTGGAACGTCAGCATCTGCACCATCTGGTCATTGGTGTTGACTCCCACGACCGACTGCAGGTTCTCCTGCGCCGTGGTCGCCACCGACGTCTGCGCCTGCACCTGGTTGTTCACGGCCTGCACCTGTGCGCCCATCCCCTGGATGAGCGACTGGTACTGCTGGTCAGGGCCCACCGGCGCGTTGTAGAGCTCGGCCATGGCTTGCGCGTTGGCACCGTTGTTGGTGGCGTCGGGCATCGTGCCGGTGTCGGACGCCGCCAGCAGCTGGGGGTCGCTCACGATGGCGGCGTTGACGCTGAGCCCGGCGGCGCCCGACCCCTGGAACAGCGGGTCCGCAGCACCGGAGGCGCCGGTCGCGGTGAACCCGGCGCTCAACTGGGCGTTCACCGTGGAGGCCAGGTCGTTGGCGACGGCGTCGAGCTTGGACTGGTAGCCGGGCAGGTACTGGTTGACGGCCGCCAATTGGCCCGAGACGCTCCCGGCGGAGGATGGGATGGTGACGCCGCTGGTGTTGGCCACCAGGCTCATGTTCCCCGTGCCCCCGGTCGTCGTGATGGTGTCGTTCCACGCGCCCTGCACCAGGGTCACCCCCCCGATGTCGACGTTGACCGTGCCGTCGGTCTGCGGGACGGCGACGGCCCCGATCGTCGTGGCGAGCGTGTTCATGAGCTGGTTGCGCTGGTCGATGAGGGCGTTGGCCGATGAGCCCGAACCCTCGGTCGCCGTGATCTGCCCGTTGAGCGTGGCCACCTGCTTCAGCACGATGTTGGCCTGGGCGACCGATGACGTCACCTGTGACTGCGCGTTTACCTGCAGGCTGTTGAGCTGCTGCGCGGCCTGCTGCAGGTCCGAGACGAGGTTCTGCGCGAGCGCCACGGTCTCGGTCCGGGGAGCGAGATTCGACGGGTTCTGACTGATGGCGTCCCACGACTGCCAGAAGCTGGACAGGTCCGCGGCGATCCCCGACGAGCTCGGCTCGGGAAACACCCCCTGTGCGCCCTGAAGGACCTGCTGCAAGGCTGTGCTCTGCGACAGGGCGCCCTGGGTCTGCAGCGCGTTGGTGGCCAGGAGCCCGTCGTTGCTCTGGGTCACGCCCACGGTCCGGACGCCGTCCCCCACCCCGATCAGGTCGCCGCCGGGATTCGTCGTGAGCTGCGCACGCTCCGCGACGTAGCCAGGAGTGTTGGCATTGGTGAGGTTCTGGGAAATGGCGTCCATCGCCGCCTGCTGGGCGTCGAGGCCCGACGCGGCGATACTCAGTGCGAGGTCTCCCATGACGCGTCCCGATCCCTATGCGGTGGCGTCGAGCATGCGGGGGCGGGGTGCCACCACCGACGTCGTCGCCATCGCGGTGTAGGACGGGCCGTCTCCGAGGAGCGCGAGCGCATCGGAGGTGGCGGCCAGGTTGCGGGCCAGGATCTCCCGGTTCCTGGCGCACAAGTCGTTGATCCGGTCCACCAGCGCACGCATGACCTGCCGGCGCTCCTCGAGGACACGACGCTCGTCCTCGTCCTGGGCCGCCTCGGCCAGCGCGCCGAGCGTCGGGGTCGGTGTCAGCCTCATCTCGGCGGCCACAGCGGCGACCAGTTGTTCGCGACGACGACTGATGACGTCGAGACCCTTCACGGCCTCCTCGAACTCGGCGTTGTTGCGGGCCAGCAGCCGGGGCTTGCCGGCCAGCAACACCAGCTGCTCCTGCTCGAGCCTGAACGCGAGGTGTTCAAGAGCTTCGCTCTCTTCGAACAGACAGACGACGAGGGCGTTCAATCCCATTTCGGAGCTATCGGCGGGATCCGCCTCGGGGTGAAGGACTCGGCGCCGAAACTTCGAGCTCACCGAGCGTGAGCGTGCGCTTGCCGCTGAGGGTCACCGGACGCGTGCCGCCGGGGGTCACTGCACGACGAAGCTCGTGAAGTACACGGCGCTCACCTGTTCGGCGGCGCCGTCGACCTCCGGTGCGATGCCCTGGCACAGCTTCAGGATCTGCGCCTTGACCGATGTGCGCCCCCCCGGGGCGAGCAGCTGGTCGTAGGTCTGCGCCCCGAGGACCGTGATGGCGGCGTCGTCGAAGCGGGGGACGTCGGTGGACGTCGTCTTCGCCGCCAGTGTCGTGAGCTGCAGGGAGATCGAGGCTTGCACGAGGTGGCCGTCCGACATGTTCACCGTGAGCTGGTCCAGGGGGAGGATGGTCCCCGCGGGCACGGCCTGCCCTGGCTTGTAGTGCGGCTTGAGCAGCATCGACTTGGCCTCGAACCCGACCACGAGCAGGACCACGAGGATGATGATCAGCTTCTTCTTGCTCTTCTTGGGCTTGCCGTCCTTGCCGTCTTTGTCGGCGCCCTTGTCGGCGCCCTTGTCGGCGGCGTTCTCGGCATCCGCCGGGAGCGTGGCACGCGTGCCCTGATCTGCGGCCATGGCGCTCATGGTTGGTCTGCCCCTGCGGTCAGGATGACGATGTCGATCCGGCGGTTGAGGGCACGATCGGCCGGGGTGTCGTTGGGCATCAGGGGATGGGTGTCGCCGAACCCCGTCGCCGCCAGGCGGTTCGGGTCGATGCCGTCCTGCCGCGAGAGCCGGGTGGCGACGCTGGCCGCCCGCACCGCGCTGAGCTCTTCGTTCGAGCTGTAGGGACCACCCGTGATGGGCTGGTTGTCGGTGTAGCCCTCCACCTCGATGCCATTGGGGACGCTGCGAAGAACCGACGCCACGGCGTCGATCACCGACTGGCCCTCGGGCTCGAGGTTCCCCGAGTCGCTGGCGAAGAACACCTTGTCGGTCAGGACCTGCACGACCAGGCCTCGGGTCGAGAGCGAGGTCGTGAGCACTCCCTGCAGGCCCTTGGCGTTCGACGCCTTCTGGACCTGCTGACCGATCGACTGGAGCTGGGACTCCTGGGAGGCGGACAACGAGGCCTTCGCCGCGGCGGTCGGCTGCTTCGCGGGCGTGGTGATGCTCGGGTGCTGCTGGACCTGCCGGGGGCCGGCGGTGGGCGTCAGGCTGTCGTACTGCTCCACACCGTTGCTCGACGGGAGGACTCCGGGATTGGGGGAGAAGCTCTGCTTGAACCCGAGGGCCAGGGCCTCGAACTTCTTGGAGTTGATGGTGCTCACGGCGAAGAGCACGATGAACAGGGCGAGCAGCAGCGTGATCATGTCGGCATACGTCAGCAGCCAGCGCTCCGAATTCTCGACCTCCTCGGCCTCGGCCTCGGCGGCCAGGCGCCGTCTCACGCCGCCTCCCTCGACGATCGGGGGCTGGAGCTGCGCTCCTCCGCGGCCAGGAACGACTGCAGGCGCGCCTGGATGAGCCTCGGGCTGCTGCCGGCCTGGATCGCCAGCAGGCCTTCGAGGACCATGCGCTTGTGGTGGACTTCGATCTCGGACGCGCGCTTGAGCTTGTTGGACACCGGCAGCCAGAGCAGGTTGGCGGCGAGGACGCCCCAGAGCGTGGCGGTGAAGGCCGACCCGATGGCCGGACCGATGACGTTCGGGTTCGACAGGTTGGCGAGCACGTGGATCAGGCCGATGACCGTGCCGATGATCCCGAGCGTCGGGGAGAAGCCGCCCATGTCGCCGAAGAACTTGGCGCCCATCCGGTGGCGCTCCTTCAGGGCGATGATCTCGCCCTCCAGGATCTCCTGGATCTCCTCGGGGTCCACACCGTCGGCGGTCATCTCGAGGCCGCGGCGGAAGAAGGGGTCCTCGACGCCCTCCGAAGCCTTGTCGAGCGCCAGGAGCCCGTCGCGGCGCGCCAGTTCGGCCAAGCTCACGAGCTTGCCGATCTCGTCGTTGGGGTCGTCCTCAGGAACGCCGAGGGCGGCCTTGATCACGTTCTTGATCTTCTTGACGTCGGTCTTCATGAAACCGGCGGCGGCGGCGGCGAAGGTGCCCCCGAAGACCAGGATGATCGGCGCCGGTTTGAACAGCAGCGTGGGGCTCGATCCGTCGACGATCATCGAGAGGAAGACCGCGGCGAGGGCACCCCCCACGGCGATCGGCGTCATCCGGTCCAGCTTCATCGCTCCGCGCCCCTCGGCTCATGGGTGCCCTGGTCGCAGGTGTCCTTGGCACCGGTGCGGCTGTCGGCACCTCCTCTGAGGACGCGGAGATGGGTGACGCACGCGACCTCTGACGGTTCGGCCATCCTGACGGCGAGCGCGAGCGTCGAAGCGCGAAACGCCCGGAACCTCTCGATGACCTCGTCCATGGACTCTCCGACGACGTGCTTGGCGCCGCTGGTCAGCGTGATGACGGTGTCCGGGGTCTCCTCGATCCGCTCGATCAGGTCAGGGTTGATCGCGATTCGCTCGCCGCCGTGAAAGCGCGCGAGGTAGATCATCGGTCCTCCAATGGTCGAGAGCCGGCGGTGAGGGCCGGCTCACTCCGGTGCCCCGCGACATCGCGAGGCGGCCCGGCAGGCTCAGTTCGAACTCGACGCGGCTCGAGGTCGGGACCTCCCCCCGGGGACGATTGCTCGTCCCCGGGGGTCGGGTCCCTGAGCCGACTAGCCGAGGAGCTTCAGGACCATGCCCGACGTCTGCTGGGCCTGGCTCAACATGGCCACACCAGACTGCATCAGGATCTGGTCCGTCGTGAACTGGGTCGTCTCCTGGGCGAAGTTCACGTCGACCAACCCCGAGTAGGCAGCCTGCAGGTTCTGCTGGCCGACTGTCAGGTTGGCCACGACCACCGACAGCTGGTTCTGGGTGGCGCCGACGTTGGCTTCCACCGAGGCAACCGTGCTGATGGCCGACTGGACCGCCGTGATGGCCGCCTGGGCGCTCGCCTGCGAGCCGACGCTGACCACTGACGCCGAAACACCGAGCGCGCCGGTGGTGGCGGCACCGATCGTCAGCGTGAGCTCCTGGTTGGAGTTGTTGAACGCACCCACCTGCAGGCTCTGGTTCGAGAAGGTGCCGTCGAGCAGGGCCTTCGTCCCGTAGGACGTGGTGGTGGCGATCTGGTCGATCTGGTTCTGCAGAGCCGCGAACTCCTGCTCGTTGGCGTTCAGCGACCCGGTGTCGTTGGTGGCACCGTTGGCCGAGCTCAGCGCGAGCTGGTTCATCGTCTGCAGGATCGAGGTGATCTGGTTCAGGGCACCGCTCGCCGTCTGGATCAGCGACACACCCGCCTGCGCGTTGGAGATCGCCTGCGAGAAGCCGTTGGACTGCGACTGCAGGCCCTCGGCCACGACGTAGCCGGCAGGGTTGTCGGCAGCGGTTTGGATCTGGAGACCGGAAGACAGCTCCGAGATCGCCTTGGTCATCGCCTGGTCGGTCTGATTCAGGTTGTTGTACGCGTTGATCGCCGACTCGTTCGTGTTGACAACGAGGGAAGACATCCGTTTCCTCCTTGGGTTTCAAGCTCCATCCGTGGAGCTCTTTGGCATGTGCGACCCCCCGGTCCGATGTGGGCCGGTTGGGACGACACCATTCTTCGGCCCGAGGGCACGAATACTTGAGGAGATTCCCTGAGCCCCCGTGGGGAGATCCCCCGGCCTCGCCGACCCCTGGTCGGGCCACCCCGGACGGCACGTCCGAGGCGCGCGTCGCGGTGGCGTCGTCGCGCCTGGCGGGGCATCGCCGACCGCTCAAGACAATTCCCGATCCGGCCGAAGACTAGGTCGGTCGAGCCGGTGGTGCGCCGGCGCACAAGCGCGAAAGGGGGTGACGGCGCATGACGGTTGTGCCCACCTCGAGCAGCGTGCCCCCCGTCGTCTCCTTCGGCCTGGTGTCGGGGCTCAACACCCAGCAGATCATCCAGGCCGAGCTCCAGCCGTTCCAGCAGCCCGAGCAGGACCTCCAGGGCCAGCAGACGACCCTCAACACCAACGTCGCGGAGTACCAGCAGATCAACAGCGACCTCATGGCACTGCAGACCCAGGCGAGGAACTTGTCCACCGCCGCCGGCTGGAACGCCCGCCAGGCGACCTCCTCCGACACGGGCATCGCCACGGCGACAGCCACGCCGGGGACGCCGACCGGCTCGCTGCAGTTCGTCGTCCAGCAATTGGCGAGCGCCAGCTCCGTCGTCTCCACCGGCACGGTCGCCTCGACGACGCAGATCGTGGACACCCAGCCGTCGTTGCTGGTGGCCCAGGGAGGTGGGCTCGGGTTCGCCAGCCTGGTGGCCGGCGCGGGGCTCACGCTCGGATCGCACACCGTGGACGTCACGCAGTCGTCCCAGGCGGCGTCGGCCACCGGCACCGTCTCCCTCGGCTCGCAGTCCGCAGGCATCGCCGTCACCACCGGGTCCAACGACACGCTGGCCGTCACGGTCGACGGCACGGCGTACAACCTCACGATCGCCCCCAACCCCACCGGCGGCTACAGCGGCAGCGGGCTGCTCGGCGCCCTGCAGAGCGCCATCACCGCGGCGGGCGCGTCCGGCGTCCTGCAGGCCGGCTACGACTCCAGCGGGCACCTGATCCTCTCCACCGTGGACCAGGGCTCCAGCCAGAGCCTGCAGGTGACCGGGGGCACCGCCCTCGCCACCCTCGGCCTGTCGGCCATGGGCAGCGCCGCCGTCGGCGTCGACGGCGTGGTCAGTGTCGACGGCACCGCCAACGTGCTGAGCACCGTGACCCCCGGTGGCGCCGTGACCCTCAACGGCGCCAACGGTGCCCAGGTCACGGGCACGATCGTGGCGGGATCCGCGCAGAGCCAGGTGAACAGCTCCCTGCTCGCCGTCGGGTCGATCACCGCCACCAACGTCTCCACGGGCAACGGCTCCCTGGCCGACATCGTGACGAACATCAACGCCGCCGGCGTCGGGGTCACGGCCTCCGCCGTCCAGACGGGCACCAACCAGTACCTCCTGCAACTGTCCTCGTCCACGACCGGGACGGCGTCGGCATTGTCCTTGGACACGAACGCCTTCGCATCGTCATCGCTCGGCACCCTGAGCGTGGCGTCGGCGGGGAAGAACGCCGAGATCCTCGTGGGCGGTACCGGCGGCTACGCGTTCCAGTCCCAGACCAACACCGTGACCGGCCTGCTTCCCGGCCTCACGGTGAATCTCCTCACCGCGTCGGCGTCTCCGGTGACCGTGACGGTCGCCCCGGACGCCTCGGCGGCATCGACGGCCGTGCAGAACCTCGTCAGCGACGCCAACACCGTGCTGTCCGACATCCAGACGAACGCCGGCTACAACGCCCAGACCAAGACCGCGGGCCCCTTGATGGGGTCGGCGGTGCTCGAGAGCGTGACCAACGAGATCCAGTCGATCTTCGCCTCCATCAGCGGGTCATCCTCCTTCGGCAATGCCAAGAACATCGGCGTCACCCTGAACAACGGGCAGGTCCAGTTCGACCAGTCGGCCTTCGCGAACGCCTATGCCGCCAATCCCGCACAGGTCGCAGCCGTCTTCACCCAGGACGGCACGTTCACCCCGGCGTCGCCGACCTACACCGGAGAGGTCTCGCTCTCGTTCGCCGGTGACGGCACCCGGCCGGGTGCCTACGACGTCCAGATCAGCCAATCGGCGGCCCAGGCCACCGCCACCGGTGCCGTACTGGCGTCGGGGTCCGTGTCGTCCGCCGAGCAGCTCACGGTGTCGATGGGCACCAGCTCGGCGCAGTACAGCACCACGGCCGGCGAGTCTCTCGTCGCCGTCGCCGCCGGGCTGAACTCCGCCTTCGCCTCGGCGGGGATCTCACTGTCCGCCCAGGTCGTCAACGGCGGCCAGCAGCTCCAGCTGACCTCGGACGACTACGGCAGCCAGGCCGCCTTCAGCGTGTCGTCGACCGGTTCCGGGTCGGGGACGACGGGCCTGGCGGGAAGCTTCGCCGGCGTCGACGTGGCGGGCACCATCAACGGCGTCACCGCCACCGGTCGAGGGCAGTTCCTGACCGCCCCGAGCTCGGATCCCACGTTGGCGGGGCTGTCGGTCCAGGTGACGGCGTCGAACGTGTCGACCCTCACGGACCTGGGATCGATCAACTACCAACCGGGCATCGCCCAGGCGCTCAGCTCCCTGGGCAGCGCCATGTCCGATCCGACGCAGGGTGCGATCACGCAGACGGTCAAGAACCTGCAGAACCAGTCCAGCGGGCTGAACAGTCAGATCGCCTTCTACGCCGCCATCGTCAACCAGCAGCAGCACATGCTTCTCAACAAGTACGCCACCTTGGAGCAGACGCTCGGGACTTTGAAGAACCAAAGCTCGGCCCTGGCCGCGGAGTTGTCCCAGATCTCAGCCAACGGGCTGGCCTAGAGCAGGGGGCGTCGTGACCATGTCCGATACCGCCAAGCTGCGGGACCGCTACCTCGCAGACGCCATCGAGACCGCCGCGCCCGCGGTCCGGCTCACCATGTTGTACGACGCCTTGGAGCTCGACCTGTTCCGGGCCGATGCCGCCTTCGAAGCCGACGACTTGAAGGCCATCAACGACAACCTCGTGCATGCCCAGACAATCATCCTCACGTTGCGCGACACGATCAAGCCCGAGCTCTGGGAGGGTGCCCCGCAGCTGATCGCTCTGCACAACTACTTCCTGGCCGAGCTCCTGGGGGCCAATCTCGACAAGGACCGGGCCCGGGCCGCGGCAGCGGCCACGCTCATCGGCCGCATCGGTGACGCATGGCGGATCGCGGCCGAGACCGTCTCGGCCGACAACTAGGAGCCCGCCGGTGGGATGGTCCGAGGTGCTCGACGACATCGAGCGTCGATTGACCGACGTGAAGCGGGGACTGCGCACCGGGGAGCCGGCGACGACACCGTTCACGCTGCCCGAGGATCTCGGGCCCCTGCCTGTGCAGCTGCGCTTGCGGGCGCAGCGCGCGCTCCGAGCGACCGAGGCCATGCAGGCCGACGTGGAGGAGGCCCGCGACCGGATCGCCGACGCGCTGCGCCGGGGGCGGGCCACCACCAGGGAGCCTGCTGCCTACGTCGACACCCGGATCTGAGGTCCCCGGCGCGTCGCCCCGGGCCGGTCACGGCAGGCGGCGATCGACGTGGGTGCTACAGGACCATGTCGACGTCGCGGTGAAACGAGTAGCCGCCGTCTGCCGCGGCTCGGCGGTACCGGTCGACGGACTCGGCCGCCCGGCACGGCATGTCCCGGTTGTCACGGGCTCCACCGGCAGCGGTCGCACGGTCGCGCCGGCGGCGGTCCGGCAAGAGGCGTCGCTCCCGGCGGCGCGGCCCGCAGTCGTTCGCCTGGTCGTAGGCGGTGATGACCCGGGCGAGGAGCCCGTAGGACCGCTCGACCAGCGCGATCGCCTCCGGCGGTGAGGTCGTGCTCTGCGCCTTGGCGAGCAGTTTGGCAGCCGTCTGAACGTCCGGTTGTCCCATCGGGTTCCCCTTGTGGATCCGTCTTTCGACCTGATCAATCCAGGTTTTCACACCCGGGACGCTAAAGATCCACCTGTCGAGGCGTGTTGGGATCCCGTTGTGACGGACCGGCCACCGGTGGGTGGGGATCCGTGCGGGCCCTGCGGGTGGGCACCACTCCAGAGTCGCCGTCGAACGGCCGATGAACTCTGGCGTGCGATGACAGCATCGCTGACGTCGGTGTACCCGACACCAGGCCCAGACAGGTGTCGGCGGGATCCCGAACGACGACCATGGAGAGCCGGACCGATGGACAGCCGAGGCGAGCGACGATCCGACCTGGTGGACGGACACCCGGGCCCCGGCGCCGGTGCGGGGGCCGCACCCACGTCGGTCAAGGACGTGCTGCAATCGACGTCGCTCACCATCCTCGAGGCACACCTGACGTGGCTGTGCGCACGCACCCGACTCGAGGGGCAGCTCTCCCCCCGGAGGGTCCTGTTCGAGGACCAGGCCAGGGTCCTGATCGACGCGCTCGACGAACGGGGCGCGTTGGAGGTCGTCACCGGGTCCCTCCAGAGCCTCTGGATCGCCGAGGACGTCCCGGACGATGACGACGACATCACGACGTACGCGTCCGATCTGGACATGGTGACCGCGGGCCAGCCCCCCTACTCGCCCTACGTGGCGCTCGCCCAGAGCGCCGCCAAGGTCCATGCCGAGATACGCAACCACCGCCGTTCCACGAGCCCGCTGCGCCCCGGTTGAGGCCGATCGCCTCCTCAGTCGAAGGCCTGCGCGCTCTCGAGGGCCGACGTCATGCCCACGGTCCAGGTGAGCGCCTCGACCGCGGCGGTCCGCACGGCATCCTCGGGCATGGCGCACCTCGAGGCGCGCTCGGGTCGCCCGAGCTGGTAGTCGGTGACGTCGGCGACGAGGCGGCCCAGCGGACCATCCCCGTTCAGGATGCCGTCCCGGATGTCCGCATCGAGCGGCAGCGCGTCGAGGATCTTGACGATCGGCATTCCCAGGACGACGTCGAGCGTGGACAGCAGCCCGGCGGTGTACCCGGCGTCGGCCTGGCAACCGGCGCTGGGCGCGAGCAACTCGCTCATCCGGGCCCGCATCAACACGGCAGCGATTCCCTCTTCGGAGGCGCTGCCGTCGTCGGTCAACAGCAGCAGCGCCACCCAACTCTGCAGGCGACGCCACCCGACCAGCACGAGGGCCTGGCGGACCGTGCTCACGGTGCGCTTCATCCCCCCGGGGGCCCCGATGCCCGCCAGCTGGAGCAACTGGTGCGTCATGGCCGGGTCGCTCCGCACGATCTCCTCGATCTCGGAGACGGGGCATTCGGCGTCGAGGAGCCTGGCAGACATCCGCAGTCCGGCCAGTCGCCCGGGGGGAAGGGGCCGCCCCGGCGACACATGCGGCCGCGACAGGACGTAACCCTGGAAGTAGTCGAATCCGAGCGACGCGCACCGTCCGAGCTCCTCGAAGGTGTCCACCTTCTGGGCGATCACCTCGACATGGCAGGCGCGGCAGCGCTCGACGAGCTCGGGCAGGCGATCGGGGGCGACGGCCTCCACGTCGATCTTGACCGTCGATGCCAGTGCGAGGAGATCGTCGACGCCGTCGGTCCACTGGAAGTCGTCGAGAGCCAACGAGTAGCCGCTGTCGAGCAGCCGCCGACACCCCGCCAGGGCCGATCCGTCGCTCACGATGGGCTGGCGGATCTCGACGACGACCTGGTCAGGCGGAACCCGGATCTGCGTCTCCCCGCTGACGATGCCGGGACTGGCGTTGCAGAAGGCCTTCTTCGTCCCGACCAGTGCGCCGATGCCGCCCTCGGCCGTGCCGAGAAGGTCCTCGGGTGTCGGGTGCCCCCCAAAGGGACCGTCGAGCGCGACGCTCGGCGGGTCCACGCTCCGAAACAGCAGCTCGTAGCCCTTGACCGCCAGGTCCCGGTCGAAGATCGGCTGGCGGCCCACCAGCGTTTCGATGACAGCTGTCAACGGTCACCCCTCACGATCGGTGTCACAGTAGCGGGGACGACCGACGATATGGTGGTGCGCGGAGCACGTCGGCACCCATGCACCGGTGTGCCCGTCCCTACGAGTCGGTGGTCGTGCCGTCGATGACCGCGAAGCCACGCAACACGAGCCGGCGCCGCCAACGGGCGCGCCAGGAGCAGTACCGCAGGCGGTTCGGACTGCCCGCCACGGCGGTCCTGCCCCTGTTCGGCCCGATGCCACCGGCACGAGGCTCGGTGCCGTTCACGCCGCAGCGACCCGCCCTCGATCCCATGCCGGTGGCACTGGTGGTCTTCGAGCCCGGCCTGTCGCGGCCCCGCCGGCTCCTGGCGCGGCTCGGCACCAGTCGACTGGTGACGGTGCTTCCGGGCAACCGCCCGGTGAGCCTGAAGGCGCTCGTCTTCGTCGGACTGGGTGCGGTCACCGGCACGATCGCGGCCCAGCCCTTCGATCCCGTGACGTACCTGGCGCCCCTGTACGGATTGCTCGTCGGGGGAGTCGGTGCCGGTGCCGGGTGGCGGGCGCTGCGAGGCCGGTGGGCCACGACGATCGGCGTCGACGAATGGCGGGGCGAGCTCGACGCCATCTTGGGGACGCTGCAGAGCGTCGACAGGATCGGCCAGCCGTTCGTTTCGCCACCGGCGCTGCGCACCGCGCTCCATTCGGCACTGTGGCATGCCGCCGACGCCGTCGGCCATCCCGGTGACCGCGACGTGCTGGACACCTTCACCGAGCAGCTCGCGGCGCTCCGGATCGCGACCGGCTCCGCGCTGGCGGAACTGGAGTCCCCGACGATCGAAGCCCGCAAAGCAGTGGTCTCCGACCAGCTCGCCGCAGCCGTCGACCAGCTCTCGCTGATTCCACCGACAGCCCGCCAGGTGCAGGCAGGAGAAGGTCTCACGTAGCACTCGGCGGCGGGGCGACGACGGATGCGGCCACAGCGCCCTACGCGACGAGGGCACTGGTCTCCCGCTGGTGCACCTTGCCCGACGACTTCACCACTGCCGGAAGGGTGAACACGAAGGCGAGGACACGGGCGACGGCAACGTAGAATTCCTGCGGCACGAAGTCATCGATCTCGCAGGCCGCGAAGATCGCCCGGGCGAGCGGTCGGTCCTCCACGATCGGGACACCGTGCTTCGTGGCCTCGGCTCGTATCCTGAGCGCCACCTCGTCGGCGCCCTTGGCGACCACCTGGGGCGAATGGCCCCGACCCGCCTCGTAGCGCAGGGCGACGGCGAAGTGGGTGGGGTTGGTGATGACGACATCGGCACCCGCGACGGCGGCCATCATGCGGGATCGACTGAGGCGCAGCTGCTTGCGCCGGACCTCGCGCTTCACCAGCGGGTCACCCTCGGACTGGCGGCCCTCCTCTTTGACCTCGCGCTTGGACATCTTGAGGCTCTTGTTGTGCCGGCGGCGCTGGATCCCGTAGTCGACCAGGGCGAGGAGCAGGCCGATGATCGCCACGTCACGGACCAGGCCCAACATGGTGGACCCGGCGTACCTCACCACCGGGGTCATGTCGACCGGCTGCGCGCCGACGAGCTTGCTCCCCAGCCCGAACAGGACCTTGTAGGCGATGAGGACGAGCACGGCGATCTTCAGCGCCTGCTTCGCCAGCTGCCACAGCGACTGGGCGGAGAACAGCCGCTTGAGCCCTGCGATCGGGTTGATCCGGTCGAATTTCGGCGCCGCGGCCGAGAGCGAGAAGAGCCCGCCGGTCTGCGCCACGTCCACGAGGACCCCGATGACGGCAATGCACCCGGCGACCGGCAGGACCAGCGCCAGCACATCACCGAGCCCGAACTGCAGGACCTGCAGGGCCCCCTGGGGACTCGGCGACGACGTGACGTCGGCGACACGGGCGAACAGCGCGGTCATCTTGGACTCTCCGGAGCGAAAGAGCATGGGGATGAGCATGGTGGCGGCGAGGGCGACGACCCAGCTCGACACCTCCCGCGACGTCGCGACCTGGCCCTTCTTCCTCGCTTTGCGCTTCCGCTTCGCAGTTGGCTTCTCCGTCTTGTCGTCGTGCTTTCCCATCGGTCACCTCCCCCCGAGGAGGGCGCCGGCGTCCTGCAGCGCGCGCGAGACCAGGTTGCCGAGGTAGCCAGGGAGGACCTTGATGCCGATGGCCACGAAGAGGAAGGACATCAGGGCCTGGATAGGGAAGCCGAGGATCCACACGTTCATCTGGGGGGCGGCCTTCGCCAGCATGGCCAGGCTTACCTGCGTGGCGAACAGCACGACGATGAGTGGCGCGGCGATCTCGAGGGTAGCGGTGAAGAACGTCGCCAGGTCGGCGGTCAGCACGTTCGAGGCGGTGGCCGACGACGACAGGGTCAGGCCGGCGGCGTCGAACGAGGTCTCGAAGCCACGGACGAGGAGCAATTCACCGTTGGACACGAACAGCAGCACCATGGCGACCTGCTCGTAGAACTGCCCGATGATCGGGGTCTGGTTCTCCGAGAGCGGGTCCAACGAGGGTGGCGGGTTCACCCCCCCGAACTGGTCCACCAGGCCACCGGCGGCGGAGACCGCCGACAGCAGGACCCGCACGGCGAGTCCCAACGCCGCGCCGGTGAAGATCTGCAGGACGATCGCCCCGATGAGCCCCGCCGTGTCGGAGGGGAGATGAGTGTGCGCCACCTGGGGGGCGGCCAGGAGCCCGAGCCCGCCGGCGATGCCGACGAGGGCCATCCGCGGGACCACCTGGAGGTTCGAGAACGGGGGGACGACGACGAGCCAGGCGAGCGCCCGGATGAACGCCAGGAAGAAGGCCAGCAGCCATATCGGGTCCACGTTCAGGTTCACGAGGCACCCTCGCCACTCAATTGCCGAGCAGGCTGGAAACCTGGCCGAACAGCTGTTGGACGTACGCGGTGAACTGCCCCAGCATCCAGTGGCCGGCGATCAGCAGGACGAGTGCGATGCCCGCCAGCTTGGGAACGAACGTGAGCGTGACTTCCTGGATCTGGGTCACGGACTGGAACAACGAGACGACCAGACCGATGACGAGGCTTGTGAGCAGGATGGGCAGCGCCAGCTCCGCCGTCATCGTCATCGCGCCGGCGGCGATGTCCATCAGCCGTGCTTCGTTCATTGGAAGCTCGCGACCAGGGAATGGGTGATCAGGACCCAGCCGTCCACCATGACGAACAGGAGCAGCTTGAACGGGAGAGACACGAGGGTAGGTGGAAGCATGACCACACCCATCGACATCAGGGTCGAGGAGACCACAAGGTCGATGATCAGGAACGGTATGAAGATCACGAACCCGATGATGAAGCCACTCTTCAGCTCGGACAGCAAGAACGCCGGGATGATCGCCCCGATGGACGCGTCCTGCGGCTTGGTTGGGTGCTCCTTGTCGACTGCGGTGGTGAGGGCGAGCTCCTCGGCCCCGGTCTGCTTGAGCATCCACGTCTTGAGCGGCCCCTGGGCGGCGTCGTAGGCCTGCGTGACGGTCTTCTGACCGTGAAGGTACGGCTGCAGCGCGTCGTGGTTCATCTGGTTCAGGGTCGGGGCCATGATGAACAGGCTGAAGATGAGGGCCAGGCCGGCGATGACCTGGTTGGGTGGGATCGACTGCAGGCCGAGTGCCTGGCGGGTCAACCCGAACACGATCACGATCCGGGTGAAGCCGGTCAGCAGGATCAACAGCGACGGCGCCACGGCGAGCAGCGTGAGGCCGATGATGATCATGATGCTCGACGACGGCTTGTGCAAGCTGTTGCCGAGGTTGATGTTGATCGACGAGCCCGCCGCCAGGAGCGACATCATCGTGCTTCCCACCGCGAGGTGACACGCGTGCCCCCGCGGGCCCGTGTCGAATCTGTCGGCTGGTCCATGACGGTCACCTGGCGCGGCGTACGATGACGGGGCTGACTACGCCCGGCGCACGGTCTTGGCGCGCATCTGCTCGATTGCCGACTTCCACACGGGGCCCTGGCTGTCGTCGGGGGAGGCCGACCCCTCCCCGCCGGGGAGGAGCTGCAGGTCTCCGACAGCGAGGTCCTGCGACCCGGTGGTCGCAGTCCCGCCGGCGTCGAGCTGTCCGAGGAGGGTGACCTGGCGCTGCGTCACGCCCAGGAGGAACGTGCGCTTCTCGGCCGTCACCAACGCCACCTGGACACCCTTGCCGAGACTCTGGCGGCCGACGACGGCGACAGCACCGTGGCGCCGGCCGGCACCGAGCGCCCGCCCGCCTTTCCCCTGCACGAGTCGGGACGCCACCTTGATCAACGCGATGATGACGACCAGTCCGATGACCATCTGCACCAGCAGCGACGATGCCGAGACGCTCTGGGCCGTCGTCGTGCCATGGCCGGTGGTGACCGACGCGTGATGTGTGGCCGCCCACACCTCTGCGGAGTAGCGCATGCCGTCAGGCTCCGCGCGATCCGTCGTCGCCACCGGCGATCGCGGTGATCCGCACGCCGAGCTCTTCGTCGACGACGACGACCTCGCCGTGGGCCAACAGTGTGCTGTTGACGAAGATGTCGACGGGAGACCCGACGTGACGATCCAACTCCACCACGCTCCCGGGACGAAGGCTCAGGAGCTCCTTCATCAGCAGCCGGGTGCGACCCAGCTCGACGGTCACGGCCAGTTCGACGTTGCTGAGGGTCTCCAGGGGCCGCATCACGCCGGGCCCGGCAGGGGTCGCCGATTCGACGGTACCCGGCTCGGGGATGTCGGCCTCGACGACCGCTTCGGCGACCACGCTGACGTTGGTGTTCTCGTCGCTCATGTTTCCTCCAGTTCCTAGGGCTCGACGACCATGCAGGCAACGGCATTGCCCCGGCTCGTCGGGACCGCCTCGCAGTAGCGGGCGTCCCCGACGCTGAGCACGATGGGCATGGACCGGGCGCGGTGCAACCGGACCACGTCACCAGGGACGAGGCTCAACAGCTCCTCCGGCGACAACCACACTTCGGGCCAGTGCACACGCACTTCCAGATTCGTGTCGAGGAGCCGGTCGCGCAGGCGCCGAGGGGCGGTCCCGACCTCTTCGGCGACCTCGACCTTGTCGAATCGCTCGATCGCATCGAGGATCGGCAGCAGGACGACCAGCGGGACGCAGATGCTGGCGGCCTGCGAGACCACCTCGTTGAGCTCGACGTTGAGGCCCACCAGCAGGCACATCTCACTGGGGGTGGACCCGGGGAGGAACATGCCGCTCGACACCGATGAGATCGCCCCGATGCTGATCTCCATGGCGGGCGCGAACGCACGGGGCAGTTCCGCCAGGACGCCGTGGGCGATCTGGGTCACGAGACGCTGTTCGATCTCGGTGAGGGACCGTTCGGGCGTCGCGCCGGTACCGGACCCTCCGAGGCGGATCTCCACGAGGGCCATGGACAAGGCAAGGGGCAGATGGAGGACGATGCGACCACCGGTCGGGACGACCGAGGCACCCGTGAGGAACGTCGGCTCCGGGAGACTGCTCACGTACTCGTCCCAGCGCTGCTGCTCGAGCTCGCCGATCTCGACCTTCACGGGCGTCTGCAGCGAGCTGGTCAGCGATCCCGCCATGCGATGGGTCAGGACCTCGAGGATCGGCTGGAGAAGTCGCAGGCGAGCCCGCTCGAGCGCATCTCGGCGCTGGAAGTCGTACGGGTGGACCTGTCGTTCGGTATCCGTCAGCGTCACCAGTGCCACCAGGGGTCTCGGGCCGATCCGTGGCCGAAGGGTCTGCGCGCCGTCCTGGCAGCGACTAGGTCATCGACGGAGCCTTTGGCCGGCTTGAGTGATTGGCCTGCTCAAAGTGCTGAACTCCACTGTGCGAGGTCGGACCGCCGAACGCCGACCACGATCCGTGTGAATCAGCCCCTGCCGGCAGCATCGATGTGCCGGCAGGGGCGGAGTCACTACTGCATCTGCACCAAGGCCTGCAGCGCCGCCGAGGTCGTGCTCACGACCTTGGTGTCGGCCTGGTAGGCCTCCTGCGCCTGGATCATGTCCGTCAATTCGGTGGCGAGGTCGACGTTCGACCCCTCGAGCGCACCACCGAGGAACGTGCCGCGGCCACCCGTTCCGGACGTGCCGATCGCCGGTGGACCCGAGTTCGCCGACGCCGAGTAGTTCAGATTCCCGTTGTCGATGAGACCGGTGGGGTTGGAGAACGTCGCCAGTGCGAGCTGGGCGATCGGCTCGGTGAGCCCGTTCGAGAAAGCACCCCTGATGATGCCGTCGCCGCCGATCGTGAAGCTCCCCAGGGTGCCCGCCGCATTACCGTTCTGCGAGACCAGCTGCGCCGTCTGCTCACCACCGAACTGCGTCACCGCGGTGCTGGAGCCGGGAGTCGGGAAGCCGACGGTCCACGTGTCCCCGGCCGGGAAGGTGAAGCCGGGGGGCATCGTCGTGACCGGCAGGGTGAATGACCCGTCCGAGTTGGCCGAGACGCCGCTGATGCCGGCGATCTCGCCCGTCGTGGGGCTGAAGGTGATCGTCGGCGCCGTTGTCCACAAGGTGGAGGTCCCGGCACCGTTCGGCACGGTGCCCTGTACCGTCCACTCGTTCGCCGTGTTGGCGACCGCGCTGAAGGTCAGGGTGACCGGCACGGTGTTGCCGAGCGAATCGAAGCCGTTCAGCGTCGTGGTGACCGTTGGCGGTGTGCCGTTTCCGCTCCAGGCCGGCAGGTTGCCGCCCATGGTGAAGCTGGTGGTCGCCTGCGCGCTCATCACCTGGCCGCTCGGGATCTTCACGGTTCCGGTCGGGGCGTTGGTGTCGATGACGCCCTGACCATTTGCCTGCCAGCCCTGGATCAGCGCGCCCGTGGGCGTTGCCAGGTCACCGTTGGCATCGAGGGTGAGGTTGCCTGCGCGCGTGTAGTACTGCTGGCCCTGCTGCGCGGCGATCAGGAACCCGGCACCCTGGATAGCCACATCGGTGGGCTGGTTCGTCTGCTGGATGGCGCCCTGGGACTGGTCGTTGGTGACTGCCCCGACCCGGACGCCGGCACCGACCGCGATGGGGTCGACACCGGCGCTCTGCCCGGCCGTGGGAGCCGAAGCGCCGGCGATCTGCTCGGCCAGGAGGTCGGTGAAGACCGGGTTCTCGGCCTTGTAGCCGGTCGTGTCGGAGTTGGCGATGTTGTTGCCGATGACGTTGAGATAGGTCTGGTTCGCCTCGATTCCCGACACGGCGGCGATGAGTGACTGCTCCATTGGTCTGTCCTTTCTCGTGAATTGATGACTACAACGTGGGCTGGCCGGGCGAACCGGGCTGGCCGGGCGAACCGGGCTGGCTGGGCGAACCGGGCTGGCCGGGCGAACCGGGCTGGCCGGGCGAACCGGGCTGGCCGGGCGAGGTGGACTTGGCGGGTTCGGTGACCGAGGTCACAGCGGTGAGCGCCAGATTCTCCGACGGCCCGTTCCCGTTCTGCACCTCGAGCGTCGGGGCTCCCGACGAGCTCAGCAACACACCGGTGACCTGACCGGTGAGTGGTGCGCCGCCCGCCCCTGAGCCGGTGACGGTGAGGCCGATCATGGAATCGGCCGCGACCGTCTGCTCCTCGGCCGACAACGACGTCTGCGACTGCACCGCCGTGAGCTGGGCGATCTCGGTCATGAACTGCGTCGGGTCAGCGGGGTTCGTGGGGTTCTGGTTCTTCAGCTGCGCCACGAGCAACTCGAGGAACGTCTGGGAATTGTCCAACTGGTTCAGGCCGCTCGATCCGGACGCGCCGGCTGTCGCGGTGCCGGCGTTGGGCGCGCCGGTGGATCCCGAAATGGGGGGCATCATGGTCATCGTCTCGCTCCGTTTCTCCGGGTTGCAGTCCTCATAGGTGAAG
>Ga0307372_10001785_pt1 | contig 36777 bp, 28 predicted proteins | sample OX1MG_FD_202533 | JGI IMG/M metagenome (GOLD analysis project Ga0307372, IMG submission 202533) | Soil microbial communities from Risofladan, Vaasa, Finland - OX-1 | ecosystem: Environmental > Terrestrial > Soil > Coastal area > Acid sulfate soil | place: Finland: Risofladan, Vaasa | collected...
ACCGGATCCGGAGGGTCCTTACGTCCTTAGAGCTCCGGCTCTATCTCGCGCAGGATGCGCCGGAGGTGGTCCAGGCAGCGGCCCCTGGTGGGCCCGATGCTCCCGATCGGCATGGACAACGCCTGCGAGATCTCCTTGTAGGACGGCGGCTCGTCGCCCGACATGAGGCCGAGCAGGCGCTTGCAGTGAGGTGGGAGCAGTTCGAACGCCGCGCGGACCGCCAGCAGGCCCACTTCTTCGATTGGACCCGCGTCCACGGGTTTCGCCTTCGTGTCGGCCCGTTGCAGCAACCCGTCGTGGTCGAGTGTCACGCGCCTTTTCTTGCGGACGACGCGGAGGCTCTCGCGCTTGGCCGTCGTGGCCAACCACGCCCCGATCCGCTCGGGCTGCTCGATCCGACCGATGTTCTCAACCATGCGCAGCCACGTGACCTGGTGGACTTCCGACACGTCCGCGTCGTTGAGCCGGCAGCTCCTGGCGATGGAAAGGACCATGTTGCTGAATCGTCCGACCAGCACCCGCCAGGCGTCGGAGCTCCCCTCTGCCGCGGCGGAGACGAGAAGGGAGAGCTCGTCCTCCGAGCGGGGCAGCGCCCACGCCGTATCCTCGCTCGCAACCGCGTCGCGGTGCCGAACAACGCCGACCACCATGTTCTGCTCCTCGGCCCCGCCGCCTAGAAGTTCCCGCCTGACCCTGCAGCCGCAGTGCCGGTGGCTCCGTTGACAGCATGACGAACGAGGTGGGCGTCGTCATCCCCCAAAATGGGGAAGGGTCGCGCGCCGGACGCCTCGAAGGCACGTTCAGGGCGACGGCGGCGATCATGGACATTTCCGACGGTCCCTGATCAAGCGGAATGCCTGGGAGACGACGGCGGGGATGGTCGCCAGGAGGATCGAGAGATCGAGCCGGATGGACCAGTTGTCAACGTAGCGGAGGTCGAGACGGCGGTAGGCGTTGAACGAGCGGTTGAGACGCGCCTCGACCTGCCAGAGGCCGGTCATCCCTGGTCGCATCGTGGACCGCCGCTGGAGCACCGGGTCGAATTGTGCGGCTTCTTCGGGGAGGGCGGGCCGCGGGCCGACGAGGCTCATTGTCCCCCTGAGCACGTTCCACAGCTGCGGCAGCTCGTCGATGCTCGAGGCCCGGAGGAATCGGCCGATGGCGGTCACCCGAGGGTCGGACGACGACTTGAAGAGCGGGCCGTCGGAGCGCTGGTTCAGCTTCTGCAGTGCGGTCGGCGCAAGGTCGTGTGTTTCCGCCATCGTGCGGAGCTTCAGGGGGACGATGATCCGCCCGTGCAGGCCGACGCGCTCTCCCCGGTAGAAGACGGGACCGCCATCGAGCTTCACCAAGAGCGCGGCGATGCCGAGGATCGGGGCCGTGCACAAGAGGCAGAGGACAGCCCCGACCACGTCGATCACTCGTTTGACCAGCAGCTGCCAGCGCGCGGCGCGCCGCGCCTCGACGTAGAAGAACGGCTCGCCCGACATCGGAACGGCGCGCAGCCGCGGGGTGCCCACGCCTCGCAGCCCCGGCCAGATCTGCACATGGAGCCCGGCGTCACAGGCAGCGGAGACGGCCGCTTCGGCCGCGCCGCTCGAGAGCGCGTAGGGGACCAGGAAGATCCCGCTCGCACCGGTCTCGGACGCGAGCTCGGGAATGTCGGCCACCGACCCCGCGACGGGTAGATCCGTGAGCGACGGGTGCACGGAGTCGCCGGCGACCACCCCGGCGACCGTGTACCCGAGCTCGGGCTCCGATCGGAAGATGGTCCGAAGATCGGCCGAGTCGGCGTTCGACCCGACCAGGAGCACACGCCGGAGGTAGTGGCCCTCCGCTCTCCTCGCGCGGAGGAACCGCCCGTACTGCCACCGTCCCATGAGGGTGGTCGTGAGCGCGGCTGCTGCGCACACCACGGCATGCCACGGCGGCGGGCGGCCGAATCGCAGCGCCGCGACCGCGAAGGCGCCGCCGCCAACCGCGGCGGCGACCATCAGGCGGCTCAGCAGCGCACCCGGGTTGCTGCAGCATCTTGAGCGGTAGAGGCCGAGCGGCCGCATGACCGCCGCGGTCACGATCGCCGCCACGACTCCGGGGCCGAACCGTCCTTCGAGCGTGGTGGCACCTGGCAGCTCGTAGCCGACCAGGACGAAGCCGACGGCGAGCGCGGCGAGGTCGACGACGCGGAGCACCGTCCCGAGGGAACGCGCCGGAGGGTCGGTGGCCGAGAGCGGGAAGAACCGGGCGGCTTGGTCCACTCGATCCGCGCGCATGTCGTCGGCCACCCCAGGCGGCCCGATGACCATCTCACCCATCTCTGCGGCATCGTTGAGACGTGGGGACTTGTGCACCGAGAAGCCCACGTCGGGACGCGCCTCGGGAGGGGCCAGCGTCGTGCCGGCGCCGACGATCCGTCGGAACGGCGATTCTGACGCCACCTGCTCCCACCTCCTCATCCTCGTGCGCTCCGTCCGGGTGCCTTCCTTCCCAGTTGAAGAGCCACAAAGGTGGTGCTGGATACGCGCTGGAATACGTGAGGGGGCTCCGTTGGACGAACAATGCGGACAGACGCCCCTCCCCAGGTCGCGTTGCGGTGGGGCAACGAACGAAGGGGTATCCGCGCTCTCCGGCCGATGGTCGGCAACGATGGGCGTCCTGAGAAGGAGGGCCGTCGCGAGCCCGGCCACCCCCGTGCGTCGCGCGCGGGGAGCGGGTCGGTGCGCACGGCGGCCGGCGTGCGAGGAGGGGGGGGTGAAATGGTCGTTGCGCCCGTGATGGAAACAGGTACGGCCTGCGCGATCTGCGCTTCTGCCGGAGCACCTGCGCAAGCTCTTGTCGAGACGTGGCGCGACCGCGTCGCATACCTCGATGACGTTCTCGTCGCCTTCGTCGACGCCGAGCGCGCCAGTGTCGTCGTCGCGCCCCGCCGGCACATCGCCGGCCTCTCCATGGATCTGGAATACGCCGGTGAACTGCTGGGTGGCCTGCGCAACGCCGCGCTCGCCGTCCAACTGTTCTATGGCGCGTCGGGTGCGACCGTGGAGCCGACCACCACGCTCCCCGACGCCTGGGGGCACGTCTGCTATTGGATCCAGCCCACGTTGCGGGTCCCCGCTCGACCCCTCGGGGGCCACGGCGACCGGCTCGTGTCGATTCTTCGGAGCCGACTCGCCGAGGAGGGGAGTGCACCCATCGCCTTGCGGGCGCAGAGGTCCCTGCCGTCCGCCGCGGGATCGGAGGAGCGCTGAATCTCTCGTATCAAGGGCGTCGGCTGAGCCTCTAGGCTGCTGGAAGCAGCGCGCGACAAGGGGTGCTGGCGGCAAAAGGGGGACGTCTTGCCCTTCAGGTTCCCAGCGGTCGGGCTAGTGCTCGTGGCGGCGTTGCTGACTGTCGGGCTCACCCTTTCGCAGATCTCTTCGCACGGCCCCCGCGGCGGGAATGTGCGCGTGACAACGGCGACCGCGCAGGCGGCGACGAATTCGTCGCAAGCGGGCTACGACGAGGTGGCGTCGGACGGTGGTCTGTTCACCTTCGGTGCCGCCCAATTCCACGGCTCGATGGGCGGACGGCACCTGGACGCGCCGATCGTCGGCATGGCGGCGGACACCACGACGGGCGGCTACTACCTGGTGGCGTCAGACGGCGGCGTCTTCGCCTTCACAGCGCCCTACCACGGCTCCATGGGCGCACGGCACCTCGACTCGCCGATCGTGGGCATCGCCTTCGATCCGTCGACGGGGGGCTACTGGGAGGTGGCGTCCGACGGCGGCATCTTCGCCTTCACAGCGCCATTCCACGGCTCGATGGGCGGACGGCACCTGGACTCGCCGATCGTCGGCATGGCGGCGGACACCACGACGGGCGGCTACTACCTGGTGGCGTCCGACGGCGGCATCTTCGCCTTTGCGGCGCCCTACCACGGCTCGATGGGTGGGCGGCACCTGGACTCGCCGATCGTGGGCATCGCATTTGACCCGTCGACCGGGGGCTACTACCTGGTGGCGTCCGACGGCGGCATCTTCACCTTTACCGCGCCCTATCACGGCTCGATGGGCGGTCGGCACCTGGACTCGCCGATCGTCGGCATGGCCGGAACCTCCGACGGAAACGGCTATTGGCTCGTGGCGGCCGACGGTGGGATTTTTGCGTTTGGCGACGCCGGCTTCGAAGGATCCGAAGGTGGAAAGCGGCTCAACTCGCCAATTGTCGGGATGACGGCCGTCTCCTCAGGCGCGCCACACGCCGCCTCGGGGAATGCGGTCTGCGGGTCTTCCTCGCTTCGCGGTCCGGCCAGCCCGCCCGCAAGGGCAATCGTGCTCCCTGCGGGGAGCAACGCCACAGTCGCACTCGCGCCGAACCAGACCTACTGGCTCGCCTCCGGCGTGCACACGCTCGGGACAGGCGAATATGACCAGTTCGACCCTGCCTCAGGCGACTCGTTCATCGGTGCGCCCGGCGCCGTGGTCAACGGACAGAACAAGAACCAGTCTGCGTTCGACGACAATTCGAGCGCCGTGAAAGTCGAGTACCTGACCGTTGAGAATTTCGTCGGCAACGAGGGCCAGATGGTGGTCAATCACACAGGCGCGCCGGATTGGATCGTCGAGCATGACACCATCGAACACAATGGCGGAGCTGGCGTCGGGCTCGGGACCGGCTCGGTCGTCGAGGACAACTGCCTCACCGCCAATCAGGAGTACGGCTTCTCCTCTTTCGCCGGGTCTACCGGGGTCACGCTGTCAGGCAACGAGATCAGCTACAACGACGCGACAGGAACGTACGACCACGGTGGGAGCTCGATCACATGCGGGTGCTCTGGTGGCGGGAAATTCTGGCACACCGTCGACACCACCGTCACCAACAACTACGTCCACAACAATGGAAACGTCGGGATCTGGGTGGACACCGACAATGCCGGTTTCGACATCTCGGACAACGTGATCGAGGACAACTACTCCGAAGGCATCATCTACGAGACCAGTTACAACGCCCTCATCTCGAACAACACGTTCGTCGGCAATGCGCTCGGCTCCGGTCCGACACTGAGCTTCCCGGATTCGGCGATCTACATCTCTGAGTCCGGCGGCGATTCCCGCGTCCACAGCAACTACGCAGGCGAGCTCGACATTACCGGCAATGTGTTCACCAACAACTGGGGTGGAGTCGTCCTCTGGGAGAACTCCAACCGCGCGTGCGGAGAGACGACACCTACAACCTGCACTCTCGTGACACCGAAGGTGTACACCCACGCCTCGTGTGCTGCGCATCTTCAGAACTCGAGCCCCACACAGACCCCCGACTACTACGACAACTGCCGCTGGAAGACGCAGAACGTCGTGGTGTCCGACAACACATTCTCGTTCAATCCGAGCGCCGTAGGCTCGGCCTGCGAGAGCGATTCTACAACATGTGGCTTGAACGGGCTGTTCTCCGAAGACGGAACAACCGCGCCCTGGAAGGGCTTCACTGTGCCTCTGCATATCTCAGACGGCCAGGGGAACCTCTTCACGGACAACACGTACAGCGGTCCTTGGAAGTTCGACGGCTTCACTCTCGGACAGGTCGTGACCTGGTCGCAGTGGAGGAATGGCTTCAGCGACACCTCGGGCTCGAACGACCACTTCAATGGTCAGGACGCCGGGTCCACGTACGATCCGAAGCCGCCCCCTGCATAGGGCTGGGCGCCGGCGCGGCCGGCCTTGGAGGACGTGCCTGGCCTCCTGCGGAGTGCCGCTCGTCGGAGGAAACTGGTGGGAAGGTCCCTCACGTATCAGATCGCCTTCCGTCGGCCCCTATTAACCCGACGGGAAGCCCCGCCTGCTTCCCGACAGAACGAGGCGGTGAGTCAACGTGGCAGTACTGGTCGACCCTGACTACGACGGGCGGACGCTCCGGGAAACGCTCTACCTGGGTCATCTGGTCGTCCTGACGCGCCTTTCGGCGGTGGGGCGGCTCGTCGACCACATCCGCGACGAGCTCGGCACCCTGTTCGCGCCGCACGATCCTGAGCACGCGCACCAGCACTTCTCCAGAGAGGAGATGGCGAGCGTGCTCAGCGTGTGGAAGCCGGCATTCATGCACTCCGATCGGGCCAAGGGGCTGGTCCGAGCGGCGATCACGGAAGCCGGTTTCTGCGCGGAGACGACCCACTACGACGTGCCGAAGCCGAGGACGTCGTTCCCGGTGGGGCACCTCACGACGGGCATCGCCTTCGCGTTCCCGTGGCACCGGGACACGTGGTACGGGGCTCCTTGCCAGCAGATCAACTGGTGGTTCCCGGTCTTCCCCATTCGCGAGGACAACGCGATGAGCTTCGACCTCCCCAGCTTCGGCAAGACGGTTCTGAACTCCTCAGCGACATTCGACTACTACCGCAACAACATGGCCCGCCTGCAGACGGGTTCGCAGGTGGAAAAGGAGCAACAGTGTCGACCGGCTGCAATCGACCACGATCCGCCCGCTGAGTGCGTCGTCTTGCCGTCTCCAGGATCGATCCTCCTTTTCTCCGGCGCGCAGCTCCACCGCTCGATTCCGAACACCTCCGGCAGAGCCCGCTACAGCGTCGACTTCCGCAGCGTCGACGTGCCCGACGTCGAAGCTGGAATCGGCGCGCCGTCGATCGACGTTCATTGCTCGGGGACGGCCATCCGGGATTTTCGACGTGTCGCGGACGACGACCCCTTCGACGAGGACGCCGTCGTTCGGTGGTTCGGGCCCCCCCCGGAGGGCGCCATGCTCGTCTTTTCGGGAACGGACTCGGGCGAATCCGGTTGAGCACGGCGGCTCCCGACAGCCACGGCCGCGCCGCGCGGGCCTCAGCTCCAGATGTCGCGCATCATGTTGAGGACGATCCGGGACCCTAGCCGGTCGAGCCGGATCGGGAGCTCCCGCATGTGGGAGAGGCGCTCGCGCACGCACGCCTGATGGTCCAAGGGGCAGATGAGCAGGAGGAAGCCTCCGCCTCCCGCGCCGGTGATCTTGGCGCCGGTCGCGCCCGCATCGAGCGCCAGCGACACGGCGTCGTCGATTTCACGGTTCGTGATTCCGGAGGCGAGCGTTCGCTTCATCTCCCAGCTGGTTCGCATGGCGCTGGCGAGCCCGTCGATGTCGCCGTGGGAGATGTTGTTCACGGCCTCCCCGGCCAGCACGGCGAGCCGGAGGAGCTGGGGCGACGTCGTTGCCACGTTGTCCGCCTGCTCGCGGAGGATCGGCTCGGCGAGTCGCGTGATCCCGGTGAAGAACAGCATGAGCTGGGACTGGAAGGAGCGAAGGTCCGAGTTCGGAAGCGTGATCTGCTCTGCTACGACCTGCTCGCCGGGGCCGAACCTTAGATCTCGGAGCCCGCCGAGCGCCGCCAGGTACTGGTCCTGCTTGCCGATGCGCTTGCCGCAACGACCGATTTCGATCTCACACGCCATCTCGGCGAGGTCTTCGCCGGTCACCTGGCGCCCGCGGTAGGCCAGCAGGGCGTTGAGGAGACCGACAGTGACCGCCGACGACGACCCGAGGCCGGATCCGGACGACGGGATGTCGGCCAGCATCGTGATCTCCACCGCCTTGTCGACCTCGGCCATCTTCATCGCCTCGCGGACAAGCTCGTGCTCGAGCTCGTCCACCTTGCCGACGATCTCCTTGCGCGAGTAGTTCACGTAGATGTCCGCGTCGAAGCGCTCCTTTACGATGACGTAGACGTACTTGTCGATGGCGCAGCTCAGGACACGGCCCCCGTGCTCGCGGTAAAACTGCGGGAGGTCCGTTCCACCACCTACGAGTCCGATGCGGAGCGGCGTCTGCGTAATGATCATCGGGCCACCCGCACTCGCCAGTCGCGCTGCGCCTGCTCGTATGCCGCCGGGGTCCCGATGTCGCGGAAGTACCCTTCCACCTCGATCGCTCGCGCTCGGCCGATCAGCTTCGGCAGGAGGTCATAGCCGATGTCGAGCGGCCGATCCGCGGCCAGCAGGTCGAGGACCCCAGGATCGAAGGCGTAGATGCCGGCGTTTGCGAGGTCGCAGCGGGGATGCGCCGGCTTCTCTGCGTAACCCGTCACGTTGGCGTTGCCGTCCACCTCGACGATGCCGCAGGCCGACGGGTCGTCAGCACGGAACACCGCGAGCGTGGCGAGCGCGTCGCCCGACAAATGGAACTCGATCAGGTCCCCGACCGGGAAGTCCGTCAGGTTGTCGGCGTTGCAGGCCACGAACATCTCCTCCTCGAGCACCCACGACCGGTGTGCGAGGAGGGTCCCGGCGCTCCCGAGCAGCATCGGTTCGTAGGAGGTGCGGACTCGTGGACCTCCGGTTCTCCGCGCGAGGTGGCTCTCCACCGCGCCGGCGAGGTGGTGCAGGTTGACCAGTACGTCGTCGACCCGCGCGTCGGCGAGGTCGTCGAGCCAACGGTCGAGCAGCGTCCGCCCGTCGAAACGCAGCAGGCACTTGGGGATCTCGTCGGTCAAGGGGCTCAGCCGGGACCCTCTGCCGGCCGCGAGGAGGAATGCCTTCATGCGACGCTCCGCACCACACCCAGTGACCGCATCGTGGCGTTCGCCTGCTCGAGCGTGTCCTCCAGGTCGCCGAGCTCGTCGAGCCACGCCGCGTAGGAGGCCACCGACGTCGCCGGCGACCTCGTCGGCTCCCAGCCCAAGCCGCGGAGCGCGGCGATGTCGGAGATCACGTGCCGGGTGTCGCCGAAGCGGTACTCCTGCGTGATGCGCGCGGGCTGGTCCGACCGATAGTGACGGCGGACGACTTCGGCGAGCTCGCGCGTCGTCACCGCCTTTCCGCCGCCGACGTTGAACACCCGCCCCACGGCGCGTTCGTCGCTCAGGACGAGGACATTTGCATCTACGACGTCGTCGATGTTCACGTAGTCCCGGATTGCGAGGCCATCCTCGTACAGGGTGGGTGCGAAGCCCTGTCGGTAGTGCAGGCAGAAGATGCGGCACGCTCCCGAGTAGGCGTTGTAGACCGACTGGCGCGGACCCTGCACGATGCTGTAGCGAAGCGAGACGGTCGGGATGCCGTACCGGCGCCCGAGGTTCATTGCCGTCGTCTCCTGCATGAACTTGGACATGCCGTACGCGCTCTGTGGATTGGCGATCCGCTCGGGGGTGGCAAGTAGCTCGAGGTCTCCACCACAGCGGGGGCAGGGTATGTCCCACCGGCCGGCCGCGAGAGAGGACTCGGGCCTCATGTCGGGGACCACCTCGCCGTGCTCGGCGCAGCGGTACAAGCCCTCGCCGAGCGCGGCCTGCGAAGACGCCAGGATCACCCTGGAGAGGTCCAGGCGCTCTGCAACAGCGATCTCGTACAACAGGGCGGTCGACACGACGTTCACGTCGAAGAACTTCGAGAAGTCCGGGAGGTAGTCCTGGTACGCCGCGAAGTGGTACACGACGTCCGTCCCCAAAAGGAGACGGGTCATGAGGTCCCGGTCGCGTACGTCGCCCCGGTGCAGCTCGACGTCGGGGTTCGTGGAGAGCGGGACGCCGTCTCTGTGGACCGGTGGCGTGAGCGCGTCGAGCGCGACGACGTCGTGACCCAGCGAGACGAGACGGTCGCAGGTGTGCGAGCCGATGAAACCCGCCCCGCCGGTCACCAGGATCTTCACGGTCGCCGCCCGCGACGGCTCTCCGCCACCTCTCGGTAGACGTCCAGGGTCGCGGCGCCCGTCGCACCCCAGGTGAACGAAGCAGCCCGCCGGACACCAGCCTCACGTAGGCGGTCACCCGCGCGCGTCGCATCGAGGATCCCCCTGCCGATCGATGCAGGATCGTGCGGGTCGATGAGCACGGCCGCGCCGCCGGCGGTCTCGGGCATCGCGCTCACGTTGGACGTGACCACGGGGCACCCGCACGCCATCGCCTCGAGGATCGGGAGCCCGAAGGTCTCGTTGAACGAGGGGTACACGAAGGCGTCCGCCGCGCGGTAGAAGTCGACGACTTGGTCCAGCGGTACGGCTCCGACGAAGACGAGGTCGTCCGCGATCCCGAGTTGGGCGGAGAGGGCGCGAAGCGACATGGCGTACCGTTCGTCCCTGGTCGTCCCGACGATCACCAGTTGACGTCCACCGAGCCGGCGCCGCGTGCTCGCCCAGGCCCGCAGCAGCCCGTCGCAGTTCTTGTAAGGGAACAGCGACGACACGAAGAGCACGAAGGGCCTCCGGACGCCGTGTTGAGCGACCTGTGCGCGGGCCCGCGCAGCATCTCCGGGCGTGAAGAGGTCGTGGTCGACGGCTTCGTAGACAAGCCGAAACTTGCTGCGGTCGGCGCCGAGGTGCTCGACGATCTCGTCCTCGAGGCTGTGCGAGTTGGTGATGACGGCCTCCGCGAGGCGGACCGAGCGGGGATAGCTCAATCGACGGTAGGCACGCACGGCCGGTGCGATCGCCTCCGGGGTGGTGAAGGCGTGCATGGTCTTCATGTGGATCACGAGCGACCAATTGGGATTGACCAGCGGTGCCATCGGCGTGTCGAACACGTCGATCCGGCTGAGGGGAAGACGAAGAGGAGAATAGAGGTGCTCGCTGAGCGTTCTCAATGCACGCCGCTCGTTCGACCAGGGGTAGGTGATGAAACGTAGAGAGTCGGAAAGTGTGCAAAAGTGCGGTCGCAGAGCGGGGCTCACGACGCCGAAGAGCTCCTCTCGCGGACCGAGGCGACGAGCCATCTCCGGCAGGACACGAGTCCAGAACCAGTGCGCTCCCGATGGCATGTCGGGGTTCTCCGTGATGAGGTTGACGGCGATGCGAAGCGGCAGGTCGCCATGTTCTTGGCCGGGAGAGGGCCGTGGTCGCACGAGCGTCTGCGGGGCCGCCACTGTGCTCAGAACCTCGTGATGGCGATGGTGTCGTCCTCCATCCTGGATTGCCGGATGAACTGGGCGATGGCGTGCATCGCCGTCTGATGGAGGTCCTCGACGATGCCGTAGTTGGCCGAGTCCACGTGCACGGAGACTTCTGCGAGCTGACGTGCGTCCCCACCGTCGAATCCGGTGAAGGCGATGGTGCGCATACCACTCCCGCGCGCCCGAGTGAGGGCTCGCACGATGTTCGCCGAGGAGCCGGACGAGCTGATCGCCAGCAGCACGTCTGTGGGCTGCGCGTAGGACTCCAATTGGTAGGCGAAGACCTCTTCGTACCCGATGTCGTTGGCGATCGCCGTAATCAGGTCGACGTTGCTCGTCAGGCTCGTCACGCTCGGGAGCAGGTCGGTCCCCGTCCGGACTCCCTTGAGGTGGTCGCACTGGAGGTGGTCCGCGACTGCCGCGGAGCCGCCGTTGCCGCAGGAGTAGACAGTGGCTCCGGCGAGGTAGGCATCCAGCAGGGTCGCGGCCGCCCGTTCGAGCTGTGCTGACTCGATGGTGCCGGCCGCCCGAGCCCACTCGGCGAAGTATGCGACGCCGTAGTCGGCGGCCCGCGAGAAGCGGTGCGCGGGGAAGGGAGGGCGGCACAGCGATGCATCGGGTGCCGCATGGATCGGCGTCACCGTGGTCGTCATGCCGCCAACTGCTCCAGGACGAAGGAAGCCGCACTGGCGAGACTCTCGAACGACCTGACGTACGCGGGGACCGGCGGTGGTGCCGGTTGCGGCCCCACGTAGATCGCTCCCGCCCCGACTTGTTCCGCCAGGCCAATGTCCTCGGGCCGGTCCCCGATCACCCAGGATGCCGCCAAGTCGAGGTCGAGCGCGGCGGCGGCGGCTATCGCCATGCCGGGTCTCGGCTTGCGGTCCTCGCTTGCCCGGGCAAAGGACGGAACGTCGCCGTCGGGGTGGTAGGGACAGAAGAAGAACCGGTCGACATGCGCGCCGTGCTGGAGGAGAAGCTCGGCGACGCGCGCGTTCACGGCCTCGACGTCCTCCACGGTGAGGTGCCCGCGGGCCACGCCTGCCTGGTTGCTCACGACCACGACGGGGACACCGGCCCGGTTGAAGCGAGCGATCGCGTCCGCCGAACCGTCTATGAGCTGGACCTGCTCGACGGCACCCACGTAGCCGTGGTCGACGATGATGGTGCCGTCTCGATCCAAGAGAACCCCCGGCCGGACCCGGCCACGGTGATGCGACGCCGCTCTGGCGGCGTCGTCCGAGCGCAGGGCGAGCAGGGCTGCCTGCGCCGGTCGTTCGGGCCGGACGGAAAGCTTCTCCATACGCCGGACAGAGGCAAGCCCGCAGAGGGTGATACAAGCGGGGCCGCTGCGAAGACCCAGACGGGCCTGGTGCTCAGGCCGTCCGCCGCAGCAGCGACAGCGCCTCGACGACGGCGATCGCCTGCATGTCGCGGGCGGACATCGCGGCCACCGGCAGCGGCCACGCAATCCCGAGGTCGGGGTCGTCGAAGCGGATGGACAGGTCCTCGGCGGGGTCGTGACGGCGGTCGATCCGATAGGAGACGTCGGCCGTGCCGGTGAGGGCCTGGAACCCGTGCGCGCATCCGGCCGGGACGTAGAGCGACACCTGTTCGTCGCCGCTCAGCTCGAGACTCAGCACCTCCCGGAACGTCGGCGACGCGGGGCGGAGGTCCACGATCACGTCGAAGATCGCGCCGTACGAGCAACGGACGAGCTTGGACTCCCCGAGACCGACGCGTAGGTGGAGCCCTCGCACCACCCCGCGCGCCGAGCGCGAGACGCTGTCCTGCACGAAGCTTTCCGGGTCGATCCCCGCGGTTCGTACGGCATCGGCGTCGAAGGTGCGGCAAAAGAAGCCGCGCTCGTCCACGTGGGGGGCGGGCGTGAACACGACGGCCCCTGTGATCCCCGGTACCTGGGTCACATTCACGTCAGTTGCCCCTCTAAGCTGCGCGGCCCGGCGACGGATGACATGATCTTGAGCCCTACGAGGGCGAGGTGCGGCGACTGATACATCCGTGTCCCCGGATGTATCAAAGGTGGGTGCGGACGGTTCCTACTCCTTGGTGATCACGCCGCAGGCCGGTGGAACTGCGGCGGCGAAGTCAGGCGATGAGTTCGGAGGGAGACGGTGCGGCGGTGACTTCCTCGTTGTCGGCATTGCCGGCGCCAGGCAATTGCGATGCGCGCTCGCGCCACGCGTGAGGGGCGGAAAGTGCACGTCGTACCGCGTCTGAGCATCGGCCTCCCCGTGTGCAACGGCGAGAAGTACCTGGCGGCGTCTCTGGATTCGCTTCTCGGCCAGACCTACGACCACTTCGAGCTCATCATCTCGGACAACGCGTCGTCGGACCGCACTGCCGAGATCTGCGCGACCTATGCGCGCCGGGACCCACGCATCCGCTACTTCCGCCAGCCTCGCAACATCGGCTGTGCGCCAAACCACAATTTCGTGACGGCAAAGGCGACGGGTGAGCTCTTCAAGGTGGCATCCGATGACGACGTGTACGCACCAGACCTCCTGGAACGGTGCGTCCAAGCGCTCGACGATCATCCGGGCGTGGTCCTTGCCCACTCGTGGTCGGCCGTGATCGACGAGATGGGGGTGGTGACGTGCCTCGTCGACTATCCGGTCGCCACGGATGCCGCGCGAGCCCCTGAACGGTTCCGCAGCATGCTGTTCGACGGCTGGGCCGACGACGAGGGGGGAGTGGTGCGGATGGACGTCCTCCGCCGCTCGGGAGCCCACGCGAGTTATCACTTCGCAGACCGGACCTTCACGGCCGAGTTGGCCCTGTACGGGCCCTTCTACATGGTTCCTGACCGGCTCTTCTTCCGACGCGAGCATCCGGGGCAGGGAGGTGCGCTGAAGACCGTCCGTGCACGGTGCGTCAACCTGGACCCGCGGAGGGGAAATAGGCTCCTGCACCCGGTTGCTCGTCTCTACGCCGAGTACGTGTTGGGATATGTCGCTGCGATCCGACGAGCACCTCTGTCTCCGGAAGACCGCACCGAGTGCTATCGCACGCTGGCGAAATGGGTAGCGGGCCGCACCGTTCCGGTGTTCAGGGCAACCTTCTCCAACGACGGCCGTGTTCTTCAGCGAGAGGAACACCACGGGCGCGTTTCCTTGCCCGACGTGCTGAGCGCCTTCGAAAGGGTCGCCGATGAGTAGCTCCACGAAGTGGGCTCGGCGGGCGCCAAACCCCGTGCGCGTCGGGCTGTTCGGGAAGTTCGGCTCCGGCAACATCGGCAACGACGCCTCCATGGAGGCGGTCCTGAACTTCCTGCGGTCCGAGCAGCCGGATGCCCGCGTCGATGTGATGTGCACGGGTCCTCGTGTCGTGAGGTCCACCTACAGGGTCGATGCAGTGCCCATCCACGAGGACCGCAACGACGTCCCACCCTCGACTTTGTCCACCGCGCGGAAGATCCTTCGACTCCTTCGCGACATGGCCCGTGCCATTTGGTGGGTGGGCCATCACGATGTCGTGATCATCCCTGGTACGGGCGTGCTCGAGACGAGCCTTCCGGTGGTCCCGAGGGCGTTCCCCTTCTCGATGTTCCTGATCTTCGCAGCTTGCAGGGTCTTCGGGGTGCGAACTGCGTTGGTGGCCGTCGGCGCTGGGAAGGTGAGCCAGCGTCGCACGCGGTGGCTGTACGACTCGGTCGTCCGGCTGTCGACGTATCGCTCCTACCGGGATGTGGGTGCCAGGGAGTCTCTCCGCGAACGGGGTCTCGATGTCACCAACGACCACGTCTACCCGGATCTGGCGTTCTCCTTGCCGACTCCGTGCACGGGCCCTGGCGACGAACGCAGCGTCGCGGTGGGCGTGATGGCTTACCACGGTAGCGAGGACGAGCGTCAGGAGGGAGATGCGATCTATGCCTCGTACGTCGCCGAGATGAAGTGCTTCATCCGGTGGCTCGTGGACAGCGGGTACCGGGTGCGCCTGATCGTCGGCGATACGAACGGGTCGGACGACGCAGTCGCGGTGGAGGTCATGGAGGACCTTCGTTCCAGTCGACCGGACGCCGATGCTTCTCAGGTCGCACACGAGACGGTTACCTCGTTCACCGACCTGGCGCAGGTCATGTCGAAAGCCGCGACCGTCGTCGCCATCCGGTACCACAGCGTTCTGTGCGCCTTGAAGCTCGGCAGGCCCGTGCTGGCGATCGGATACTCCGCGAAGCACGATGCCCTCATGGAAGACATGGGGATGGCCGAGTTCTGTCAACCGGTCGCCTCGCTGGAAGCCGGAGCACTGGCTGACCAATTCCTCGATCTGGAGCGCCGATCCGAGGAGCTGCGCCAGGTCTTGGGGCAACGAAACGCAGAGAAGAACCGTCTCCTCGCAGACCAGTTCGCGGAGCTGTCGGAGGTCGTCTTCCCGGTCGGGCAAGCCGCCCTTCGCTCCGAGGTGCCAGTTCGCGTGCTCGCCGGCACCGGATTGCCCCTGGCGGCGACGCCACGGAACCCGGTGCCGGTTGGTGTCAGGCGTGGGACGCGGAGATGACGACGACGCACGACGCAACGGGACCCCGTGACCCTGTCCTCGCGAACGGGGCCGTCGACGGGTCGATCCCCATGGCCAACGTGCCGGCGTCACCCAACGGGAGGCTGCTGAAGCGAGACTTCTGGGCTGTCGAGAACCTGAGGTACCGGGTGCCCCACTACCGACTCGTCCGGGCCGCAAGGCTCGCCAGGCAGATTGCCGCCGGCCGGGGCTGCACACTCCTCGACGTCGGGTGCGGTCCTGCAACGCTGAAGCGGTTCTTGCCGGACTCGATCCGGTACCACGGAATCGATCTCGCGATCCACGAACCAGCGCCCTACCTTCGGGAGGTGGACATTGTCGAAGAGCCGATCGCCTTCGACGACCTGCATTTCGACATCATCGTGGCGCAAGGCCTCTTCGAGTACCTGGGCGGAGTGCAGGAACGGAAGTTCGAGGAGATCGTGCAACTCCTGAAGCCGACGGGGAGCTTCGTGACCTCCTACGTCAACTTCGGCCACCGAAATCCGAACATCTGTGCCTCGTACAGCAACGTCCAGCCGCTTGCAGCGTTTCGGATGAGCCTCGAGCGTCACTTCGCGGTGGAGCGCACCTTCCCTGTGTGCCACAACTGGAACCCGACCCAGCCGAACCGTCCCATCGTCAAGGCAGCCAACGCACTGGTCCCGTGGAACGTCCCGGTCCTGAGTCGACTCTTGGCCGTGGAGTACTTCTTCGTCTGCTCGCTGCCGCGTCGCTAACCCGGAGATCGCCGCTGTCGGTCCAGCGGGCTCTCGGCGGAAGGGGGGGCACAGGGCCAGTCAGTACCGAGATTCGTGCGATGTATCAATCGATGTATCAAGAGGACGATCGCCCCGCTCGTAGGGGACGAGCCAGGTTCACCGTCCGACGTCCTCCGACGTCCACCGTCCCACCAGGGCTCGGAGAAGGGAGCACCGATTCGATGAGGGCCCTTCGTCCCAGCGCGCCCGTGCCAACAGCCTCGGCGGGCATGGGCGAGGGTGGGGCCTGGCTGCGTCGATGAGCGTCGGTGCCCAGGACCAGCGTGCGGCGTCGCCGGCTTTGCGTCGGGAGCGTCCGTCGGTCTGGCGGATCGTCGCACAGATCCATCGCCGCCTTGGCTGGGGTGTCGCAGACCAGGCCGTGTCGAGCATCACGAACTTCGCGATGTCCCTGTACATCGCAAGAGAGCTCGGCGCGGTGGTGTTCGGTGCCTTCACGCTCGCGTACGTGACCTACGGGATCGCGCTGAACGCCTCACGGGGGCTGACCACCGACCCGCTGCTGGTGCGGTTCAGCGCACTGGACGAGACGACCTGGCGTGCGGCGGTGGGCGACTGCACGGGCACCTCGGCGGTGGTGGGCTGTGCGGCCGGCGCGTGCGCGTGCCTGGCCGCGGTGTTCCTCGATGGGAACACGAGGCTGGCGTTTCTCGCCCTCGGGCTGACGCTGCCGGCACTGCTCCTGCAGGACAGCTGGCGGTTCGCCTTCTTCGCCGCCGGCCGGGGGAAGCAGGCGCTTCTCAACGACACGGTCTGGGCGTCGGTCCTGCTGCCCGTTCTCCTCCTCCTGCGGCTGGCCGGTGAGCAGAGCGTCTTTTGGTGCGTCTTCGCCTGGGGTGCCTCAGCCGGGGTCGCGGCCGCGGTGGGACCGCTGCAGGCAAGGGTCGTGCCGAAGTTCTGGCACTGGCGGAAGTGGCTGTTCCACCATCGCGACCTCGGGCCGCGCTATCTGCTCGAAGGCGCGTACAACAGCGTGGCGACCCAGATGCGCAGCTACGGGATCAGCCTGCTCCTGGGGCTCGCGGCGCTCGGCTACGTGCAGGCCGCCAGCACCCTGATGGGGCCGGTCATGGTCGTCTACTTCGCGATGGGCCTGGTCCTGCTCCCCGAGGCGGTCAGGATCAGGCGGGAGTCGCTGCGTCGGCTCGCCCGGGCGTGCCTGCTCACCGCTGCGGGGCTGTCTCTCGTGGCGGTGGGTTGTGCGGCAGTGCTCCTGATCGGCATGCCGATGGGGCTCGGTCACCTGCTCATCGGCTCGCTTTGGCGCCCGACCTATCCGCTCATCCTGCCGTTCGCGATCCAGGTTGTCGGTGGCTGCGTCGCGGCCGGAGCCAGCCTCGGCCTGCACGCGTTGGGGGTGGCGCGCCGCAGCATGCGGGCGATGGTGGTGTCCTCCAGCCTGACTGTCGTCGGGGCGCTCGTGGGAGCGGCCACCAGCGGCGCGGTCGGGGCCGTGCTGGGCATGGCTGCCGCGAGTTGGGTGGGCGTCGTGATGTTCTGGGGAGAATTCCGGGCCGCCCTTCGTGATGCGGACTACGACCTGCTCACATCGCTGTCGCCGGCCGTCCGCACCCGGCTGCGCCGCTCCCCCGTGGTGCGCCCCGCTGGCGACTGGGTGGGTGCCCTCGAACTTGCCCCCGACCTCCCCCCCGACCTGATCCCAGAACTGGTCCCAGAACTGGTCGACCACGGCGCCCTCGAGCGTTCCGAGGGTGGGTGGGCGCACGTGGTCCGCTCCTTGGAGGAAGGACGGATCGTGGCGGTCGTCGACCACGAGGCCGATCCCGAGACCCTGTTGATCTGGTGACCAAGGACTGCCGGCCCTACCGACGCGGCAGCTGCGGCAGGTACCTGCGTGTATCTGCGGCCGGCTGAGCGGCTCCGTCCTTCGAGAGGCGAGACCGCAGAACAGGGAGCGATCATGAAGGTGGCGGTGTTCGGTCTCGGCTACGTCGGGACCGTGACCGCGGCAGCCTTGGCGTCGAACGGCCACGAGGTCTGGGGAGTCGACGTCGATCCGACAAAGGTGAGGCTCGTCGCGAGCGGGAAGAGCCCGGTGTTCGAGCCCGGCATCGACGGTCTGGTGCGCGCCGGGGTCCTGAGCGGGCACCTCCACGCGAGCTGCGATGCGGCCCAGGCGCTCGACGGCGCCGAGCTCTCCCTCGTCTGCGTCGGCACCCCGTCGTCATCCCGGGGCAGCACCGACCTGTCGTACGTCGAGCGGGTCGTCGTCGACATCGCAGAGACGCTGGCGTCCGGAACGCCGACTCCCGAGAACCGCCACGCGGTCGTGATCCGGAGCACGGTGCCGCCGGGAACGGTGGACGAGATCGTGACCCCCCGGCTCGAGGACCGGCTCGCCCGATGCCGGGTGGACGTGCGGGCCGGCATGTGCCCCGAGTTCCTGCGGGAAGGATCAGCGCTTGTCGACTTCTGCGACGCGCCCTTCACGGTTGTGGGCACGCACCACCCCCACGTCGCCGACACGATGCGAGCCCTCCTGTGGTTCTTGACGTCGCCCGTCGAGGTGGTGCCCCCCCGGGTCGCCGAGAGCCTCAAGTACGCATGCAACGCCTTCCACGCCGTGAAGGTCTCGTTCGCCAACGAGCTCGGGAGGCTCCTCCGGGTCTTCGAGGTGGACTCCCGAGAGGTGATGCGTCTGTTCTGCTTGGACTCGAAGCTCAACATCTCGCCGAGCTACCTCCAGCCGGGTTTCGCCTTCGGCGGGTCCTGCCTTCCGAAGGACCTTCGGGCCCTGCTCTACCTGGCCCGGGTGAACTCCGTCGACCTGCCGCTCCTCTCGGGCGTGCTGGCGACCAACGAGCTGTCGGTGGACGACGTCGTCGACCGCGTCGTGGCGGCCGACGTCCACCGGGTAGCCCTCCTCGGGCTCAGCTTCAAGATGGGCAGCGACGACCTGCGCGAGAGCCCGTACGTCGACCTCGCCGAGACCCTCATCGGCAAGGGCTTCGACGTCCGGATCTTCGACCCCATCATCGACCCGGCGAAACTGGTCGGCGCCAATCGCCGCCATCTGCTGTCGAAGCTTCCGCACGTGCAGCGGAACATGCAGCCCGACCCGAGGAGCGCGCTTGACGGCGCCGACCTCGCCGTCGTGGCGAACAACGACCGCTCGATCGTGAGCGCGCTGGTCCAGATGCCCCCTCCGTTGATCATCGACCTGCACGGGCGGCTCGGGGAGGGCGTCGAAGTCCTCGAGTGCTACGAGGGGGTGGCGTGGTAGGCACGGGGACGGCCCCCACGCCGATCCGGGCACCGGCCGTCCTGATCGTCGTCCAGAACCTTCCCGTCCCCTTCGACCGCCGCGTCTGGCTCGAGTGCAGGGCCTTGACGGCCGCGGGCTACAAGGTCTCGGTCGTCTGCCCCCGCGGACCGGGGGATCCCGCGGAGGAGGAGATCGACGGGGTGACCCTGTACAAGTACCGACCTCCCAGGACCGGCACCGGAAGGGTGGCGTTCGTCAGGGAGTACCTCTACTCGTTCTTTGCCACCGCGCGCCTCGTCGTGAAGGCGCGTGTGCGCAGGCGGTTCGACGTCCTCCAGGCCTGCAACCCGCCGGACATCTTCTGGCCGCTCGCATTGGCACTGCGTCCCTTCGGCGTGAAGTTCGTCTTCGACCATCACGACCTGTGCCCCGAGCTCTACCTTTCCAAGTTCGGCGGGGATCGGTCCCTGCCCTACCGTGGTCTGCTGCTGCTCGAGCGCTGTACGTTCCGGACCGCGCACCACGTGATCTCCACCAACGACTCCTACCGGGAGATCGCCATGGCACGCGGTGGGAACCGGCCCGACGACGTGACGGTTGTCCGGACGGGTCCCGACGCGCGGAGAATGGCCCCGCGCGCAGCGCGCGCCGAGCTTCGGCGGGGGCGCCGTCACCTGTGCGTCTACCTCGGCGTGATGGGGGTCCAGGACGGCGTGGACCTCGCGGTCCTGGCGGCAGACCACCTCGTCAACACCTTGGGGCGGACCGACGTGTCGTTCTCCTTCGTCGGTGCAGGGGAGGCCTTCGACGAGCTCGTCGCGCTGCGGGACCGCCTCGGGCTCGCGGACTTCGTCGACTTTCCCGGGCGCTTGCCCGACGACGACGTGGCCGACCTGCTCTCGACGGCGGACGTCGGGCTCTGCCCCGACCCGAAGAATCCGCTCAACGACCTGTCGACCATGAACAAGACGATGGAGTACATGTCCTACGGCCTTCCGGTCGTCTCGTTCGATCTGCACGAGACGAGGATCTCCGCCGCCGACGCCGCAGTGTACGTGACGCCCAACGATGTCCGCGCCTTCGCGCGAGAGATCGGCGGCCTGCTCGACGACAAGCCGCGCCGACGCCGCATGGGCGCGCAGGGGCGCCGTCGGGTGGTGGACGTGCTCGCCTGGTCGCACCAGGCGCCGCGCTACGTGGGGGTCTACGACGTGTTGACGGAGTACCCGCGCCGCCCCGAGGTCGCCGGGACGCTGGCTCCCACCCGGGCGGCGAGCTGACGTGTGCGGAATCGCAGGCTGCTACCAGCAGGTCGACGGGGACGCGCTGATCGAGCCGATGAGCGCGCGACTTGCCCACCGTGGTCCGGACGACGCAGGGATCTTCCGCTTCCAGCGAGGTCAGGTTTCCTGCCAGCTCGCGCACCGCCGCCTGTCGATCATCGACTTGAGCGAAGGGGGCCACCAGCCGCTCAGCCGTGACGGGCTCACCCTGAGCTACAACGGCGAGCTGTACAACTACCGGACACTGCGTGCCGAGCTCGCCGCACGGGGCGTGAGGTTCCGCACGGCGTCGGACACCGAGGTCGTGCTCGAAGCGTGGCGCCACTGGGGCCCGCCCGCGTTGGCTCGGTTCCGCGGCATGTTCGCCTTCAGCCTCTTCGACGAGCACACGGGCCGCCTCGTGCTGGCGCGGGATCCGCTCGGGATCAAGCCCCTGCACTACCTTCCGCGTAAAGACGGGGTGGTGTTCGGCTCGGAGCTGAAAGCGATCGTGACCGCCCTCGGCGACGAGCTCGAGGCCGATCCCGCCGCCCTCGTCGCCTCGATGCTCTTCTACTGGGTCCCGCCCGCGCGCTGCGCCGTGAAGGACGTACGCAAGCTACCCCCCGGGAGCTACGCCGAGTTCTTCCCCGACGGCCACCATGTCGTTCGCATCTACTGGTCCGCCGCGCAGGCTGCCGGCGACGCGGCGAGCGGCCCTCGCCCCGACCTCGCGACGACGATCGAGGCGTCGGTCGCCTGCCACCTCGTGGCGGACGTGCCGGTTTCGAGCTTTCTCAGCGGCGGGCTCGACTCCAGCATCGTGACCGTGCTCGCCAAGCGCCTCAACCCGTCGCTCGACGCCTACACGATCACCTTCCGGAGCCGCGACCAGCGCGTCGAGGCGATGCCGGACGACGCGGTGTACGCCCGGAAGGTCGCGGCACGTTACGGCATCGAGCTCCACGAGATCGAGGCGTCCCCGGACATCGCCCGCCTTCTCCCGCGCATTGTCGACGTGCTCGACGAGCCGGTCGGCGACCCGGCCGCGATCAACACGTTGCTCATGTGCGAGGAGGCACGACGCGCGGGGGTGAAGGTGATCCTTTCGGGCATGGGTGCGGACGAGCTCTTCGGCGGGTACCGGAAGCATCTGGCATGCCTGTTCGCCGCACGCTACCGGCGCTTGCCGGCGTCGCTGCGCCGGGTGGTCCGGCGCGGCACCGACCTCCTCCCCGTCGTCGTGGGCGACCGCGGCTTGCGTCGGATCAGGTGGGGGAAGCGGTTCTTGGAGTTCGCCGACCTGCCCGAGCAGGCCGCGTTCTTGCGGAGCTACTCGCTGTACGACACAGCCACGCTGTGCGACCTCGTCAGTCCTGACCTGGCCGGTCATGTCGCGGACATCGTTGACGAGCACGATGCCGTCTACGCCGACAGCCCCTTCGACGACCCGATCGGGCGCATGACGCTCGCGGACACCCGACTCTTCCTCCCGGGGCTGAACCTTGCCTACACCGACCGGGCGAGCATGGCCACGTCGGTGGAGGTTCGGGTGCCCTTCGTCGACCCCCTGGTCGCCGCAGCGGCCTTCGCGCTGCCTTCGCGGACAAAGATCCACGGTGCCACGACGAAGGTCGCGCTCAAGAGAGCCGCCGCGGCGTGGCTGCCACGGGAAGTGGTCGATCGCCCGAAGGCGTCCTTCGGCGCGCCGCTTCGCGCATGGGTCTCGCGCGACCTGCGGGAGATGGTCGACGACGAGCTCCTGTCGGGAACGCTCGTGGAGAGCGGCTTCATTCGACGCGGCCCCCTCGAACGCCTGGTGGCCGAGGATCGGGCAGGCAAGGCGGATCGGGCGAAGCAGATCTGGCAGCTCCTCACCCTCGAGGAGTGGTGCCGGCAGGCGCGCGCGAGCGGCGTCGCGGTCTGAGCCGGCGAGAGACGCACAGAGCGAGGAGCACCGGTGCAGCAGGTCGCACAGAACTACAAGACGGGAGACCTCCGGGTGCTCGACGTGCCCCCGCCGGCGTGCCGTCCCGGCGGGGTGCTCGTGCGCTCGCTGTTCTCGCTCATTTCGACGGGCACCGAGATGATGAAGGTCACCGAGGCGAGCATGTCGCTGCTCGGCAAGGCCCGGTCGCGCCCCGATCAAGTGAAGAAGCTGCTGGACACCGCCGCGCAGCAGGGGCTCCGGGCGACCTACGCCAAGGCGATGGCGCGGCTGGACTCCTACACGCCGCTCGGGTACTCGCTCTCCGGGGTGGTGGTCGAGGTGGGCCACGGCGCCGAGGAATTCTCGGTCGGCCAGCTCGTGGCGTGCGCCGGCAACGAGTACGCGCTGCATGCCGAGATCAACTGGGTCCCGCGCAACCTGTGCGTCGCGGTGCCCGACGGTGTCGATGCTGCGCACGCCGCGTTCGCGACCGTCGGCGCGATCGCCATGCACGGGATCCGCCGCGCCGAGGTCCAGCTCGGGGACACCGCGTGCGTCGTCGGGCTCGGCCTGGTGGGCCAGCTGACGGTCCAGCTGCTCGTCGCGGCAGGCGCACGGGTCGTCGGGCTCGACGTGCTCGCCGAGCGGTGCCGACTCGCGGAGAAGGCCGGCGCACTCGCATGCTGCGTGCCGGACGACGACGGGATCGACCGGCTCGAGCGCAAGCTCGCCGAGCTGACCGCGGGCCTTGGAGCCGATCACGTCTTCCTGGTCGCCGGCGGCGCGTCCAACGGACCCGTCGAGGCGGCGGCGCGTCTGGCTCGTGACCGGGCGCGGGTGGTCGACATCGGCAAGTTGAAGCTCGACCTGCCCTGGAACGCCTACTACGAGAAGGAACTGGACGTCCGGTTCTCGCGCTCGTACGGCCCCGGACGCTACGACGAGTCCTACGAGCTCGGTGGGGCCGACTACCCGGCGGGGTACGTCCGGTGGACCGAGCGTCGCAACCTGGCCTGCTTCGTCGACCTCCTCGCGCACGACGCAGTTCCCGTGGACCTGCTCGTGTCCGGGACGTTCCCGCTCGCGGATGCAGAGCGCGTCTACGCCAAGCTCCGCGCCGGCGACCTCCCCGGGGTCGGGTTCCTCTTCGAGTACCCACGGCCTGCGGTCTTGTCGCCGCCGCCGGCGTCCTGGTCGTTCAGCGTGGCGACGGGCAAAGCGCCGGTCGGCCGGGAGAGGGACGCCGTGCGCGTCGGGTTCCTCGGCGCAGGCAACTACGCCACCGCGATGCTCCTCCCGCACCTCGCCCGTCGTGGCGACGTCTGCCTGCGACGTGTCGTGACCAACACCTCCCTCTCGGCGGCCAATGCCCAGCGACGCTTCGGCTTCCAGACGGTGTCCACCGACCCGGAGTCCGTGCTGGACGACGACGTCGACGCCGTGTTCGTCGTGACCCGGCACCAGTCACATGCCGAGCTCGTTTGTCGAGCCCTGGCCGCCGGCAAGACGACGTTCGTCGAGAAGCCGCTCTGCCTCACCGCCGAGGAGCTCCAGCGCATCCTCGGAGTGGTCGAAGAGAGTGGGAACGACCGGCTGATGGTCGGCTTCAACCGTCGATTCGCTCCGCTCCTCGGCGAGCTGCGCCGTCGCTTCGGCGCGGCGACCGACGGATCTGTCGTGCGCTACATGGTCAACGCGGGACCGCTTCCCGCCGACTCGTGGTACCGCAACGAGGAGCTCGAGGGGTCTCGGTTCGCCGGCGAGGGCGGCCACTTCCTCGACACGATCGCGTGGTGGCTCGACGCCAGGCCCGTCTCGCTCGGCGCCGTGGACACCCGCGCGGGCGACCTCCACGTCGCGCTCCGCTACGACGACGGGTCGCTCGGCACGGTCGACTACGTGACCAACGGCAGCTCTCGCTATCCGAAGGAGACGATCGAGATCTCCGCGGGAGGGTGGACGGGACGACTCGACAACTTCGCACGGGGCGCCCTCTGGCACGGCCGCCGGCGGCGGACGCTGCGGGCGCGCGGACCGGTCGACAAGGGCCAGGCGAGCGAGCTGCGCGCGTTCTTCGATGCAGTGCGCACGGGTGGGCCGATGCCGATCCCCCTCGCGTCGCTCGCGGCGACCACGGCCGCGACGATCGCCGTGGCTCGAAGCCTCGAGTCGGGCGGGCCCGTCACGCTGTGAGCGAGGGCACGTCGGCGCGGTCCCGGCTCGGCTGGTACGGGCGGCGCCTCGCGCAGATGTCCCCGGCCGAAGTGGCCTGGCGCCTCGAGGACCGCCTTCGCCAGCAGGCGTGGGCCTGGCGACGTCCGTCCGAGGCGCCCGCACGAGCGTGGCCCGGCTCTGGCAGGCGCGGACGTCCCGCGCCGGGTGTTCCGCCGAGCGCCGACCTGGCGGCCATGGGCGAGGAGCCGGTGACCGCGCTCGTGAAGGCGGCGGAAGAGCTGATCGGCGGGTCTGGCGAGGTGCTTGGAGCGCGGCGTCACGACATGGCCGACCCGACATGGCACCTCGATCCCGTGAGCGGCCTGCGGTTCGGGGGCGAGCGGACGGCCTGGCGCGTCGACTACCGGTCGCCGGGGCGCAACGTGAAGCAGGTGTGGGAGCTGTCCCGGCTTCAGCACCTCACGGTGCTCGCATGTGCGTGGCAGTGCACGAAGGATGACCGCTACGCGGCGATGGTGGACCGTCACCTCCGCTCGTGGTGGGCCGCGAACCCCGTTGCGTTCGGGGTCAACTGGACGAGCGGGATCGAGGTCGGGATCCGTCTGATGAGCTTCGTGTGGATCCGGCGTCTCCTCGACGGCTGGGAAGGCGCGGCGGCGCTCTTCGAGGAGGACGAGACCTTCGCGGGACAGCTCTACTGGCATCAGCGGTACCTCGCGGCGTTCCAGAGCCGTGGGTCGTCCGCCAACAACCACGCGGTCGCCGAGGCCGCCGGGCTCCTCACGGCGAGCTGCGCCTTCCCGTGGTTCCGCGAGAGCCGCGGCTGGCAGGTGCAGTCCTTGTCTCGACTGGGTAGGGAGCTCGAGCGCAACACCTTTGGTGACGGCCTCGATCGCGAGCAGGCGTTCGACTACCACGGGTTGGTCTGCGAGCTCGGACTGGTGTCGTTGGCGGAGGCCGACGCGGCCGGCCTCCGGGTCCCGGACCACCTCTGGGCACTCCTGTGCCGCATGCTCGACGTCGTCGCGGCCGTCCTCGACCGAAACGGGGAGGGTCCGCGGACCGGTGACGGCGACGACGGACGGGGTCTCGTCGTCGCCGATCCGGACGCCAACCGGTGGCTGTCTCTCCTGGCGGTGGGGGAGGCCCTCTTCGGGCGCCTGGCCTGGTGGCCCGCAGCCCGGCGCGACGCGCAGCGAGCCCTCCTGGGTGCGTTGGTCGGACGCGTGATCCCCGTCGAGGGACGGTCCGCCGAGCGGCCCTCGACGTTCCCTGACGCCGGCCTCACCATCCTGCGGTCGGAGCCCGGCGCGGCCGAGGAGCTGTGGTGCTGCTGCGACGGCGGGCCCCAGGGCTTCGGGTCGCTCGCCGCGCACGGGCACGCAGACGCGCTCTCCATCGAGCTGCGCCACGACGGGGTGCAGCTCCTCTGCGACCCGGGAACCTACGCCTATCACGACGATCCGGCGTGGCGGGCCTATTTCCGCTCGACGCTCGCGCACAACACGATCGAGCTCGACGGCGAAGACCAGGCGGTGGCCGGCGGCCCGTTCCTCTGGACCTCCAAGGCGAACGCCGTCACCTGCGCGGTCGGCCATGCTCCGACAGGCGCGCAGTCGTGGTCGGGAGAGCACCGTGGCTACGCAAGGCTCGAGCGTCCGGTGACGCACCGGCGTATGGTCACCCTCGACCCAGGACGGGGGGTCCTGGCCGTCTCCGACGAGCTCTGCGGCGAGGGCCCGCACACGGTGCGGCTGGCGTTCCACCTGGGCCCTGCGGTGGACGCCTCCCTCGTCGGCAACCGGGCCACGCTCCGCTGGACCTCGCCCGGAGGGAGGTCGCGCCGGGCGGACCTCGTGCTGCCCGACGCCCTCGGCTGGGAGATGTGGAGGGGGAGCGTGGACCCGCGGCGGGGCTGGTACTCCCCGCGCTTCGGCGTGAAGGTGGCGACGACGACGCTCCTCGGGACGGGTGCGACCCCCGCGTCGCCGCTGCGGACCGAGCTGCGGACCGAGCTGGTCGTGGATCCGTTGCGCTGACGACGGGTCGCGGGCGGCTACGCGGTGCCCGCGCGGGGCAACGTCAGAGTCGGCGGGCTCGGCGCTGCCGGCCGCAGCGGCATCATCAGCACGGAGGCCGCCATCGACAGGTCGAGCAGGTAGGGCGACGCCTCGCCCAGTCCCGTCTCGGTGAACGACGCGATCAGGCAATAGGTGACCATGAACAGCGCGACGGCACGTCTCGGGCCACGTGGGCTCAGCAGCGCGAGCAGGAGCAGCGCGAGCAGCATGGCACCGTCCAGCACGTCGCCGAACAGGCCCTGGTCGAGGTAGGTGGACAACCAGCTCGAGTCGATCGGCAGCCCGTTGAAGGAGTCGTTCGACATGCCGTAGCCGAAGATCGTGTTCACCTCGGTCCTCGGCTGCGCCTCGAGCTGGCTCCAGACGGTGGCGCGCCCGGTGAAGTTGGTCAGCTGCGAGCTGGACTGTCCCCGCAGGAACCAGCTGCTCAGGAACGGGGCGAAGCTCAGCGCGATGAGGCCGCCCACGACCACCGTGACCGCCAGGAACTTGCGCACGCGCTGGCGGCTTAGGAAGAGGCTCACCCCTGCGACGAGGACCCCCATGAGGAGCGCCACCAGCGCGGTGCGGGTGTGGGTCAGGAGCAGCACGCACACGCTCAGCAGCGTGACGACCGCGGCGGTGCGGGGTCGGATGAGGCTGACGAACCACAAGACGATGGTCGTGCCGGCAAGGATCGCCGCGTAGTGGGCGACCTGGGTCGGGGGGACCGGCCAGATCACCCCCCCCAGCCTGCTCGCCCCTTCCTCGCTGAACGCACGCCCGTGGAAGAGGATTGCGCCGGCGGCCACGACCACCAGTACGGCTGCTTGGGCGCGTCGGTGGAATTGCAAGAAGAGCAGGTCCTTGCGTCCCCACCAAGGCGTGAGGAGCCACAGCACGGCCACCATTTCGACGAGCCTTCCGGCGCGCACGAACGAACCCAAGCCGAAGTACCCCCGCACGCTCATCATCACCGACGTCACGCACAGGAGCGTCATGATGGCGAGGAAGAGGTTCGGTCGCACGAGCACCTTGCGGTTGATCGAGAGGGCGAGGATCAGCGCCACGATCAGCGCGCACTCGGTGACGACCTTGCCGATCGAGATCGGCATCGGGACGAGCACCGACTTCGCCGAGTAGGGCAGGACGTTGAGGAACATGAGCCCCCAGATCCACCCGATACGGCGGCGGATCTGGGTGTCGGAGAGCGAGAGCGGCGCTTGGAACCGCAGCAACGCCGGCGACGGCGTGCGGCGCTGCCGTACGCCGGACACGATCATCTGGTCATAACGGGCAGGCGCGAGGCGCCGGTTACGCGCCGTGCCGCCGTGCCGTCCCTGAGCGGGATCCCCACGCTGTCGTCGTCTGGGTCGGCGTCGAGGAGGATCGCCGAGCGGACGGCGACGCCTGCCGCCTCCAGCAGCTCCGCCGTCGCGCCGATCCTTTGAGCGGTCGACCGGCCGGCGGACACGGTGACGATCGCCTTGCTGCTGAAGGATCGCAGGTGCCACGCGCCCAACGCGGGGTTCACGGTCCCGAGGACGAGGGTCACCTTCGCCGAAGCCAGGACTGTCGCCACGGGCTCGGAGGGCCGCGGACCCTCTTCCTGGCCAGGGAGCGGTGCGACGACGAGGCCGAGCGGCGGATGGCCGTCGCCGGAGTCGACGGCGTAGGCGCCCACGCCGTCCTGGCCAAGAGCGTGGGCGAGGGATCTCCCCTCGCTGGCGTCGACGACCACCACCTTCGTCCCCTCCGCGCAGAGCGTGCCTGCGAGGGCGAGGACAGCGGCTGCCGGCGCCACGGTGTCGTCGACCGCGACCACGAGCTGGGTCGTCCGACGGTTGGCCGAGGGCAAGCGGTCGCGCAGGTAGGTGACGGCGGACCAGAGGGGGGCGTCAGGGCTCGCCGCCAGCTGCAACACCGACCGCTTCGGCCAAAGCGAGCCGCCCCCGACGCGTCCCACGCTCAAGGCGACCGGGGCGCCGAGGATGGCGGCGACGTCTTCCCGGCGACGGGCACGGTCGCTCAGCAGCGCGAGCGCGGCGATGACGAGGACGCTCCCGCCGAGGCCGGCTGCGAGCCCGCTGAGGCCGTCGAAGAGGAGCAGCTTCTTCTTCGACGTGGGCACGAGCGACCCCTTGGCGAGGACCTTGGTGCCTTGTGCGATGGCGAGCTCGTCCAGGTCGTCCTGCTGGACCGAGGTCTTGATGCCTGTGAGCTGGTTGAGCGCCGCAGCCTGCTCGGACTCGAGGTTCGCGAGGGAGCCCGACGCGCCGCGGGAGGCGGCGGAGATCTCGGCGGACAGCGTCGAGATCTGGGACCGCAGCTTCGACATCCGGGCGTCGGCGGCGGTGACGACGGCCTGGTTCTGCCCGCGGAATTGCTCGGCGCGGAAGCGCAGGTACGCCGAGGTGAGGGCGTTCACCCGGCGGATCGCCTCCTGGGGGGAGGGCCCGTACACGGAGATCTCGAGCACGTTGTCGGCGAGGAGCGTGCCGGGCAGCTTGCCGAGCAGCGCCGACGGCGTCAGTCCGGGCTCGTGGAGCGTGGCGAGTGCCCGGTTCGCGACCGCTTCGGTCTCGAGTATGGCGAGGTCGTCTTGGGCGGCCACTGTGCTCGCGATGTTCGACGGCTGCACCAGGTAGACCGTGGACACCGCGTCGTACTTCAACGGGACCACCACGTGGTACAGGCCGCCCGCGAGGAGACCGAGCACTGCGAGCCCGAGCCACCACCTGCGCTGACGCCACAACGCGCTCTTGAGGAAGCGCAGGCCCACCATGCGCTCGGTCGGCAGCTGCATCGGCTCCCGGCCGGCGGGCTCGCCGCCGAACCCGTCGAACGCGACCGGCAGCGGATCGAGGTCGTACTCGAGGGACAGCTCGTCGAGAAGGTTCGTGGTGGGCTGCTCGGGCATCATCTGGATCTCTCCACAGTGACGGCTCCGGTGTGCCGGACCGATTGGCGACGGTGCTCCACCTGCGACCTCGTCCTCACGCGGGTCGAGAAGCGGCCGACCGTCTCGTCCCGCGGATCGGGGTTGGCCACGCAGACGGCCCTGATCGGGGCGCCGTTCTCGCTCGCTGCGATGCCGAGCCGGGCCAGGACCTGTGACGAGGCGAACCCCGAGGAGATCGAGGCGATGCAGACACCGCGGGGTCGAAGGGTCACGGCGGAGGGGTCCGCGACGTCCGCCACGACCACGGTCACCGACAGTTCGACCGGCTCGCCCGGTCTCGGGGGTGGACCGCCGCGCACCGAGAGGCCGGGGCGAGGCAGGCGCCCATCGTTGGCGTAGCTCTGGCACACCGCCTGCAGGGCACGGTGAGTGCCGTCGGGTGCCAGCACGCGCAGCTCCGTCGAGACCCCCGACTCTGCAGCGGCCACCGCCAGATGCGCGGTCTGCGCGACCGCGGGCACGTCCTCCGCGAAGGCGAGCACGACGAGGTCCAGCCTGCCCCCGGTCGCCAGACCGAGCTCCCGGAGGGCCTTGAGTACGCTCCAGAGCTCCAGCGAGCCGGGATCGTGCCGTTCGAAGAGCGCCACCCACTCACCCAGGGTGCGACAGGAGGCGACGTCGAGCGACAGCACGACCGGCGCGCCCAACGCCTCCGCGAGTGCGTCGCGGGTCCGGACGCGCGGATGCGACCGGTACCTGGCGAGGACCACCATCCAGCCCACGAGCAAGCCGCCCAGGAGACCCGCGCACAACGGCAGGGCGAAGGAGAGCGTCGACGGAGGTGTCGCCGACGTCGCCGGTTGGAGGACCTGGGTGCCTTCGTTGGCAGACGTCTGTCCGGACTCGGCGGTGGAGATCTGGCTCTTCACGCTGGTCAGCTCGAGGTCGATCGATGTCTCTTGCGCCTTGAGGTTCCCGAGGAGGGCAGAGTCCTGCTTTCCGGCGGCGGAGGACGCCCTCTCTTTGGTCATCCGCTTCGTCGTCGTCGAGATCTGTTGCTGGACAAGAGCGAGCTGGTTCTGAAGCTGGCGCTGCTCGGCGTCGAGCCCGGCGACCATGCTCGCGTTGGCCGCAGCACCGTTGGTAGTCAGGAAGACAACGAGCCGGGACGCGACGGCGTTCGCCAGGCGCTCAGCCGCACTCCGGGTCGACGCAGTGGCCGAGAGCTTGAGCACGCCCGTCGTGACGGGAGACGCCTTCACTTCCTGCTGGAGCTGGCTGAGGACTGCCGCGGGATCTGCGATCCGGCCGGCGGGAACGAGCACCGCCGCGCTGGTGGCGATCCTGGCATCGGTTGTGACGGGCCGGACGGTCGAGTTCGATGTCCCCTGCGGCGTCGACGCCGACGGCAGGAGCACGAGCGCGCTGGCGTGGTACCGGGGGAGCGACGACACGAGGTAACCCCCAGCCGCGAGAAGTCCGGCCAGGGCGAAGACCGCGACCAGATGCCAGGAGCGTCGAAGGAGCCGGACCGAGCCCTTCGTGTCGAGCAACTGTTCGGTCAAGCGGACGCTCCTCGCGATGCGTGTTCCACGCTCCGACTTCACGGGAATCGGGACGTATGGCGACACGGACACGAGCCGCCCGCCCCCGGCCTGATACGCGCACTCGGACTGCACGCACCTGGTTCCAGTGCCACGAGCAGGCCATGCGCGTGCAGCGAGCAAGGACCGGCGTCCGGTGCAGTCCGTACCGGTGGGGGCGACGTCGCGCCGTGCCGACCGGGAGCCTCGGATGGCGCCCGTCCATCCGGGGCGTCTCACCTCTATCTGCCGGGGTTCGATGTATCAACGACGTCGGTATCACTGCGCCAAGCAAGTGCTCGGAAGCAAGTGCTCGGAGTGATCCGGTGATATGGCGGTGACCACGGTCCCATCCATTGGATCCGGTGGTTCGAGGCCAGACGTGAGGAGGCGGTTCAGCGCAACGGTGCCGATCGTCCTGTCGTTGATTGATGCCGAGATTCCAGACGTAGACCGGCGGGTGTCATTGTTCTCCGGGAACGTGTTCGTCTACAGCCCGCGCCCCACGACGCGAGCGCTGTGCGCCAGCGCGCACAGCATTCTCGGACGGGTCTTCGGCCCACAACCGGTGCACGCGCAGCAGCGGCTCTCGGAGGCGCCGTTCTCGTCGCTCTTCCTGGAGGCCACGGGGCAGCTCGCCGAGGTCATTCCCGAGCTCGCCAGTGCGGTCGTCGTGGACTTCGACTGCGACCCGAACTCCACCTTCGTCGGTGGCGCGACCATCTCCGCGACGACGGGGCTCGGCTTCTTGGCGCACGGCCTCGGCGTTCCGCAGCACCCGCACCGGGACACCTGGTACGCCGCGGCGGCATGTCAGCTCAACTGGTGGCTGCCACTCTTCGACCTCGATTCCAGCGCCTCGTTCGCCTTCCATCCTTCGTATTGGGACACGCCTGTCCATAACAATTCCGGAGAATTCCGATTCGACGATTGGGTCGATTCGACGCGCCAGGTCGCCGCGATGCCCACAGAGGAGTGGTTGTCGCATCCTCGGCCGCTCGAGCCGATCGACCTGCACCCGGAGATCCGGATCTGCTGTCCGGCTGGCGGGGTGGTCATCTCGTCGGTGGCACAGCTCTACTCGGCGGTCCCGAACGAGACCTCGAAGACGCACTTCTCGGTGCACTTCCAGACCGTGAGCGAACGTGATCTCGAAGCAGGCCGCGGGGCGGTGAACCTCGATGCCAGCCCCCACGGCACGTCGCTGTCCAGCTTCGTGCGCTGCAGCGACCTGTCCCCGATACCGGCGGAGCTCATCGCGCGGTACCTCGAGCGCAGCCGGGGCAGGCCCGGGCGCACCGACGAGTGAGGCGCCGTCAGGCCGAGGCTTCGAGGTGGCTCGAGGGCACGCGCAGCCTCGAGTCGCCGTTGCGGGACTCTTCGATCGTCCACCCGGACCGCCTCGCCAGTGACGTCGCAGCCAGCTGCGAGTTGACCCCGAGCTTCTGAAGGACCGCCTTCACCTGGGATCGCACGGTGGAGATCGAGACGGAGCTCCGTCTGGCGATCGCGCCGGGGGAGTGGCCGTCCATCAACTCGGCCAGGACGCACTTCTCGCGATCGGTGAGGACGTCGAACGGGGCCAATCGTTCGCGCCGCACCCGGGCCTCGCGCTGGATGGGTTCGAGGAGGCGGCGCTTCTCGTCGTCGGACAGGACGACGTCTCCCGCCAAAAGGCGGGCGATGATCGAGACGAGATCGGCGAGGGATGACCCCTTGTCGATCACCGACGACGCGCCGGAGCGCACGCACTCGCCGAGGAGGGGGACGTCCAGCCGGCTTCCCATGACTGCGACCGGGATGTTGGAGTCGGAGAGGATGGAGACGAACGACAAGCACGTCGTGCTGTCGACGGAGTCGATGTCGAGGAGCGCCAGACCGGGTTGCCACGCCACGAGATCGAGCGCGTGCGTCGGCGTGATCGGCATGGCGAACCGCGCGGCGAAGCCCAGCTGCGTCAGCGCGAGCACGATCGCTTCGGCGACGAGCAGATTGTTGTCGATTATGAGGACACGCCGATCCGCGGAACCGCGAACGGGGGACCCGTCCGACTTCGGACTCAGGATGTCACTTGCGCTGTTGTCGCCTCCGGATGCGGCCAGTCTCTCCATGGCGAAACCCCTACCGCTGCGAGCATCTCTCACACTAAGCGGTCGGGACGATCGGTTTCGCCCTGGCTCCCTGCAGCTCGCGGCGACCAACTCGAGCCCGCAGATCAGCGCCTCAATCCCGATTTCGTGAGCAACATAGGTCCTTGCGATCCGGCTGTCAACATCCCTAGTGCAGAAAAAAATTGCCATGGACAACGCTTGTCACGTCGAGGGCCTCGCCTCGCACCTGAGGGAGCGTGGTGCGCCGGTTGATGTGCGCTTGAGAAACGCGCGCGGTACCGCCGACGTCGGCGATCTCGTGGGACGTGTGAGTTAGGAGCCTGCCGCGGCGGCCTCGAGCGCGCCGAAGTGCGCGCTGGACCTCGGGCGCAGCATCTCGTCGACCAGTTCGGCCGCTCGCAGCTCCTTGATCCGACGGAGCCTGACGTAGCGCGACGACAGGAAGTCGTCGTAGGTGAAGGCCTCCTCGTCGTACGCGGCCAGGAGCTGCTTCACCCCGTCGCGCACGGTCCAGCGCAGATGGAGGTCGGGGAACGTCCCGGCAAGCTTCGAGAAGTCCACGCGATAGTCGCGTAGGTCCCGGCCTGCGCCGTCGGCGAAGGTCACCGTCGCCCCCGGGACTTCCTCCTCGACGAGCGCGGCGACCTCTCGGATCTGGACGTTCTCCGCTGTTCGCCCGACGTTGAAGGCCTGATCGTGCACGAGCTCGCGGGGCGCTTCGATGGTCGCCAGGAAGGCGCGGCAGATGTCTTCCACGTGCACGAGCGGACGCCACGGCGACCCGTCGCTCTCCAGGCGGACCATCCCGGTCGTGCGGGCCACGGCCGTGAGGTTGTTGACGACGATGTCGAGGCGCAGGCGTGGCGAGACGCCGTAGGCGGTGGCGTTGCGGAGGTACGTGGGGCTGAACGAGTCGTCCGCGAGACGGGAGATCCGCTGCTCGGCCAGCACCTTGGACTCCCCGTAGGGCGTGACCGGGGCGAGGTCCGCGTCTTCGCCCACGGCTGCGGAGCCGGCGGCCCCGTAGAGGCTGCACGACGACGAGAAGACGAAGCGCTCGACCCCCGCTAGTTTGGTGACCTCCGCCAAGTGGACCGTCCCGTCCAGGTTCACCGAGTAGGTCGTCGCGGGGTTCAGGTCCCCGAGCGGGTCGTTGGACAGCGCGGCCAGGCAGACGACCGCGTCGTAGCCCGAAAGGTGGCTCGGCTCCACGTCTCGCATGTCGAGCGGTGCCCGGCCGGCGAGGTGCTCGGGTGGTGGCCCGAAGTCGCACCCCTCGTAGAGGTCGCTGTCGAGCCCCGCCACGTCGTGGCCGGCGACGCGGAGGAACGGGACCAGGACCGCGCCGATGTAGCCCCGATCGCCCGCAACGAGGATCCGCATGCGCTCCCCTTCCCGTGGTCGAGGCGCGTGCCTCGTCGGTGACGAGAGCGGGCGAGCGCGTCGTTGATACGCCCCTGCGGGGCGGTTCGGTTCGCTCAGGTCCGTCCGTTGCCGAGCGTCGCAGCGTCGACCCACCGCGCGCCGGAGGCCTCGACCCAGCCGAATGCGGCTCTCACCTCCGCGAGGAGGTCCGGGAGGAAGAGCAGCACGACGTCCGGACGACGCGCCGCGAGCTCGTCCGGCCCGACGATGGGGATGTCCGTGCCCGGCATACGGCGACCCCGCTTGGCGGCGGAGATGTCGACGACGGCCTCGAGGAGGAACCGGTCCACGTCTGCGCGCACCAGGAGGACGACGGCCCGCGACGCGGCGCCGTAGCCCACGACCGTCCTACCCGCCGCCTTCTCGGCCCGGAGCCAGTCGTGGAGGTGGGCGCTCTGGATGTCCGCCGCACGCTGGAGGCTCCCGAGTCGGCGGTGGTCGGCGACACCGGCGGCAAGGCCCGCCGACAAGAGGGACTCGACGGCGGGGTCGGGCCGTGCGTCTTCGCCCGACCACGTCGCCGCGAGCAGCACCGTCCCGCCGTAGAGGTCGAACTGCCACGCTGCCCGGGGAGCGAGTCCTTCCCTCCCGAGCATTCCGACCAGCGCGGACGTCGAGTAGTACGCGAAGTGCCCGTGCCGCAGCGAGTTCCACTGTCCCAAGCGCACGATCGTCTCCAACGGGTGGTACTGGAGCAGGAGGACGCCGCCGGGAGCGAGTCGTGCCGCCCGTTCGGCAAGGGCTGCAGCCTGGTCCGCCGCGTGCATCATGCCGAAGGAGTCCACCACGACGTCGCAAGGCTCCCGGTCCCCGGCGATGGTGAGCCCGCGGGCGGCCAGCAGGTCCAGCCACGACCCACCGTGCGGGCTCCCGTACTCGGTGACCCGCCCTCCGGGCTCCACGAGCCCCGCATCGGAGACCCGCGCCACCGCGTCGACCGCCTGGGCGACGAGCGCGGCCGGCTCCGCACCGCGAGCTTCTTCGGGGACCGTGGGGTCGGCGGTCAGCTGCGCCAAGCCGCACGTCGCGCACAGCCACATGCGCAGCGGGTACACCGGGTCGGGTGGGAGGACCTGCGCCGGGGGGAAGTGGTCGGCGGCCGGCTGGTGGCCGAGGTCGAGGACGACGTCCCCTGCGGCGCCCCGGCATGCGCGGCACACTGGCTCGGGCTCGCCTCGCTCGTCCACGGCCGTTCCCCCTCACCTTCCGCGCGCCGACGTGGCACACGATGCCTCACCCGGCGGGCCGGCGCTACCCGAATGTGCGCGGCGCGCGTTCCCGTGCTCCGAGCGCTCCCTCTTGCTCCACCCGCCATCTCTCGAGGCAAAGGCGTATCAGGGATGCACCGGGCCGGCTCTCCTTTCACGGGACCCGGGCAGGATCCCGTCGAGATGGGGGGAGAGGAACCGTCGCCCATGTCAACGAACACGTGCCGGCTGTGCGGAGAGCCCCTGGCGCACACCTTCGTCGACCTGGGCATGTCGCCGCTCTGCGAGAGCTACGTCGCCGCGGAGGACCTGGACCGGACCGAGGCCTTCTACCCGCTCCACGTCCGACAGTGCGGCTCGTGCCTGCTCGTGCAGCTCCCTGCCTACGTCCCGGGCGAGGACATCTTCTCTGAGTACGCATACTTCTCCTCCTACTCCGACTCGTGGGTAGCGCACGCCAAGCGCTACGCCCACGAGATGGCGGAGGACCTCGGTCTCGGCGCAACGAGCCTGGTCACCGAGGTCGCCAGCAACGACGGGTATCTCCTCCAGCACTTCGTCGCCTTGGGGATCCCCGTTCTCGGCGTCGAGCCGGCGGCGAACGTGGCCGAAGTCGCACGAGATCGAGGGATTCCCACGGTGGTCGAGTTCCTCGGCGCAGAGACGGGAGAGGAGATCGCGCGGCGGCACGGGAAAGCCGATCTCGTCACCGCGAACAACGTCTTCGCGCACGTCCCGGACATCCGTG
>Ga0307372_10001786_pt1 | contig 36776 bp, 28 predicted proteins | sample OX1MG_FD_202533 | JGI IMG/M metagenome (GOLD analysis project Ga0307372, IMG submission 202533) | Soil microbial communities from Risofladan, Vaasa, Finland - OX-1 | ecosystem: Environmental > Terrestrial > Soil > Coastal area > Acid sulfate soil | place: Finland: Risofladan, Vaasa | collected...
TCTTCATTTGCGTTTCGACTTCGCACGGATATGGTGTAACAGGCATGACTCCCTCCCGCGACTTGCACCCCTATAAAATTCTAGGGACGGCAGTCAGTCGGGGGAAGTTATTAAATCCTCGCCCCTTGCGTGCGGATTCGGGGGGCGCTATTCGAGAGCGGGGACGATCGCTCGAGCTTCGGCCGGCGAATGGCGATAGACCTTGTCCCCGGTCAGTTTCTCATACAGCATGCAGGCGAAGTGGATGATGGTGGCAAAACCGGGCAGACAACTGCTGGCGCCGACGTAATAAAGGTTCGGGAAGGGGCTGCGGTAATTCAGCCGCCGCAAGTTCACGTGCTTGGGGTCCATCGGCGTGCTGTAACAGTTGCCTTTCGGCGCCCGCACGTAAAACTCGTTCGTCAGCGGGCTGCCGACCACCTTTTCGACGATATGATCCGACAGGCCAGGGATGAATTCCGTTTCCAGCACTCGGATGATGTTTTCCGCGTACTGCCGCTTTGCAAGCTGATACTCTGCTTCGCTACGATTGCGAAGCTGGCGAAAGAACTCGTACTTGCACGGAGCGACCATCACCAATTGGTCGCAACCCGGAGGCGCGAGCGCGGCGTCGTGCGGGCGCAGCGTGGGGGCGTTGCAGAAGAAGTACGGCCGGTCGGGAATGCGGTTAGACAACTGGTCGTCGTAGACCTCGTTCAAATCGGCCTTGGGATGCCAGAACAGGTTGGCTTCGCCAAAGCCGTAGCGCCGCAAATCGAGATTCTTCAACCCCAGATAAACGCTCAGCGCGCTTGGCCCGTATTCGTATTGCAGCTTCTTCTGGAACGCCTGGGGAAAGTGCTCCGCCCCAATCAGCTTCAGGCTCAGTCGTGCGTCGCCGTCGAACAGAAATCGGTCGGCCGTAAAGCGCTGTCCTCGTGCGGTCGTTACCGAGCGGGCTTGGCCGTCGGCGACTTCAATCCGAGTGATCTCGGTCGACAGCATCGAACGACAACCGGGGCGCTCCTTGATCTTGCGGAGCAAGGACTTCATCACGTGCATGAAGCTCTGCAGGGGATAGTAGGCGCCCTGATTGTAACTTCCCACCCCGCCTGCCTGCACGACCAGCGAAAGGTCTCGCGGCGGCGACCAGAAAATGGCGCTTTGCCCGGCCAGGATCAGACGCAATTCGACGGGAAAGCGGAGTTCGTCGAACAGATCTTCAAGCGTCCACTTCAAATAGCGAATGATGTGCGAATACCGATTGGGGTGCGCGTAGACCGTGCGCCAGGTGAACCCGATCGGCAAGTCGTAAAGCTCCTTGTGAAGCGAAGCAATGATCTCGAAGTAGCGTTGCAAATCGCTGCCGTGCGCGGGAAACATGGCCGAGAGCCGTTGTCGCTCGCGCTCGAATCCGCTGCCGATGGCGTAATCGACGCCGGGCGCGACGATGCGATCGAAACCGTCGGGATCGAGCCGACGAAAAGTGACTTTCTGCTCAAGCCCGAGTTTCTCGAGCATCTGGTAGACGCGCTCGCCGGGACCGCAATCCCACACGTAGTGCAGTTCGGCGCAGAACGAAAACCGGCCTTGGCGGAACGTATGGCCGTAGCCGCCCGGCACGTAGTGCTGCTCGAAGATAATCACTTTGTAGCCGGCATGCGCCAGCAGCGCGCCGAGCGTCAACCCGCCGATGCCCATCCCGACGATCGCGTAATCGTAGTGGTCGATCGTCGAGGTGGTTGGCACGGCGATTCACCGCGAAAGCGACCTTAAGTTTCAAGCTTCGGGCAGGGCCCGTCATCCTAGCTCCTGCCGCGATCGCAATCTATTCGTTCCCGTTTCCGTCCAGCACTCCAGGCGCTGCCGCCGGCGCTAGGCGCCGCTTGCGCCTGGTCCCTTAGCTCCCGAAGGCTGCTGGCCTTGCTTCTCGGCAAAGCGATCGGGGGAGATGACTCCCGAGCGGCCGCTCTCTTCGTAACCTTCGCCGGGCGGGAATTCGCCTTCGGGCGGGGTCCAGTCGGACTTGCCCGTGATATCGACGCGCCCTTGGCCGCCGCCCGGGAGACCTGGATCATCCTGACGACCAATCCTTGCGGCGTCTTGCTTCTTGTCTTGCTTGTTTGCCATGTGCGTGTTCCTTTCGTTCTGCCCGGTTCGAAATAACAAGACCCTGATTGGGCATTCAAGCAAACTTCAGGCCATTTCTTGAAGAAACAGCGCCGCTATGGAACCCGGCGCCTTGCGAGCTGCCGGAATGGCTTCGCCCGCAACGTTCGTCGTTGGAGGATCGTGCAGATCCGCACGCGGGGCCGTGCCGGCAAGCGCGCCTGCTCGCTGCTTGTGCCGAATCAACCGCCGTGGTCGCAAAATCACCGTCTCGGCCACCGAGTTTCTACGCCGCACTCGCTGGCGCCGGCCGAGGTCGCGCGGGTAAAAAGGGCCTTTATACTATGCCCGGCTAAGAATGAGACGTGCGTTGGTCGTGGGGCGGCCTTCCTCACCCGCCGGCCATTGACGGCCTGGAAGGCCGCCCCACATGCCGTCCAAGCATCTCGTTGGCGCCCGCGTGCGGTATATCTTAACGGAATCGTACTGTGGGACTGCTTTAAATCGCAGCTTGGTAATTGGCTCAGGCGGATCATGCTGACTTTGGTGACGGGCGCTACGGGGCTGGTCGGTAACAACGTGGTGCGGCTGCTGCTCGAGCGCGGGCGACGGGTGCGCGTGCTGCAGCGAGCGACGGCCGACCCCCGCCCGCTCGCCGGGCTCGACGTGGAGTTCGCTCAAGGAGACGTGCGAGACCCGGACGCCGTTCGCCGCGCTTGCCAAGGCGCCTCGTGCGTGGTCCACGCCGCCGCCCGCGTTCGCATCGGTTGGACGGGGCTCGAAGAGCAACGCGCGGTGAACGTCGAGGGGACGCAGCACGTGGCGGCCGCCTGCCGCCTGGCGGGCGCCCGGCTGGTCCACGTCTCGACGGTCGACGCGATGGCTTGCGGTTCGAGAGCGGCCCCGGCCGACGAAGACACGCCGCTGGGCGACCACGTTCTTTGTCCTTATGTGGTTACCAAGCGCGAGGCCGAGCAAGTCGTGCTGGAACAAGTTCGCCAAGGCTTGAACGCCGTAATCGTCAATCCGGCGTTCATGCTCGGGCCGTGGGATTGGAAGCCTTCGAGCGGCCGAATGCTGCTGGCCGTTGCCAGGGGGCAAGGACGATTCGCTCCGCCCGGCGGAAACGACTTTTGCGACGTCCGCGAAGTGGCGGCGGGCATTCTGGCTGCGGCCGAGCGAGGCGCCGCGGGCCGGCGGTACATCTTAGGGGGCGAGCCCATGTCTTATCTCGAGGCCTGGCGGATGTTCGCCGAAGTGACGGGCGGCCCGCCGCCAATTAAAAGCGTGCGGAGCTGGCTGACCTTGACGGTTGGGGGCCTGGGGAGTTTCTGGGGGAAGGTTACGGGCCGCGAAGGAGACCTCAATCTGGCGGCCGCCCGCATGTCGAACCTCGAGCATCATTTCTGCTCGCAACGAGCGATTCGCGAGCTTGGTTATCGTCTCGCGCCTGCGCGTCAGGCAGCCGAGGCGGCTTGGGCTTGGTTTAAGGAGTATGGCTACCAGTAGGGCAGTAAGAATTGCTCCAGACGATCCGCCGCGCGCGGCGATGAGAGTAAAGTATCGCGTTACCGCTGCGCCGTTGTTGGGGAGCGAGAATGCCCAATTGGCCTCGTGCGATTTTGCTCGGCCTGCTTTCGACTGCTGCGGCATCGGGCTGCGCGCGATGCGCAACCCACTATCGCGCCGCCGGCTCTGCGAGCGCCTCAGGGAGCGCATCGGTCGCCGTGCTCGAAGACTCGCTGCCGGAGATCGAGCCCGCCGGCTTTCAATTCGACGTCAGCGACGTGGGTTCGCCCGAGGAAGTGGATCTCGCCCTGGGCCGTCCGTTTCCGACGCCGGCCGACTATCATTCGTTGACTGCCGAAACTTGCCAGTGCATGGCCGCGGCGGCGTCCACGCAAGGCAATTCGATGGCCGCCGAACGCCGCAGCCTGCAAGCCAGCGCTTCGCGCCATCATGGCCTGTCGGAAGAAGATCGACTGCGCATACGGGCCTTGCGCGCCAGCGAACTGGAAGCCCGCAATAAAGCGGCCGGCGCCGCGTTGGAGACTTACTATAAGATCGCCGAGGCCGAAGCCAATCTGTCGATCCTGGAGGCCAGCCTGGCGGAAGACGACGACGCGCTGGGCAAGATCAAACGTTTGCGCGGGCAAGGCGTGCAAATCCCCTTCGACGACGGCGAGTTCGCCCGGCAGCGCCTCGATCTGATCGATAAACAAACCGATCTCGAGCTGCCGCTCGGACAACTCAATGCCCAACTCGTTCGTCTGCTGGGTCTGGAGACGACCGACGCCTATGTGCGGCTTTGGCCGACGACCGATTGGAAAGTCGCCGTCGAGCCGATCGATAGGGATGCCGCCGTGCAGGAAGGGCTCGCGCAGCGGCCGGAAATGCAGTTTTTGGCGTCGCTGCCGCGCTGGGTCGATACGAAGACGCTGTCGGTCGTGCGACAAGTCGTCGCAGGCGCCGACGGCTTGCTCGGCTCGCAGAGCAAATTTACCGGGTTGATCCAATTGATCGGCGCGCGGCTCTTCGGCCAGCGAAAATCGAACGAACGCGAACTGGCCGTGCGCCGCCGACAACTGGCCGACTACACCAGGCAGCGACGGCTGGAAATAACCAGCGAAATTCAGCAGGCCGCGCGGCAAGTCGAAACCCGGCTGCGAGAGATCGCCATCGCCAAGCAGCAGACGGCGGCTTGGGACAGGCGGATCGCCGAACTGACCCGCCAGCAACAGATCGACGAGGCCTCGTTCGCCGAGATCGCGACGGCGCGGCTCAAGGCCTTTCAGGCCCAAAGCGACGAGACCCACCGCATCGTCGGTTGGAAGATCGCCCTTGCGAAACTGAAGGAAGCTCAGGGCAAACTGGTGCTGGAGTGTCAGACCGAAAATTCCGCTCAGGACGCGGCGGCGTACGGCGTTTGTCGGCAAGAAGACGCGCCCATTTCCGAAGCCCCTCTGGTCGCCGAGCGGCCCGCGGCATGGACGCCGGGCGAAAATCACCGGCGCTGAACGAAGCCGAGGGAACGGCTCAGTGTGCGGTCTGTGCCACAAGTGTTTCGCAAGTTGCGCTCGCGGCTGCGACGTGTTGTCTGCGGCGTTCGATTTCCGCCTGCTTGTGATTCGGAAAAGAAATCAGGTTGGCAATGGAATATTTGTGTTTTTTTACGAATAGATTGCAATTAAAAGCATGGGGGGGCTAATCTACAAAGCGCCTGGGCTAGGAAAAGCGGCTCGCAAAAACCTTCGCGTTTTTCCTGGTCGAGGCGAGGCGGCCATTCTCAGGCCTTTCATGGGCACGCATTTTCAAGGCGTTTGGCTGGCTCTGCAAACGTTCATGGCCAGTCGTGCGGCTCGCAACAACCAGTCGTGCGGCACGCAACAACGCGAGTTGATGCTTGTTTAAAAAGTTAAAAAAAGTTCGTTGCACACTTTGGCGGCAGGCGGTAAACTGTTTTTGCGTTCGGACTCAGAGAACAGGCATGTCGTGGCGGTTCGTGCGTTTCGCGCACGTCCCGCCCATCGCGCGCCGTCCTTATCCATTCTAATCGTTGTTCCTGTTGTCGCATTGCTGTGGTTACTTCGCCGCAGCAACCTTCTCATCCTTCAGCTTTGGGGGAAACAGTCATGTTTTGCCGTTCCATCGTTCTCGCCTCCCAGCGCCGGCGGAAGGCCGCTATGCGGGCCTTCACGCTGGTCGAATTACTGGTCGTGATCGCCATTATCGGGATTCTGATCGCGCTGTTGTTGCCGGCGGTGCAGGCCGCGCGCGAAGCCGGCCGCCGCGCCCAATGCGTCAATAACCTGAAGCAATTGGGGCTCGCACTGCAGAATTTCCACGACATCAACAAGCAGTTGCCGACCGATGGGTGGCAGCCCATGTTGGCTGTATACTCAGCTAATTCGAATGGCCAACAGGTGCCTACCTGGCCCAACGCCAGTTGGCGTTGGGGCTTCCATACGGTGTTGCTGCCTTACAAGGAACAGCAGCAGATGTACAACACTTTCCTGGAGCAAGGGGTTTACAACAGAGTGCCTTGGGACAGCGGCTATGCCTTTAACACGACGCCCGTGCCCGGCTTGAAATGTCCTTCGGATGAACAATACAGCTACCAGGAAGGCATTGGTGGCAGCGGGAGTGCAGGGGCGCGAGGCCTAGAGCCGACCAACTATCACGGGAACCGGGGCGACTACCTGGTCGCCAACGGGTGGTGGGAAAGCCGAGGGGTGTTCGGGACGGGAGGATATACGGTTATCAACTACGGCATGGTTACCGACGGCTTGAGCAACACGGCCGCCGTCGCCGAGTGCAAGATCGGCCGACAGGGCGACCGCCGCGTGGGTGTGGGGTTTGCAACGGGCGCTCCTTTGAATAACGGATCGCCGCCCAGCGTTTGTTGGGCGAGAGTTGGGCCCGGCAATCTGTATACCGGAAGCATCGATACAGCCGGCGGCAACCAGGAAATCGGCTGGGATTGGTCCGACGACCGGATTGCCTATACCCAATACTTCCACATGGTCCCGCCCAACGGGCCAAGCTGCGGCGATTGGATCGAGGGTTGGGCTATGATTGCCGCCAGCAGCTATCATCCAGCGGGCGTCAACGTCGCCATGCTGGATGGATCGGTCCGCTTCGTCAATGACAATATCGACGCCGGAAACCAGGCCGCGACCGTAGCTGGTCTGTCCACATTTGGCGGCGATAACCCGCAGCAGTACATGGGGCCCTCGCCCTACGGCGTTTGGGGGTCGATGGGAACGACTCGCAGCGGTGATGCCGTTGCTACAGCCGGTCTAGTAGAAAGTAAATAGCGCAGCACACCGGCCGTGCGCAATGAGACGTCTGGCGCGTGACTAGCGTGCCATACGGTCCCGATCGAAGGGCGGCCCGGTTGTCGATTGGCACGGGCCGCCTGGGCGGAAGAGCAAGTCTCCGTTCGCGGGAAGCCAGGCTCGACGAGTCCCAATTCCAGAGCGCCGTTTCTTTTTTCGGCATTAGCTTTCATTTCATTGTCTTAGCGATGAGCATTGTTCCATGTCATTAACGAAACCACGATTAATCGCCTGGATGGCCGCGGGAATCATGTGCGCGTCGGTTGGCTGCAATTCAGCGCCGCCGGGCTTGAAAACGGAAGAGGTCGAGGGACTGATCACTCTTGACGGGGAGCCGGTCGCGGACGCTACCGTCACGTTCACCCCGGTCATGGAAGGAGTGGGCGCCATGGCTACGGGAATGACCGATGCGGCGGGGAAATACCGGCTCACGGCGCTGAAGGCGGGGTATAGCCCCCAAGCCGGCTCCGGAACCTTGCCGGGAGAATACAACGTCGGAGTCCTGAAAGTCAAACTGCCTGACATTCCCACCTCGACTGAGGCGGCCAAGCCCCAAGATGGGCAGCGTCCCAAGGACTCGGCAATGAAATACGTGGTTCCTCAAAAGTATGAGAATCCGACCAGCTCGGGAATCAAAGTCACGGTGAAAGAGGGCAAGAACGACATTCCGATCGTGTTGACGTCGAAATAGCCGCTCGTCCCCAAGCCACTCGGTCGTCTCGTGAATCGCCGAACACGGGTTGCAGCGTGCGAAGACGCAAAAGCCGCCAACAAGGCGCCGCGAGAGTTGGAAACCGCGACGAAGGCGGCGGGACGTAAACGACGCGCGATCGTGGCGGCAATCGCCGCGGCGGCGCTGCTGGCCGCCGGCTATCGCTGGTATCGTTTCTGCGCGGCGGACGTGCCCGCCAAGGTGCGGCTCGAGCAGGCGCGCCGGGCCCTGGCCGCCAAAGATTACGCCGCCGCCGAGGACCTCGGCCTGCGGCTCATCGCGCGATACGGCCCCTCGGCCGCCGCGCTGTTGGTGGCGGGCGAGGCCGCCACCAAGCAGGGCCGGCTGACCGACGCGCTGGGCTATTACGCGCAGCTTCCCGAGGACGCGAGCCATGAGACCGCGCTCGGCCATGCCGCGGCGGGCGATATTCTGCTGCAAACGCATCTTGCGTCGGCGGCCGAAGCCCAGTATCGCAGCGCCTTGGCCATCGATCCCGAATTGCACTTCCCCCGCGACCACCTCGCCTATTTGCTCGGCATCGAGGGGCGCCGCTTCGAGTCGCTCCCGCACCTGCTCTCGCTGGTTCGCGGCAAGCGGTTTTCCCTGGAACATTTGATGCTCTTGGGCCATCACGTGTTGGCCATCGAAGCGTCGGAAGAGCTGCAGCGATGTCACCAGACGGCGCCCGAAGACCCGCTGCCGCTGCTGGGCCAGGCACGGTCTGCGATTCACCATTCCGAACTGCGGAAAGCGAAAGGATTGTTGAAACAGGTTTTGGCCAAAGCGCCGGAGTTGATCGAGGCCCGGGCCGAACTGGGCCAAGTGCTGTTGAACGAAGAGGATCCCGAATTCGGCCAGTGGCTCCTGCGGTCGGCGCCCGCCGCCGAGGCGCATCCGGACGTATGGGTGACCCGTGGACAATGGGCCCGACGGCGCGGCGATGTGCGCGGCGCGGCGCGCTGTTTTTGGGAGGCGCTCAAGCGCGATCCTGCGCACCACGCGGCCACCTACCTGTTGGCCCAGGCGCTGCAATCCTTGGGCGATTCGGCCGGCGCCAGAAGTTTGAGCGACCGCGCGTTGCGTATCGGCAAGTTGGCCGCCCTGATTGAAATTCTGTTCGCGAACCGCAACAACCCGAACGCCATTCGGGCCGCGGCCGAACTGACCGAGTCGCTCGGCTGCGTCTGGGAGGCATGGGCCTGGCATCGCGTGATTCTCAGCGCCAACCCGCATGAAAAGGCCAGCCAAGCAGCCTTGCGGCGACTCGAGCCCCTGTTGCAAGACAGGCCGCCGCTGGTGCTGGATTCGGCGAATCCTGCCAAGCAGCTCGACCTTTCCAATTTCGCCCTGCCGCGTTGGGACGCCGAATCTCTGCCAGAGAAATCCTCGCCGGCGCCGGAACTGGCGGACTATCGAACGAGCTTCGAGGACGCGGCCGCGCGGGCGGGCATCGACTTCCGCTACTACGCTGGCAGCGATAGCTACGAAGGCGGCCGGCGAATGTTTCAGTTCACCGGCGGCGGCGTCGCCGTGGTCGACTTCGATGCCGACGGCTGGCCCGATCTCTACTTGACGCAGGGTTGCCGCTGGCCGCCCGTGACGGGGCAGACCGAGCATTTGGACCGCCTGTACCGCAACCGGGGCGACGGAACCTTCGAAGACGTCACCGCGCTATGTTTTGTCATGGAAGACCGCTTCAGCCAGGGGGTCGCCGCGGGCGATTTCAACAACGACGGCTTCGCCGATCTCTACGTGGCCAACGTCGGGGTCAATCGGCTCTATATGAACCAAGGGGACGGCACGTTTCGCGACCTCAGCGATGCGGCGGGCATCGACGGCGAAACCTGGACGACCAGTTGCCTGCTGGCCGATCTCAACGGCGACGGTCTGGCGGACATTTACGACGTCAATTACGTTCAGGCCCCCGACGTCTACGAAAGAGTTTGCGGCGAAAACGGAAGACCCCGAGCTTGCCAGCCGACGGTGTTCGAACCGCAGCCCGATCGTTTTTACTTGAACCTGGGAGACGGCCGCTTCGAGGAGCGCACCGACGAGGCGGGGCTGAATGTCGCGGGCGGCAACGGCTTGGGCGTCGTCGCGGGCGATCTCGACGGCACGGGCCGGCTGAGCCTGTTCGTGGCCAACGACGAGGACGCCAATTTCTGTTTTTTCAACGAGACGGCCGAACCGGGGTCGGCGCCGCGGTTCGCCGAGCGCGGCGTGCTGGCCGGATTGGCTTACGACGGCGACGGCCACGTGCTGGCCTGCATGGGCGTGGCCGCCGGCGACGCCGATGGCGACGGCAAGCTCGACCTGTTCGTCACGAATTTCTACGGCGAGCCGAATACGCTCTACCTGCAGGGCGACGGCGGAATGTTCGTCGACGCCACGTCGACCGCCGGCTTGCGAGCGCCCAGCTACAACATGTTGGGCTTCGGCGCGCAGTTCCTCGACGGCGATCTCGACGGCGTATTGGACCTGGTCGTGACCAACGGCCACATCGAGGATTTGTCGTATCAGCAGATGCCTTTCGAAATGCCGCCGCAATACTTTCGCGGGCTGGGCGGTGGGAAATTCGCGGAACTGCCCGCCGCCGAACTGGGCGAATTCTTCCAAGGCAAGTATTTAGGCCGGGGGCTGGCGCGGATTGATTTCAACCGCGACGGCCGGGAGGACTTTGTCGTCTCGCATTTGGATGCGCCGGCCGCGTTGGTGGCCAACGTCTCGAAGGAAACGGGGCATTTTCTTGCCGTGCAGCTTCGCGGCGTGAAGTCCGCACGTGATGCCGTCGGCGCCGAGGTGACGATCGCCGCCGCCGGGCGCCGCCGCACGCTATGGGTTACGGCGGGCGACGGCTACCTGGCGAGCAACCAGCGGCAACTGGTGTTCGGTTTAGGCGCCACAGACCGCGTAGAAACATTGCACGTGCGCTGGCCCTCGGGGTTGCGCCAAGAATTCGCCGACCTGGCGGCGGATCAAAGCTTGATTCTTGTCGAAGGTTCGCCTCGCGCCACGCGAACGCCCTACTGACGCCCGAAGAGCACTTTGCGCAGTTCTTCCTTGAACGTCGCGCTGGCTTCGATCACGGCGTCGAAATCTTGTTTGCCGAGCACGTAGAGTTCCAGGTCTTCGACGGCGCGCACGGTGGCGTTGCGCGGCGCGCCGGTGAGCAGCGCGGCCTCGCCGAAAAAGTCGCCGACGCCCAGCGTGGCGACCGTGCGGGCGCCTTTGCCGTCGGCGATCGACACTTCGGCCTGGCCCTCGCGAATCAGATAGAACTTGTCGCCTCGATCGCCCTGGCGGATGATCGTCGAGCCGGCGCGATGTTTTTCCAGCGACATCTTGTCCGCCACTTCGGTCAGCGTGCTTGCCGACAAATCGCTAAAGACGTGGCACTGCCGCAGGAACTCGCTGATCGCCGCGCTTTCCACGATCACCACGTCCGAAATCACGTGGCCGTCGACCATGTTCACGATCCGGTCGGCGACGTCGAGGATGCGGTTGTCGTGCGTCACGATCAGGATCGTGGCGTTCTCTTCGGTGGCGTATTTGCGGAGCAGTTCGACCGCGGTCCGGCCCGACTCCTTGTCCAGCGCCGCGGTCGGCTCGTCGGCCAGGATCAGCGACGGCCGGCTGGCCAAGGCGCGGGCGATGGCCACGCGCTGCTTCTGCCCGCCCGAGAGCGAGTCGGGCTTGTAATGAATGCGGCGCCCCAGGCCCAGCGCGGCGAGCAGTTCTTCGGCGCGCTGGCGGATCGTCGCGCGGTCGTAGCCTTTCAGCTCCATCGACATGCTCACGTTCTGATAGGCCGTCAGCGACTCGAACAGGTTATGCGCCTGGAAGATGAAGCCCGCGTTGCGCCGCACTTCGATCAGTTCGCGGCTGCCGAGGCCGCGCAATTCGCGGCCCATGACCTTCAGGCTGCCGTCTTGCACGGTCCGCAGGGCGCCGATCAGCGTCAGCAGGGTCGTCTTGCCGGAGCCCGAGGGGCCGGTCATGATGACGATTTCGCCGCGCGTGAGATCGAGATTGTTGTCGAACAACACCTGCTTGCGCAGCTCGCCGTGTCCGAAGGAGTGGTTCAAGCCGCGAACCTGCACGCCGATGCGGCTCTCGTCGTAGCCTTTTCTCAACGAGGGGTGTTCGCGCGTGGCCGAACGCAGGCTGCTGAACGCGGCGGTCATCGTGCTGGCGTCGTTCATCGGAATAGCTCCGCGGGATCGGCCGACATCAACTTGCGCATGGCCAGGCAGCCCGACGCAATGCACATGCCCAGGCTCAGCGCCAGCACCGAGGCCAACGTGGGCGGACTGACGCGCACCAGCAAGCCGGTGGCTCGAGCTACGAACTGGCAGAGCAGCCCGCTGACCGCCACGCCGGGCAAAAACCCTAGAAACGAGAGAATCACCGCCTCCTGCAAGACGACGCCGATGAAATACCGGCTGCCGTAGCCCATCGCCTTGAGCGTGGCGAATTCGGCCATGTGATCGGCAATGTCGGCGTAGAGAATCTGGTAGCAGATCACGATGCCCACGACGAAGCCCATCATCGTGCCCAGCCAGAAAATATAGCCGATCGGCGTGGCCGTCTGCCAGAAATGCTTCTCCTGGTCTTCGAACTCTTGTTTGGCGAACACCGTCACGTCGTCGGGCAGCAACCGCCGCAGACGGTCGCGCGTGGCCAACGGGTCGGCTCCCTGCTCGACCTTGACCACGCCGACTTCCACTTCGGCCATGCCGTCGGGACCCGCATTGCGCTGGGGAAAAATCTTATGATAGTTGACGTCGCTCATGATCAGATTGCCGTCGTTGGCGAAATCAGTGCCCAGCTCGAACTCGCCGACGATCGTGATCTTTCGCTTCGCCAGCTCCAGCGGCTCGTCGTAGGGCGGCAGAACGCCGTAGCTCGATTTCGATTTGCGGTCGTACAACACGGTGTCGGGCATCCGCAATTGTTCCAAGTGGCGCGGGACGTCGGGAATCTTCAACACGCGATCGTCGGGATCGAAGGCCAGCACGCGGATCGGCTGGTCTTCGCCGGTGGTCAGGTTCTTCAACAAGGATAGTTGCGTTTCGATGTCGAGCCCGGCGGCCGCGGCGACCCCTTGGCAGCCCAGGGCTTGGTACAGCCGGCGCCGGGCGAACGGTTCGCGGACGAGCAGCGTGTACTTGGCCGAACTGGTGATGATCAAGTCGCCGTCGAGCTTGCGGATCAGCGCCAGCGTGCTGTCGAACAGCGCCTCGCGGAAGCTGAGCTCCATGCACATCAACAGCACGGCGAAGCCGACCCCGCCTACCGCCAGGGCCAGACGGCGCAAATCGTAGGTCAGGTTTTTCCAGGCCAGCGGAGTCCGCACGCGCCTTCACGCCCCCTTTAAAACAGGTCCGCCGGATCGGCCGTCGTCACCTTGCGGAGCGAGGCCAAGCCGGAGATCGAACACATCACGATGCTCATCGCCAGCACGCCCAGCGACAACTTCAGGCCCAACTCCATCGGAATCTTCGCGCTTTCGCTGGTGATCGAGTACAGCAATCGCGAGATCGCCCAGCCCGGCAGGAACCCGAGCACGGACAGAATCAGCGCTTGCGTCAGCACCACCCCGGCCAGATACCTCGGGCCGTAGCCGATGGCCTTCAAAGTGGCGTATTCGGCGATGTGATTGGTGATGTCGCTGGACAGCACCTGGTAGACGATCGCCGTGCCGACGATGAATCCGACCACGACGCCGAGCGAGAAAATGACGCCCACGGAAGTCCGGTTCACCCAGTGTTCGCGCTCCAGGTCTTCGATCTGCCCTCGCGTATAGACCTGCACGTCGGGAGGCAGCCGGCGCCGCAGTCGAGCTGCGACCTCGGCCGGATCGGCGCCGGGCGCGACGCGAATCAGGCCCAGGCTGACTTCGTCGAGAGAGCGGTTGGGGAATAGCCGCTTGAACGTCTGATCGCTGACGATGATGTCGCCGTCGGCGCCGAAGCCGGTGCCCATGCTGAACTCGCCCGCCACCTGAATTCGCCGCATGCCGACTTCCAGGTTGTTGTTATTTCGCCAGCGGCCGAACTGCTTGCGCGAGAAGGTGTCCATATAGACGTGTCCCGGCTGCTTGAGCGGCGACAAATCGCCCGCCAGCGGCGGCAGGCGAAAGACGGGCTTTTCCAGGTTGAAACCGATCACGAAGATGCCGCGACGCGAGGGATTCGCCTCCGAAGGGTCGTGATTCAACCAGAAATTGAAGCCCAGATACAGCGGCCGGACGTCGGCCACACCGGGCGTACTCTCGGCCTGAAACAACCGCGTGCGCGGGAACTCGCCCGCCTTCGAGATATACAGGTAGCGGGGCGAGACCAGCACGACGTCGAAGATCAACTGCTCGTAGATCTCGGTCGCCGTGAGCCGGACCGAATTCAGGAAGCCGAGTTGCATCAGCACCAGCACCACGGCGAAGGCCACGCCGGCGATCGCCACCAGCGTTCGCGTTTTGTCGTGCAGCAGGTTGAGCAGGGCCAGCGGAGTCTTCATGAATGCGTGCTGCGATTTTCGTGCGTTCACGATCCCCCGGACCGCCCGCGTTTTATGGTTTCGCCGCCTGGGCGGACGGTTCGACCGAGATGGAAACCGTCACCTGCAAATTGATCAACCGCCGCGCCTCGGGACTCGGCTCCAGGCGAATCCGGGCTTCGACCACGCGCAAATCGGCGCTGGCGGTCGGCGTCAGGCTCATCACCGTGTTTTTAGCCACCATCGAGCCGACATACGTCACCGTGCCGGCGATCGGCTTTTCCAGCGCTTCGCTGTCGACCGAGGCCGCGGCCCCCTGGTTGACGTGCAAGGCGTCGTCTTCGTAGATCTCGGCCACGGCGACCATCTGGCTGGTGTCGGCCATCTGCAGAATGGGCTGCTGGGCGATGGTTTCGCCCGCGCTGAGAAAAACCTTCAGGATCTCGCCGTCGCTCGGCGCGCGGATCGTCGACAACTCCAGCCGGCGCCGGGCCAGTTCGACGCTCTTGCGCAGCGAATCGAGGGCCAGCGTGCTGGGGATGCGGGACTGATTGGCCAGGGCCGTCTGCACTTTCGCTTCGGCCTGCTGTTCGCTGAGTTGGATCGTGTCGCGGAGCTTGGCGAGTTGCGATTCGGCCGCGGCCAGCTCTTTCTGTGTCTTCTCCTTGAGGGTGCGCTGGTGTTCAAGCTGCTGGTCGGAAACGATGGAAGCATCGGTCGAGGAGCTGGAGCGACGCAGTTTTTCCAGCCGCTCGAGATCGTCTTCGACCGAAGCCAGGCCGATTTTCAGCCCTTCGATCTGGTCCTTTTGGGCGGCGATTTCCAACCGTTCGAGCTGGGCCTGCCGCTTGGCGAGCTCGGCCTCTTGCCGCAAGGCGGCGGCGTATTTTTCCTCGGCCGCGCCTCGTTTTTCGGCGTCTTCGAGCTGCGACTGAGCCAGTTCCAACTCGGCCTGGCGCAGCGTGCGACTTTCTAAAACCGCCAGCGTGTCGCCCGCCTTGACCCGATCGCCGATGCGAACCTTCAATTCCTGCAAGCGGTCGCCGGGCGTGCCGCTGATATCGACGACGCCGTCCTCCGGCTCGAGCCGGGCCAGCGCCGTCACCTTGTCGGGCGCCGCGCGCTCGAACACGTCGCCGGCGCCCTTGCCAGTCGCGTTTGGGCCGGCGGCCGGGGGCGGAGAGAGCACGGCAGACGGAAAATACCGTGTAACCGCCAGGGTCGCCAGCGCACTGACGACTCCGACCAGGAGCGGAACGGCGACGGTTTTTACCATAAACCACCTTTCTCATCCTCTTCAGGATAGAATAGTCTAGGTTGACGAGCGAAACGTCGCAACGATGGCCCCGGAGAGTATCGTCCTGATGCACCCCGCGAATTGGCGCCGCGTCGCCGGTTGCGCCGCTGAGAGAACCTCGTCTGCCCGATGAAAATCACCTCGATTCCGCAGATTTACCGGAACGTCAACCGCTGGGGCGAAATCCTCTCGGTGCTCAGCAAGTACGGCCTGGCCAATTGGGTCAGCCGGCTCGATCTGGATTTCTTCAAAGGATTCTTCAAGGACGCCGAGGGCGAGGTGCTGGCCAAGCATCGGCCGGAGGTCCGCATTCGGCTGGCGCTCAACGAGTTGGGCCCTACGTTCATCAAACTGGGGCAGATTCTCAGCACGCGTCCCGACCTGATCGGCGTCGATTTGGCCACCGAATTGCAACACCTGCAAGACGAGGTCCGCGCCGACCCGGCCCCCGCGGTCCGCAAGACGATCGAAGAGGAACTCGGCGCGCCGGTCGAGTCCTTGTTCGCCGAATTCGACGACGCGCCTTTGGCCTCGGCTTCGATCGGGCAGGTTCACTGCGCGCGGCTGCACTCGGGCGAGCAAGTCGTCGTCAAGGTGCAACACGCCGGCATCGAAGACAAAGTTCGCGTCGATCTCGACATCCTCGGCGGCCTGGCGCAGATGGCCGAGATGATCCCCGAATTCCAGAACTATCGGCCTCGCGCCACGGTCGAGGAGTTCCAACGCATTTTGCTGCGCGAACTGGATTTCAACCGCGAAGCGCGGCACATGCAGCAATTCGCCCAGGACTTCGCGGGCAATCCGCGAATTCACATTCCGCGATGCTATCCCGAACTTTCGACCGGCCGCGTCCTGACGATGGAGCGGCTGCAAGGGATCAAGCTCTGCGAGACGGCTCGGCTGGCGGCCGAAGGCCACGACCTGGAAGAACTCGCGCGGCGCGGCGCCGAGATTTACTTGACGATGATCTTCACCAACGGCTTTTACCACGCCGATCCGCACCCCGGCAACATCTTGGTGCTGCCGGGCGGGGTGATCGGACTGTTGGACTTCGGCATGGTCGGGCGGATCGACGAGCCGCTGCGCGAATTGATCGAAGAGATGCTCTCGGCGGTGGTGAACCTCGACGCCGAGCACTTGACCTTGATCATCACCCGCATCGGCTCGGCCCCGCCGCAATTGGACCAGGCGTCGCTGAGCATCGACGTCACCGATTTTTTGGCTCACTACGCGCATCAGCACATCGACGAACTCGAACTCGGCGGCGCGCTCAACGAGCTGGTGGAAATCATTCGCCGCTACCACATCATGCTGCCGGCGCGGATTGCGCTGCTAATCAAAGTGCTGGTGATGCTCGAAGGCGCCAGCCGGCTGTTGAACCCGCGGTTCAGCCTGGTCGAGGTGATGCGCCCTTACCAGCGGCAAATGATGTTCCGCCGGCTGTCGCCCTTTAGGCAATTGCGTCGGCTGCGAAGGCTGTTTACCGAATTGGAGTACTTGGCCGAGGTGCTGCCGCGGGGGCTCATCGACATTCTCCAGCAGGTGCAAAGCGGCAGTTTCGACGTACACCTCGACCATCGGGGCCTGGAGCCTTCGGTGAACCGCCTGGTGCTCGGCATGCTGGCCAGCGCCTTGTTTCTCGGCTCGTCCTGGCTGTTGGCCAACAACACGGGGCCAATGATTCCCTTCGTCGATCTCTCGCTGTTGGGCGTACTCGGCAGCGCGACCAGCATCTTGATTGGCTTGCGGCTATTGCGGGCGATCAACAAGTCGGGCCATCTCGACCGAAGGAAATAGATTTTTGCAGGCGCGGTGCGAGTTGTTACAATGGCGGCTGCGGCGAATCTGGACAATTTCGGGCTCGCTTCGCAATAAAAATGTTGGTTTAATGAGATTGCCTGGATCGCGGAAGGCCTGACCGAGTCGAGCCTTTCCGAAACCAAGCCCCCGCCTGCCAGCCTCGCCCGTAACATCCTGCCCCAGCCCCGAACGCGGCCTCAAGCGGAAACGCCATGACCTGCCTTGACCACGATCCCCGGCTGCGATTTCTGCCGCGACGATTGCTCGCCGCATCCATCTCCGCTCTCTGCCTGGCGCTGACGCCGCAACTGGCCGGCGCCGGCGAACGGCCGATCAGCTTCGTCAACGACATTATTCCGGTCTTGACCAAGGCGGGCTGCAACGTCGGCGTTTGTCATGCGAAGGCCGGCAACGGCCAAAATGGCTTTCGGCTGTCGCTATTGGGTTTCGAACCGCTTGAGGATTACGAGCACCTGGTCAAAGAGGCGCGCGGCCGGCGGCTGTCGTTCGCGGCGCCTGACCACAGCCTGATCCTCCTCAAGGTTTCGGGCCAGGTTCCGCACGGCGGCGGCCTGCGTCTGCCTGTCTCGTCCGAGGGCTACGCCTTGCTTCGCAACTGGATCGCCCAAGGCGCGCCGGCCGATCGCGACGATGCTCCTAAGTTCCAGTCCTTCGAAGTGCAGCCGGCGCAGGGCTCCATCGCCCGCGGCGGCCAGCAGCAGCTCAAGGCGCTGGCCCGCTACAGCGACGGCAGCGTTCGCGACGTCACGAGCATGGCGCTCTACGAATCGAACGACGCGGCGATGGCCGAGGTCAACGATCGCGGGCTGGTGAAGATCCTCGATATCTCCGGCAACGTCGCGGTGATGGTTCGCTACCAGGGCCGCGTCGCCGTGTACAGCGCGTCGGTGCCGCTGGGCGCGCCGGTCGAGAATCTGCCGCCGGCGAAGAACTTCGTCGACGAGCAGGTGTTTGCGAACCTGAAGCAAATCGGCGTGCCGCCCTCGCCCATTTGCGACGACGCCACGTTTTTGCGGCGCGTCACGCTCGATATCGCGGGTCGCTTGCCGACCGAGGACGAGGCGCGGGCCTTTTTGGCCAGCACCGACGCCGACAAGCGCGACAAGGCGATCGACGCGCTGTTGGCAAGCCCCGACTACGCCGACTACTTCGCCGCCAAATGGACGGCGCTGTTGAAGAATCGGCGGGACGACGCCAGCGACATGCTGTCGAACTTCGCGTTTCACGCCTGGGTCCGCGACAGCCTGCTGGCGAACAAGCCTTACGATCAGTTCGTCCGCGAACTGCTGGCGGCCACGGGCACGGTGCTGGGAAATCCGCCGGTCGCCTGGTACAAGCGGGTCAAAGAGCCCAAGCAGCAGGTCGAAGACGTGGCGCAGCTCTTTCTGGGCGTGCGCATGCAATGCGCCCAGTGCCATCACCACCCGTTCGAGCGCTGGAGCCAGGACGACTATTACAGCCTGGCGGCGTTCTTCACGCAGGTCGGCCGCAAGCCCTCGGGGACGCGCGGCGAAGACCTGATCTTCCACAAGCGCGGCGTGGCCGTGGCGACGAACATCAAGAGCGGCGAAGCGCTGAGGCCGGCCGCTCTGGGCGATAAGGTCGGCGCGGTCGCCCCGGACGAAGACCCGCGGCTGCGATTGGCCAACTGGATGAGTTCCAAGAACAACCCGTTCTTCGCCAAGGCGCTGGTGAATCGCTACTGGAAACATTTCTTCCAGCGCGGGCTGATCGAGCCCGAGGACGATATCCGCGACACGAACCCGCCGACCAACCCCGCTTTGTTGGCGGCGCTGGAGCAGCACTTCATCGCCAGCGGCTTCGATCTGAAGAACCTGGTTCGCGTCATCACCCGCTCGAACGCTTACCAGTTGAGCCAAACGCCCAACGAGCACAACCTTGCCGACCGCCAGAACTACTCGCGTTTTTACCCGCGGCGGCTGCAAGCCGAGGCGTTGCTCGACGCCATCGACCGCCTGGCCGGCACGCAAACCGATTTTGCCAACCTGCCGCCCGGCACGCGAGCCGTCGCCTTGCCCGACAACAGCTACAACCGCTCGACGCCGTTCCTCAAGGTCTTCGGCCGGCCGGAAGGCGAAAGTGTTTGCGAGTGCGAACGGGTGCAATCGTCCAGCCTGGCGCAGAGCCTGCACCTGATCAATGCCGGCGACATCAAGGCCAAGCTCGCCCATAGCAACGGCCGCGCCGAACGGCTGGCAAAATCGGACCAGCCCCTCGAAGCAAGAATTCGCGAACTGTACCTGGCTGCGTTCGCCCGCGAACCGCGCCCGGAGGAGTTGCAGGTCGCACTCGACTATTTCGCCGAACCGCGCGTCGGCGCCGACGGCAAGCCGATCGACGCGTTGCGGGCCAGCCGCGAGAACTTTCAAGATCTGATCTGGGCGTTGATCAATACCAAAGAATTCCTGTTCAATCACTAACACCGTCTCGGTTGTGAAACGATGATTGCGAAAGCTAAATGCTTAGGGTGGCTGGCGGCAGAGCGGAGCGATGCCCCAGCGAATTGGAGCTTCGCCCAGACGCGGCCTGAGGCTTCCCGGATTCGCACTTGCAGTTCGCTTGGCGCCCTGTTCTTCGCCGCGGTGCTGGGTTCGGCAACGTTGGGTTCCACGACCGCCTGGGCGCAGTCGGTAGGGCTTCCTGCTCCGCGATTGCTGACCACGATGCCGATGGGCGGAAAGGCGGGCGCCGAGATCGAGGTCGTGATCGGCGGAGAGAACCTCGACCAGGCCGATGAATTGGCGTTTTCCGATCCTCGCATCAAGGCCAGCCGCAAGCTCGACGCCGCCGGCAAGCCCGAGCCGAACAAATACCTGGTCGCCATTGCCGCCGATTGCCCGCTCGGGCTGTACGAAGCCCGCATGATGTCTCGGCTGGGCATTTCTTCGTCGCGCATTTTCTCGGTTGGCTCGCTGCCCGAAGTCGTCCGGACGACGGCGAACACGTCGCTGGCCGCCGCGCTGGAATTGCCGCTGAACTCCGTCTGCAATGCCGTGGCCTCTCCGCGCGCGGTCGATCACTTCGTGTTCGCGGCTCGTAAAGACCAACGCGTCGCGATCGAATGCGCCGCTCGCGGCATCGATTCCAAGTTGAATGCGGTGCTCGTCGTCGCCGACGCCGCGGGACAAGATTTGCAAGTCGAACGGCAAGGGGGCGTGCTCGATTTCACCGCGCCGGCCGACGGCAAGTACGTGATCAAGGTCTACGATTTGACTTATAACGGCGGGCCAGCTTATTTCTACCGCCTGGTGTTGCAAGAGCTGTCGCCCGGCGCCCCCATCGTGCCGCATCCTGCGACGCGCACGGTCAGTTCGGTCTCGTGGCCTCCGGCTGCGCTGCCCGAGCAAGCCGCGATGGCCGAGAACGAACCCAACAACGACGGCGCCCATGCGCAGAAGATTGCGCTGCCGTGCGACATCGCGGGCAGCTTCTTCCCGGCGGCCGACGTCGACGTATTCGAGTTCGAGGCCAAGAAAGGCGACGTGTGGTGGGTCGAAGTCGCCTCGGAGCGCCTCGGCCGGCCGACCGATGCGGCGGCCATCGTGCAGCACGTCAGCGGCTCGGGCGATGCGGAGAAACTGACCGACGTCGCGGAGTTGAGCGACATTCCCAGCCCGGTGCGAGTCTCCAGCAACGGCTACGCCTACGACGGCCCGCCGTACAACGCGGGCTCGTCGGACATCCTCGGGAAACTGACCATTCAACAAGACGGCGTGCATCGCTTGCAGTTGAGCGACCTGTTCGGCGGCACGCGCAGCGACCCGCGCAATATTTATCGGTTAGTCATTCGCAAGGCGGCGCCCGATTTTGCCGTCGTGGCCTGGGCGTTGCACATGGAATTGCGCAACGGCGACCGCGCGGCCCTCTCGAAACCGCTGGCCTTGCGCGGCGGAGCGACGATGGCGCTGGAGGTCGTCGTGGTGCGGCGCGACGGGTTCGACGGGGATATCGAACTGTCGATGGACGGCCTGCCGCAAGGCGTCACCGCGCGGGGCCTAAAAATCCCCGCCGGCCAGTCGCGAGGCATCCTGCTCGTGACGGCCCATCAAGACGCGCCGCGCGCTCTAGTCTCGGCCAATTTCACCGCCACCGCCCAGATCGGCGGCGCCGCCGTGACGCGGCCCGTGCGGCTGGCTTCGTTCTCCTGGCCGATTCCCGATTCTTGGGGCGAGATTCCGCACCCGCGGCTGATGGGCGACGTGCCGGTCTCGGTCAGCGGCGCCGAGTACGCCCCGATCACGATCGCGCCCGCCAAGAGCGACGTGTGGGAAGTCACGGCGGGCGAAAAGCTGATGATCCGGTTGGTGCTCACGCGCCGCAGCGAGTTCTCGGGCGCCACGATGCAAGTCCGCGCGTTCGGCGCCGGCTTCGAGCGCGTGCCGCCGTTCGACGTGCCGCTCTCAGCCGACGCCTCGCAAGCCGTGCTCGATCTGGGCGCCTTGAAAACGCCGCCCGGAGACTATCTGATTGCTTTTTATGGCGGCGCGGTCGCCAAATACCGAGATCATGCGCAAGCAGGCGCGGCCGAAGCCGCCAAGGCCGCCCCATCCCGAGACATCGTCGACATCGTCGTTTCCGAACCGATTGCCATTCGCGTCAAGCCCGCGGAGAAAAAATGAGCCACTCTCGCCATGCTTCATCGAGCGCTGTTTGCCCAGGGCCGGGCCGCATCAAGACGGGCGGACGGCGCGCTTTCATGCAGGCCGGACTGGCCGGGTTTGCCAGCCTGAGCTTGCCGGGCATCCTGCGGCTGCGATCCGAAAACCCGTTGTTCGCCGCCGAAGCAAACAAGCCCGCCCGCGAAAAGACCGCCGTCATCATGGTCTGGCAGCCGGGCGGGTGCTCGCACATCGATTCGTATGACCCCAAGCCGAACGCCGGCAGCGAATACCGCGGGCCGTTCAATACGATCGCCACCAAGGTTCCAGGGCTGCACTTCACCGAACTGCTGCCGCGGCACGCCAGCCTTGCCGATCGGTTTACCGTGCTGCGCTCGATGCAGCAGTCGGCCGGCGGCCATCCGGCCGGCTCGATGCAGTTGCTCTCGGGCGACCCCGACACGCGCGACAAGCCGAAGCCGCGTCTGCCCGACTGGATGTCGGTGACCAACTATCTGCGCTCGCAGGAAGGCCCCCGGCAAAACCCGCTGCCCGCCTACGTCGGCATCAATCCGCCGCTGGAGTACAACGGGCCGGCGTACCTGGGCGACGCTTACTCGCCGTTCACCGTACACGGCGATCCGAACAACCCGAGTTTTTCCGTCCCCAATATCGGCCTGTCGAATGCGAGCGAAGTCAGCCGGCTCGACCGGCGCTCGAACCTGCGCCGCAATCTCGACACGCTCGACCGGGCCTTCGATCGAGCGGGCGAACTCGCGGCGCTCGACGAATTCGAGACGCAAGCGATGACCCTGCTGACCAACCCGAAGACCAAAGAAGCGTTCGATCTCAGTCGCGAAGACGAGCGGACCCGCGATCGCTACGGGCGGAACTCGTGGGGGCAGCAGTTGCTCTTGGCGCGGCGCCTGGTGGAAGCCGGCGTGGAGGTGTTGACCACCAGCCTCAGCGGCCCGCTGTGCGGCCGCGTGCAAAACTGGGACGACCACGCCGTCAACCATCACGTGTTCGACGCCATGCGGTTCCGCGCCGAAGTTTACGACCAGGCGGTCACGGCGCTGATCGAAGATATCTACGATCGCGGTCTCGACAAGCGGGTGCTGGTCGTCGTCACCGGCGAGTTCGGCCGCACGCCCAAGATTAGTTACGCGGCCAGCACCGGCGCCGGCAATGCCAGCGCGCCGGCCGGCACGATGCAGCCCGGCCGCGACCACTGGCCGCGCGCCTTCTCGAACATCTGGGCGGGCGGGGGAATTCAAACCGGACGCTTCATCGGCGCCACCGACAAGCGCGGCGAAGACGCCGTCGAGCGCATTTGCGGCCCCGGCGACTTCCTGGCGACCATCTATCATCACTTGGACATCGCTTCATCCACGATCGCGATTCGCGACTTCAACGGACGCCCGACTCCGATCGTCGATCACGGCAGACCGATTCCGGAATTGATCGGCTAAGTCGCCGTTGGCGATGCTGAAGGGCGATCGGGCGACGCCTGACGTTGGGCGCCATGCCTTCGTCGGCGCCAGCCGACGTAGGCATGGCGTGCATCTTGAATCGCATGCTTACCCGCTTGCTGCGCAAGCGTGAAAGCATGCCATCCTAAGTGGATGTTTGCGTTTCGCGCTGTCGCCAAATCGCGGGCGGCGACCTAACCGCTCAGGCGGCCGCCTTTTTCGAGTCGCTCGACTTCTTGCGCAGCCAGCGGCGAATCTGCTCGAGATCGCGCGGCCAGGCGCTCGTCAGCCGCCGCTTGCAGAAAGCGCCGAACAGCATGTCGATCGTTTCGGACAGATGCCGCACGCCCTCGACGCGGTCTTCGGCGTCGCCGCTGCCGGCTGCGTCGCCGCTTTCGGAAAGTTGAATTCTGGCGCTGCTGACCGCCAGCGTTTCGGCTTGCAGCACGAAATCGTGTTGCACGCCTTCGCGAACCAACAGCAGCCCGCTTCTGCGAGGCAGCTTGCCGCTGGCCGCGCCGTGGCGGGCCTCGGGCAGGCAGACGGGCGACTCGGCGGTGATCGTTTCCTTGCCCGACTCGGCGCGAGGGCATTCGAGACTGAGCGTGCGATTGAACATGCCCGTCGCCTCCGTGCCGTCGGCCAGCGGGATGACGCCCGCTTGCTCCTCGAGCGACCACCACAGCCAGAGCAGGAACTCGTTGCCCAGAAAGTCGAAATTGGCCGCGGCGCCGCGCAGCCAGGCGATTTCACCGGCCGCTTCTTGATCGAGAAACGCCGCGGGCGCCAGGTCTTCCAAGGCGGCTTGCTTCTTGGCGGCGGCCGCCCATTGCTCGGCCAGCCGGCCGGAGGTGATCCGCGAGAGCGACAGCTCGAAGGCGGTGCTAAACAGCCCGGCGGCTTGTTCGACGGCGGCGCCGGAACCGCCCAGGTAGAGCACTGCGTGCTTGGCGTCCCACAGCGACGTAACGTGCTGCATGCGGCCAAATTTGCCGTCTTTGACCTCGTCGAGGCATCGCGCTTCGAGCGCCTCTTTGGCCTCTTGCCGCTGCGCCTTGGTGGGCCGGCCGCTGGCGTTGTCGGCCCCCAGCGCTTCGAGTTCCATTTGCAGCCAGGCTTTGCGCAACGCCGCGGGAACCTTGTGCGTGTCGATCCGCACCCCGCATTGCAAAACGTCGTTCAAGACGTTTTTTTCCAGCCGGAAATTCAAGTCGAGCACATGGTCGCCGGCGATGAAGCCGACTTGCGGCTCGTCGGGCGAAATGCTTTCGGCGCGCCCGATCGAGTAGCGCTCGAGCGTCTCCAGATGTTCGGCGCCGAACATCCGCGTTTTCTTGCCCTCGATGCGATAACGCTCAAAGCTGATGCGACCGGCTAAGAATCCCATGATGGCTCCTGCACGAATCGGGCTCGACCCTCAACTAAGCCAGAACTATATCGTCGCTTGAGCCGAGCGCGCTCGCTCGGCGAATTGCCGCTCGAAAGAATCGTCCCGAGCGTTCTAGTTTGAAGTTTCGCCCCCGCCGATAAACCGATCGCATAAACCGATTACCTGATAAACTGGTTGTGCGTCGCAAAGGTCCTCGGAAGCCGCACAATCGTTCGCACTGCTGTTACTTGCCTGAAAAGCCGCCTGCCGGCAACGGCTCGCCCATATCGCCATGAGACGTTCCTTATTCATTGCCGTCGCTGTTTTGCTGAACGGACTGGCCGGTTCGCCCGCGCAGTGCGAGGCGCAACTCGCACAACCCGAGCAACGGGCGATGGACTTTCTCGCTCGCGAAACGGCCGCCTGGCCAGCGGCCAACAAGTGTTTTTCATGTCACAATAACGGCGACGCAGCGCGGGCCTTGTACGCGGCGGTACAGCGCGGCTACGACGTGCCGGCGGATCGGCTGCGAGAAACGAGCGACTGGCTCTCGAAGCCCGCCGACTGGCGTAAGGCCAAGATTCCCGAGGAATTTCGCGACGATCGGCTGTCGGCCATTCAGTTTGGCGCGGCGCTGGTTTCGGCGGTGGAGGCGGGCGGCGTGCCCGAGCGCAAAACGCTGATTGCAGCCGCTGAATCGATCGCTGGCGAGCAGGACGCCGACGGCTCGTGGCACGTCGACGCCTCGGGCCAGGCCGGTTCGCCCGTTACCTACGGAGCGGCGTTGGCCACCTGGTCCGCTCGGCGGACAATGCTGGCCTCGGGCGACGAGCGGTTCCGCGGCGCGATCGCCAAGGCCGACGTCTGGCTGCGCAACCACGAGGCGCACAACACGCCCGACGTGGCCGCCGCGCTGTTGGCCTTGGCCGATGCGACGGACGAGGCGGCAACGATGCGGCGCGAGCAGTGCCTCGAATTCCTGCGTCGAACGCAGGCAGACGGCGGCGGCTGGGGGCCTTATCGAAACTCGCCGCCGGAAATCTTCGACACGGCCGTGGCCCTGCTGGCGCTAGCCGCGCAGCCGCGGACGGCCGAAACCGATCGCCTGCTCGACGCAGGGCGAAAGTATCTGATCGCCGAGCAACTCGCGGACGGCAGTTGGGTCGAAACCACGCGTCCCAGCGGCGCCCGCAGTTACGCCCAGCGGCTTTCCACCACCGGCTGGGCGACGCTAGCGCTGGTGACCACGCGGCGCGAGCCGAGGCGATAGAGAGGGGTCATGATTCGCGTGTAGCGCCGGGTGGCTATCCCTGAAAGAGTCTGAGGCGTCAAGGGGCTCGCCTGGTTTTTTGGGTGCGCGGCCATCGGCAAACGCGAGCAGCTTGGCGGTTTCGTCGACGAGGCCGGTTTCGCGCGGCGGGCAAGCGAAAAGCGGCCTGGAGCCAGCGGCTTACAATTCGGGGGTCACGAGCCCCACGATCGGCCCCAACAGCATGCCGATCAACACGATCGCCAGCGCCAGGAGCACCAAGACCAAGAGCGCGGCGTCGGCCAATGCCTGAACCGGCGAGTGCAGTTCGCGCGGATCGAGTTCCGCGTGCGGTGCGCCTGCGGCGTGATGCGGCAAGTTGGTCTGCATGGCGTCGGCCTCGGTAACGTGCGGCGTCGTCTCTTCGACTAGCCCGGATTATTCATCAGCCCACACTAACCCGAAGCGCAAGCGAGGTGGAGCAACGCAATTACCTCGCTGGCGCTTCGGGTTGGTATCGAGCGCTTTGTCAAGTAATAGCCGGGCAGTGAATAATCCGGGCTACCGCCGCGGGCTTTTGGCCTCGTTCGAAGTCGCAGGCGGCGGAGGCAAAGCAAGTTTCGGCGGCGTCTCAACGTCGAGCGTCCGGATATATTCCTGCAAGAATTGGTGCGTGGCCTTGAACTCCGGCTGCCGCCAGAGCGTTTGGTACTGCGGGTCGGCGGCCACCTTGTCGAAGCGATCGAGCGAGGCCTTGAGCTGCTCGACGTCGGCCTGGCGCGCAGCCTCGCCGAGATCGGCCGGCAGTGCGAAATAGGCCTTCCACTGCGAATTGAGCCGCGCGTAAAGCCGATCGACCGAGTGTACCAAGGCCAGTCGCGCGGCTTCCGCCTCGCTGATCGGAGCAGGCGGCAGGTCGCCTTCGCCCGGCGGGCTGACCACGGCCGCCGCCGAGGTGAGTTGGGCCAGCAAATTCACGAGCGCGGTTGCCTGCGGAGGAACGACCGTCGGTTCGCCGGTGGCGGCCGTGCGGTAATAAGCGGCGTTGACCTCAGTGTCGACGTGCAGCACGCTTCCGCCTAGCGAAACGCCAGCGAACAACCCGCGGCTGCGAGAGTAGGAAAGAATCTCGGCCTGTAGCTTGGCGTCGGTCGAGGCTTCGGCGCGTCGGCCGACCGGGCCGGCGGCCACGGCCGCATCGGCGCCGAGCGTGAACTTGCCGTTCAGCAGCCCTTCGACGCTCTCTTGCGTGCGGAATACCAGGATCACGTCGGTGGACTGGGCGCCGGCTTGCCAGCCGACGCTGCCGCCGGTCAGCGTGATGAACCTCGGCAGCCCCCAGGCGCCGTGCTCGTCGCGGACCAGCACCACGCCTTTGCCGCGCTGGATGCCGCCGACGAAGCCAATTTTGATCACATCGGGCACGATCGCCACGCCGTAGGCTTCGGCCAACAACGACTCGGGGATTTGCCGCGCAGGAATCGTCATGACCTCGCGGAGCACCGCCGCCGAGGAATCGATCGACTCTTCTTCACGGCTGGCGGCCGCGGCCAGCGCCGCGGGGAGGGCTGCCCACAGAATCGCCCCGGCAAGCAGTTTTCGCAGCATCGGCTTCGTCCTCGCACTGCCCCTTGGGCGCCCCCCTTGATTGAACCGGCTGCTAGCACGCCTGGGGCCGGCAGCGCGGCCGATCGTAACCGCAGTCGCGGGCTTCGGGCAATGCCAATCTTGCCGTTGTCTGACAACCGTTGTAAAATGTCTGACAGCGGGGCGGTCCGTCGCTGCTGAGGGCTGAAACCTATGGCGCGCATCAACATTCGAGTCGAAGAACGCCTCAAGCAGGAACTTGAAGACGAAGCTCGCAAGAGAGGCGTCAGTCCCTCGGAGGTGGTCCGCGAGGCTTTGGAGACTCATCTTGAGTCGCTTCCGAAACGGCGAACGTGCTTGGAAATCGCTCAACAAATCGGGCTGATCGGGTGCGCCAAAGGCCTGCCCGCCGACCTCAGCACGAACCGCAATCATTTCGAGGGTTTCGGCCGTGAATGAACGGCGAATCCTCATCGATACCGGCCCACTGGTCGCCGTGGCATCGAGGTCGGACAGCTTTCATCAGCTCTGCATCGAAACTCTCGGCGCGCTCAGCCCGCCGTTGTTCACCTGCTGGCCCGTTCTGACCGAGGCGGCTTGGCTGTTGCGGAACCAAGGGGCGGCGTTGGACAAGCTGTTCGAGGCTTTTGAGGCGGGCTTGTTCGAACCACTGGCCTTGGACGGCGCCGCGATCGAGCCGATCGCCCGATTCATGCGCCGTTATCGAAACGTTGGCGCCCAACTCGCCGATGCCGCGCTCGTCTACCTCGCCGATCGCGAGGGCATCCGCACGGTTTTCACGTTGGATCGGCGCGATTTTTCGATATACCGCCTGAAACGCAATCTCGCCCTGAAGATCATTCCCGGCATTTGACGAACGTTCGCAGCCTCGCGCGGCGGCTTGGGACGCAGCGATTCAGGTTCGCGATGAAACGCGACTAATCCTGGGCCGCTCTCACGGTGGCTTCGAGACGCCAATCCTGCCTTGGCAATCTGAAGACGGTCTTTTCTCCGAGCGTCACGCATTCAATGCCCCGGATCTTTGCGAAGGAGACGCAAACTGACTGGCCGGTCTTGGAGGAAGTCGCATGAGGGCTGGACAATTCGGCCGTGACGTCGAGGATCGCTCGATCGTTCGAGACGCTGGTCACGACCAGTTCAATCGAGGTTCCGGAGGTCACCGATCGGGTGACGTCGCCCTGAGATTGCCGCACGATCGCGAAGGCGGTCTGGCCGAGATCCGCGACCGAAGCCTTTTCGCCCTCGCGAGCCTTCACCGGCGGCGCCTTAAGGTCGACTGGCTGGCTGACAATACGGCTGCGCCGGTCTTTCTGCGGCGGCTCTTCCGAGATAATGCGGCAATCTACGACGAACTGCCGGACTGACCGCTTTTCAGCCGCTTTCTCCCAGCCGTTGGCCTGCACCGCAATGAAACCGACGACCAACAGCACCGCGGCAAGAACGCTGACGGCAACGCGCATTGGGAGGCTCCTTGAGTCTTTCAGTGGCGGTAAGCAGGCGAATCGTAGGTCGGCAGGCCATGCCATTCAAGAGCAATTGCCCGGAGGGCGCCGGGGTGACCGATATTCGCGGGCACATGGGCTGGCTCAATGACGACCTGGCCTGCCGCACGGTCGACGACCGCGTGGCCATGTATCACAAATATCAAGGCGATAAGTTCGAGACCTACGCCGTCCATCACGACCGCGTACGGCTGATCGGGGCGCTGTCGAAGGGCGAACTGCGCGACCTCGTCGAGTTTCTTGCCGGGCTGAAATAAGGGCGCGTTGCCCGCACCAGCCGGTTGCTGGTTGTCGACCATTGGGCGCAGTACAATCGGAGAAGCCTGCCGCCGGGAAAGGGCGGTGCATGGCTTTCTGTACGCCCCTTCTTCCGTGAGATCTGCGACATGAGACCGATTTCTGCCGGCTGGTTGGCCGTTCGAGTGCTGCTGGCCGCGTTGATGGTTGGACTTTCAGCCGCGCCCCCCGCGCGAGCCGACGTAACCTTGCCGGCCGTGATCGGCAGTCACATGGTATTGCAGCAAGAGACGCCGATTAGCGTCTGGGGCTGGGCCAGCCCGGGCGAAGAAATCGAGATCACGCTGGGCGAGATGCACGCCAAAACCACGGCCGACGCCGAGGGCGAGTGGCTGGTCAAACTGCCGGGCCTGTCGGCTTCGGCCGAACCGTTGGAGATGACCATCGCGGGCAAGAACACGATCAAGCTCGAAGACATATTGGTCGGCGAAGTCTGGGTCGGTTCGGGTCAATCGAACATGCAATGGTCAGTCGCCGCCTCGAACAATGCCCAGGAGGAAATCGCGTCCGCCGATTATCCGAAGCTGCGGTTGTTTCTCGTGCCGCTGATTCCCTCGGGCACGCCGGCCAAAAACGTAAACGCCCGCTGGCAAGTTTGCACGCCGCAAACGGTTCCCAATTTCTCGGCCGTTTCGTACTTCTTCGGCCGCGAATTGCACAAGGCGCTCGACGTGCCCCTCGGCATGATCGCCACGTCCTGGGGCGGCACGCGGATCGAGCCGTGGACTCCGCCCGCAGGTTTCGAGTCGCAGCCCGAGCTGGAGCGGGAACGCAGCCAGATCGGTGCGATGCAGGCGGGCTATCAGGCCGCACTGAAGGCCCAGCGAGACAAGATTCGGACCTGGCTCGCCGCCGCCGATGCCGCGGCCGCCAGCGGTCAAGCGATTTCCGAGCCGCCGGGTTTTCCGAGCAATCCGTTCAACAACAACGGCGCCCCCACCGGCCTGTACAACGGCATGGTGCATCCGTTGGTCCCCTTCGGCATTCGCGGCGCCATCTGGTATCAGGGCGAGTCGAACCTGGGCGCCGGCATGCACTACCACGACTTGATGAAGGGGTTGATTCAAGGCTGGCGCACGGTCTGGGGGCAGGGCGAGTTTCCGTTCCTGTACGTGCAACTGGCGCCGTACAAGTACGGCGCCGCGCCGACGTTGTTGCCCGAAATCTGGGAAGCCCAAACTGCGACGCTGGCGTTTCCGAATACCGGCATGGCCGTGGTCACCGATATCGCGAACACGGCCGACATTCATCCGCGCAACAAGCAAGAGACGGGCAGGCGGTTGGCGCTGTGGGCGCTGGCCGGAACTTACGGCAAGAACGAACTGGTTTACTCCGGTCCGCTGTACGATTCGATGGTCGTCGAGGACGGCCGCGTTCGGCTGAAGTTCCGGCACGTCGGCGGCGGATTGAAGTCGCGCGACGGGAAACCACTCGATTGGTTTTCGATCGCCGGCGAGGACAAGAAATTCGTGCCCGCCGCGGCCGAAATCGACGGCGAGACGGTCGTCGTCCAGTCGCCGCAGGTTGCGGCCCCCGTGGCGGTGCGCTTCGGCTGGCATCAATTGGCCGAGCCGAACCTGTGCAACCAGGCCGGCTTGCCGGCCTCGCCTTTTCGCACCGATCGCTGGAACGATGCAATCAACGCCGAACCGGCTGCGGAATAGGCCAGATTTGCGTCCAGTGGAGCAGTTTGCATCAAGCGGAGTGGGGGCCGGCTGCCGCCACAACAAGCGGCTGGCTTCGGCTCGGGGCGACTGGAATGCGGAGGGAGTTCATGCGACTTGTGGCGGGAGCGATTCTGGTTCTCACGGCTGAATCGGCGTATGCCCATGCACATCTCATCGGTTTTCCGTATCAGCCCGCGGCGCGCGAAGTTCTGCTGCCGGCCAGCATCATCTCCATGATCGTAGGGGCGGGATTTGTCGTTTGGGGCGCGATCAGCGAACGAAAATAACCGGCCGATCGTGATGCACGCTTGCCCCTCAAGCTCGAATTCCGGCGCCGCGGCGCGATTCGATCGCACGAGCGGATATCTCGCGGCGCTGGTCGTCGCGCTGGCGGCAGTTGCGCCGTTTTATCCGTTGCTGCGAACTTCGCCCGAACGACAAAGGTTGCAGGCGGCTGCGCTGGCTTTGATCTACGACAATCCGGGCGAAGCGGAGCGGCTGGCCAAGCAAGTTCTGGCTGAATCGCCGCACTCGACGCAAGCGCTGTTGATCGCGGGGCGCGCGGCCAGCAAGCGGCTGAATTCGTACGACGCCCTCGAATATTATCGTCAGGTCGCCGACGACGGCGGCCCCGAGGCGGCGCAGGCCTTGCTCGGCTCGGCGCAGCGTTACCTGAAGGAAGGCTACGCGGTCGACGCCGAGCGATGCTTGCGTCGCGTGTTGGCGATCGATCCCAGTTCGCTCGCTGCGCGAAAAGAGCTGGTTTATCTGCTCGAGGCCGAAGGGCGAACCTGGGAGGCGTTGCCGCATCTGGCCGAATTGCTCCGCGCCGGAGATTTCGTTGGCGAGTACTTGCTGATGTTCGGCGCTCCGGACTCGCAATTCCTGAACGAGCCGAAGTTCGCTTCGCTGTGCCGGTCGGTTGCTCCCGACGATCCTTTGCCGCTGTTCGTGCAAGCCAGGGTTTGGCGGACGCGGAATCAGAACGAGCTTGCCGGGCCGGTGCTGAAGGAGCTTTATCGACGACATCCCGAGCAGATCGAGGTCCAGGCTCAATATGGCCTATTTCTGCTGGATGCCGCGCCTCCGGAGGCGCTCGTCGCGTGGCATCGCCAATTGCCGCCGAAGGCCGACGAGCATCCGGAAATCTGGTTCGTGCGCGGCTCGTGGGCCAAGCGGGCCGGTCAGTCGAAAGCGGCTGCGCGGTGCTTTTGGGAAGCTGTCCAACGATATCCGAATCACCTGGGGGCCAACTATCAGCTTTCGCAACTGATGACCGCACTGGGTGACAAAACGGCGGTCGCCCCGTTCGCCGAGCGGTCGAAGATTCTCGCCCGGATTACGAGCTTGCTGGCCGACGTTCAGGTCGAACAGCAAGGAATTCGCGAACTCGTCTCCTTGTTGGAAAACGCCGGGCGGCCCTGGGAGGCCGCCGCCTGGGCGCACCTCGTAGCCCGCAACGATGCCCAGGTCGAATGGGCGCAAGAGGCGCTGGGGCGAGTTCGCCCGAGTTTGCTGGAACATTCGCCGCTGGACTTGCACGCGGCGAATCCGGCCGCGCAGGTCGATCTGGCCACTTGGCCTTTGCCGGAATGGGAATCGGCCGCGACTGTACGGCCGGAGGCCGTGTGGGAACTTTCCGACGCCCAGGCGTCGTTCGCCGACGAAGCAGCGTCGGCGGGATTGAAGTTTCGCTTTTACAACGGCGCGCCCGCTCATGGCGAGCGCGCCTATATGTTCGAATTCAGCGGCGGAGGAGCAGCCGCGATCGATTTCGACGGCGACGCCTGGCCCGATCTTTATCTCACCCAAGGCTGCGCGTGGCCGCCCCAGGCTGGCCAAAGGCAGTATCTCGATCGATTGTTTCGCAACCGGGGCGATGGCCGGTTCGAGGACGTAACCGCCCAAGCGGGACTCGGCGACGAGCGATTCAGCCAGGGAGCGACCGTGGGCGATTTCAACCAGGACGGTTTCCCCGATTTGTACTTGGGAAATCTCGGCGCCAACCGTTTGTATCGGAACAATGGAGACGGCACGTTCAGCGACGTGACGCAGACAAGCGGCTTGAGGGGCGAGGGCTGGACGTCGAGCTGCGTCATGGCCGATTTCAACGGCGACGCCTGGCCCGATCTTTACGCAGCCACGTATCTCGCCGGCCCCGACGTCTTCGAAAAGGTCTGCCGCGACAAGGACAAGATCGTGCAGTGCGGACCGGTGTTGTTTGGCGCGGAACAAGATCGGTGCTACCAGAACTTGGGAGACGGCCGTTTCCGAGACGTGTCGGCGGAAGCCGGAATCATCGCGCCCGAAGGAAAGGGATTGGGCGTCGTCGCCGCCGACTTCGACGGATCGCATCGTTTGAGCCTGTTCGTCTCGAACGACACGACCGCGAACTTCTTCTTCGCGAACCAGACCTCGCAGCCCGGCGGGCGGCTGGTTTTCAATGAGTGCGGCCTGCTCCGCGGGGTCGGCTTGGACGAAGCGGGCAAGGCTCAGGCCTCGATGGGCATTGCCGCTGGCGACGCCAATGGGGACGGCCTGCTGGACTTGTTCGTGACGAATTTCTATCGCGAGGCGAACGCGCTCTATTTGCAACAACCCGACCGCTCGTTCGTCGACGCAACCCGGCCAGCGCAGCTCTACGATGTCAGTTTCCCGCTGCTGGGCTGGGGAACCCAATTCGTCGACGGCGAGCTCGACGGAGTTCCCGATCTGCTGGTCCTCAACGGGCACATCAACGATTTTTCGGCCAACGGCGTGGCTTATCAAATGCCGCCGCAATACTTCCGCAACCTCGGCGACGGGCGGTTCGACGAAGCGCCGGCGGCGGACCTCGGGCCCTATTTCCAGGCAAAACGGTTGGGCCGCGCTCTGGCCCGTTTGGACTGGAATCGCGACGGTCTCGAAGACTTCTGCGCCACGCACGTCGATGCGCCGGCGGCGCTGCTCACCAACCGCACACCGCGCCACGGCCGCTTCCTGGCGGTCCATTTGCGGGGAGTGAAATCGGACCGAGAGGCCATCGGAGCGACCGTGAGGCTGAAGACGGCGGAGCGAACTTTCGTTCGTCAGTTGACGGCCGGCGACGGTTTTCAAGCCAGCAACGAGCGGCAACTCACGTTCGGACTCGGCGGCGCGGAACGCGTCGAAGCGCTAACCGTCGCCTGGCCTTCCGGACTCGAACAAACCTTCCGCGACCTGGCAGTCGACCAGGCCATCGTCTTGATCGAAGGCCGCGGCGAAATCTTTCCCCTCACGCCGCCAAGTCGGGCGGAAGCCTCGTCCGCCGCGGACACCTCGGTCGGCAACGCCGACTGATCCGGCCCGAGTTGGGGCCGCCGTGTTGAAAAAATGGGCAAAGGGCGCCGCCGAGAACGACAGCGAGTGACGCAGGTTCGCCGACGCTGAGGGGCGAAACGAGAAAAATACCCTTGGTATCGGGCATTCCCCGTGTTTCGGGGGGACGGGCCGGGCGGTCGCGACGGCCGATTTTGTCGCGTTGTCCAGCTACTTTTCTATAACCCGCATTGCGCACCAATTTGCAGCGACTTCGTGTGAAGTCGAGCGGTGGCAGTGGTTTACGCCCATATTTCGGACGAATTCTGCCGTACACTCTGTCGCGAGACTCCGGGGGCTCGTGCGCAATGCGGGATAAAATCCCTCAGTTTCGCCCTAGGCGCCCGCCCTACGAGTTTCAAGGGGAAGATCCAGCCTGGCGGGCATTGGCGAAAAGCCGCCCATCCTTCGGCGGTTCAGGCTGGCGAACGGTAAAGTCTGCCGGGTTTTGAGTCAAGAGCGAGTGGCCGATCGGCTGCACGACGGCGTGACCGATATTCGCGGGCACATGGATTGGCTCAAGGCGAATTAGAAAACCAGGCGCCCCGCGGCGTAAAAGGCGGCGTATGCCCCCATCATAAACGCTGAAAGCGAGATCAGCGCTGCGGTAATCGCTGCGGGAGCGCGGCCGAGCAATTGACCCGCCACCAAATAAATCGGAAACACGACGGCGACGAATCGTCCCATGGATCCCATCCCCATTTCATAGCCTCGTGTCGCGTACGGGATTAGCAGCAGAAGCACCGCCAGCAGCGTTTCATCGGCTGCGAGCCATCGCCGGTGCGCGCCGAACGCGATGAGCGCGATAGCCGTAACGAAGTACAGCGGGTTAGCGAATTGCAAGCTAAACCACTCGGCGGCGCCGTTATCGGCCAGCCCCCAAAATGTGGGCGACGATTCACTGTAAACCGCGAGGACTGGCTCAAGGGTCGCCAACGAGACAAGCTTCTCCGCGAACGCTCCCGCCGAGCGCACGCCCCAGTGCTGTTGCGCCTTCGCGAACGCCAGAGGTTCGCCGAATGCGGCATACTGAAACGCCATGAAGGCGGCGAGGCCCCAGCACGCTACCGGAGAAGAAAAGACGATAAGCTTCAATTTCTTCTTGACGGAGAAATCGCGGCGCCAGATGCCAATAACCAACGGGGCGAGCAACGCTATGCCGACCGGCCGCACCGCGGTTCCCAGCCCAACAATGGGCGCGGTTAGCCACAGGGGCCACCGCCGCTCGATTGCGTAAAACGCTGTCACGGACGCCAACAAAAACGTCGATTCCGAATACGCCATCCGAAAAAAACAGGCGGTTGGGAAGAAAGAGGCCGCCAGCAAAACGTGATCGCAGCCGGATTCCGACAATGTCGGATATCGCAGCCGAGCATAGGAGCGCAAAATTAGCAGCGCCCCCAGCAGGGAGCTATTCGACACGACCAACAGCGCGATCTCGACGCGCAGGTTCAAGACCGAAGCAACGCCGCGAGCAAGCAACGGATAAACAGGAAAGAAAGCCGCGTTCGATCGTTCATCAGGCTTATAATCATAGCCGTTATCCGCGATCTGCCGATACCACCGGCCATCCTGCCAAGCAAATACGTCAAGCGCAGAATTTCGCGGCCGCGACTTTGGCGGCGCTAATGTCAGGCCGAGCGAAAACCCTAGCGCGAACACTACGCCGCTCAGGTACCAGATGGCCGTGCTACGCGCCCAGGGCTCACGCGCAAGCGCCTCGCAGCCGTCGTTTGGAACCTGTTCAGTGGACTCGTGCTGCGACCCGGCTGCTCGACTCACGTAATCCTCGGAATTCAAAAGCTGGAGAGCCGTTACTGAACGTCAAGGTTGACCGCGCCATGGTCTTTCCGATTCCCCAGACGCCGGTGCGTCTCCGCATCGATCGCATAACTGATCGATCGCGCCGACCCGTCGCACAAGGCGGCGTTAAAAGCTGCTGGATGAGCGCTCCCGAACGCGAGTTCGTCGCCCACTCCTGGCGTGTCAACCATCGGCGGATAGAACGGGTGTACGAGGCGCAGGGTATCGCGGTCGTATCCAACGTATAGATCTTGGTTGTCGTTCGACGCGTTGCCTGTCGCGTATTGAGTCGAGTCAAGGTACTTTTCGCCCAGCAGGTACGTGTTGGAGCGCCCGTCGCGAATCTCTGCATCTCGAATCATGCTGCGCTGATAGCAGATACCGGTATTTTCCTGCTGAGGCCAGTTGTACGCGCCACTGTCGGCTTCGCCGAGCGATCCCGGCCCTGGGCCAAAAAGATTGACAAGCCGGTCGCCGCACGACGCGGCATATTACCCCGGCACGTAAATTGCACGACAGCATTACCGGAAACAGATCCGAAACATATGTAAGTGAAGTGATAGGCGGCAATTATGGCTATTGCATTGCCCGACGGCCGAT
>Ga0307372_10001787_pt1 | contig 36761 bp, 36 predicted proteins | sample OX1MG_FD_202533 | JGI IMG/M metagenome (GOLD analysis project Ga0307372, IMG submission 202533) | Soil microbial communities from Risofladan, Vaasa, Finland - OX-1 | ecosystem: Environmental > Terrestrial > Soil > Coastal area > Acid sulfate soil | place: Finland: Risofladan, Vaasa | collected...
GATTACATTGAACGCTTCTACAATCCGAAGCGGCGTCACTCGACACTCGGATATATCAGCCCCATACGGTTTGAACAACAGATGGGATTAGCTTAGGGTGGTGTCTACGAAACCGGCAGCAGTCCAATAAAGGGGACGCTACCCTTAATCTTTTTGCTCTTAGGCCACCCACAATTCTCTATGCAACTAACGAAAACAACACATCGCATTGCTCTTGAGGATAAACCCCAGCCCAAGGACATCAACGCGGTCGTTCAGGGCCTGATGGAATTCAACAAACTGCATACCGATGGCGCCATGCCGGAATATCTGCTGGCGACAGTACGCGATGAGCAAGGCGCCCTCCTGGGCGGCCTGTTCGGCGCCACGTACCTGGGCTGGCTGCAAGTCCAAGCTATCTGGCTGCCTGAGGACCTGCGTGGTAACGGATACGAGCTAGAAATGGGGTCAGAGCGAATATAAATCCGGGTTACTGTCATTCTACCTCAGATATTCGCTCTGATCCTTTTCCTCATTAGGCGGCCATGAAGATAGCTGATCACATTAAAAGTTCGCTTGACTCCTCTGACGCCAGAGAGCTTGACAAGGCGATGCTTTTTGCGTGTTTGGCAATCGATGGGACAGCTAAAAAGATGTATCCAGTGATGCAGAAGGTCGGGGATCGGTTCAGAAAATTTATCGTTGAGAGAATAATAGGGGACAGACCACGATTTTATGTGAGCAAGAAAATCGCCGAATAGGAGATAGCATATGAAAATTGGAGTTCTCGGATCAGGCATTGTGGCCCAATCGCTGGCCGCTGGTTTTCTCCGGCATGGTCACGAAGTGACGCTCGGCACCCGCACGGCATCCAAGCTTGCGGATTGGAATAAGCAGAATCCCAAGGCTGACATCGCCGGTTTTTCGGAGACGGCGAAGTTTGGCGAACTGGTGGTCTTGGCGGTAAAGGGAAGCGCCGCGCTGGAGGCTTTGCGGGCCGCAGGCGCAGCGAACCTTGCCGGCAAGACGGTCATCGACGCCACCAATCCCATCGCCGACGCCCCGCCTTCCAACGGTGTACTGAAATTTTTCACCAATCTCGATGAGTCGCTGATGGAACGTCTACAGCGGGAATTCAAGGAGGCCCGCTTCGTCAAGGCATTCAATTCCGTGGGCAGTGCCTGCATGGTCAATCCCAAGTTCAAAGGCGGCAAACCCACCATGTTCATTTGCGGAAACGACGAAGCTGCGAAGAAAACCGTGAGTGGCATCCTGGATCAATTCGGCTGGAAAACCGCGGATATGGGCAAGGCCGAGGCGGCGCGCGCTATCGAACCCTTGTGCATCCTCTGGTGTATCCCGGGCTTCCTGCGCAACGATTGGAGCCATGCTTTCAAGCTGCTGAGCGATTCCTGAAAGTTTCCGGAGGCTGAAACCAATGTTAATGCAGCCATTTGCAATACCGGCGATACTTCTGTTTCTGGCCGCCGTGCCGCTCGTCATGGGACTCGTCCCACGAAACCGGTTCTACGGTTTCCGTACACGAAAAACCCTCGCGGATGATCGTGTGTGGTATTCAATCAACCGATTCGCGGGTGTTACCATCATATTGGCGAGCCTGGTGTATGCGGCTGTGGCGATCATGTGGCCGTACAGCAAGTCGGCGAGCGATAACTTTGATATCTGGCTCATACACCTGACAGGGTTTGTGCTGCCGCTGTTGATCGGGCTCGTGCTTGCAGGTGTCTATGCACGGCGGCTGTAACTGCCGAACCGCTGCCCAAGCACGTAACTGAGCGAGACCCTCTCGCCCTTGCCTGGCCCAAGGCGTAAACTTGCGCTTCCCTAACCCACGGAAGGAGAAGTGTCATGCCAAAGTATGTCATTGAACGAGAGATTCCAGGTGCCGGAAAACTCTCGGCCCCGGAACTCAAGGCCATCTCACAGAAATCCTGTGGCGTCCTCAGCAAGATGGGTCCACAGATCCAGTGGTTGGAAAGCTTTGTCACCGGCGACAAGATTTATTGCGTGTACCTCGCCCCAAACGAGAAGATGGTTCGGGAGCATGCCCAGCAGGGTGGCTTCCCCGCCAATCGCGTCTCTCAGGTGGTGACGATTATCGACCCAACCACAGCAGAGTAGCAGTGTCTTTCAATCATCGGCTGCCGAGACACCCCGCCTAGCGAGGGTGTCCCGGAATCCGGCGATAATCCATCGCCTGCTGTTAAATCCATGGACGACGCATCATAATTCAAAGGAGAGAACCATGAACGATGCTAACCGCCTCAAGTATCTGAAAATCGCGCTGGTATTGGTGGGAATAATATTCATCGCCGGCATTTACCCGCTCATGATGATCTGGCCATCCGGCTGGTCATGGCACGCGGGCCATTCGGATTACCCACTGATGATCGTCGGCATTTATGCGACACTCGGCGTGTTCCTGATCATCGCCGCCCGGAATCCGCTTGCTCACCTCAGCCTGATCTGGTTCACCGTCTGGTCGAGCCTGGTACATGGCGGAATCATGACCGTTCAGGCCTGCGTTTATCCCGAACATCATGGCCATCTGCTGGGAGACGTGCCCGCGCTCTTTATCGTCGCTATCGTGCTCGCCCTACTGACTCCCCGGGGCGGGAATGCAAAATCTCAGCCACGCGCGGCCTGAGACTTCGTCAGCCACAGGCATGGTCAGGAAGGGGGCGGTCAGCGAGCGCACACCGCAGCGGACAGCGAAGTTACCCGACCACGAATTGTGGATCGGTTTTCTGCGCGACCCGGGCGGCAATCGGGTAGGGCTCATGGAGGAAAAGCGCTGGCCGCGATCGCAGGTTAATTTGAGCGAAGCAGGAGCACTATGAAAACCATCCGGGTCAAGGTCAAACCCAGGGCGCGCGTCAGCGTTCTGGATGAACCGGATGATGACGGCGTGTGGCTGGCACAGCTGAAATCACCACCGGTGGACGGCAAGGCCAATGAAGAACTGATGGCACTGGTCGCGCAGCGCTTCGCGTGCCCCAAATCCGCGGTTTCCATCAAAAGCGGCGTCACCAGCCGCATGAAGCGGGTTCAGATTAAAGTGTCTTGAATCGAGACTGCTTTGTGTAGGAATGGTATACAGATTTGAAAGTGGGGTGATAGGCGGCACTCTGTTCGCCTGGATATACCATTCACTCGCGAATAGGCACTCGGTCGATGCAGTCTGATCTGGTCGTTGACGGAGATTCTCGATGGCGAAAGTATTGGGTATCGGAGGCGTCTTTTTTAAGGCGCGGAATCCGAAGCAGCTCGCGGACTGGTATGCAACCTGGTTGGGTCTTGAGATCGATCCCTCTTTCGGCGGGGCGCATTTCCGTCCAACCAGCTTGCCTGAAAAGACATATACTGTTTGGGCACCGTTCAAGGAAACCACCGATTACTTTGATCCTTCAATGCGTCCGTTCATGATCAACCTGATCGTTGACGATCTTTCCGGAGCGCTGCGGCAGGTCAAGAAGGGGGGGTGCAAGCCTGATGGGAGACCCGCAGGAATTGGAATACGGAACGTTTGGCTGGTTTATTGGCCCGGAGGGAAACAAAGTCGAACTCTGGCAACCGAAGTAGCTTGAAAAACCAGGATATAAATTATGCAGGAAGCGAATGAGGGTGAAAGGAAGTACCTTGACTACAGGCAACGGCTCTCACTAGAATCTGCACGTTTAGTTCAAATTAGGATATGAATTACTCACTACAGGGAGGATTATGTCATGGGACGCAGTCTTGCATTTTTGTACGGTGCAGTTTGCTATTTGATCTTTTTCCTCACATTTCTCTATGCGATTGGATTCGTCGGTAATCTGGTTGTGCCGAAGTCAATTGATTCGGGCACAACAAGTCCGCTCGGTCTAGCGCTGCTGGTTGACGTGCTATTGCTTGGCATCTTCGCTGTCCAGCATAGTGTCATGGCAAGGCCGGGTTTCAAGCGTTGGTGGACGCAGTTTGTTCCGCAGGCCATTGAACGCAGCACTTATGTATTGCTATCAAGCCTCGCGCTGATTCTGCTCTACTGGCAGTGGCGGCCAATGACTGGGGTGCTTTGGGACGTCGAGAACATGGCGGGACGCACTGTCTTGTGGGCGCTCTTCTGCATAGGCTGGGTGATCGTGCTGACCGGCACATTCTTGATCAATCACTTTGATCTGTTTGGCCTGCGACAGGTCTACCTGTATATGAAAAGGCAGGAGTATACCCATCTCAGTTTCAGGACACCGTTTCTCTATAAGTTTGTGCGGCACCCGATCATGCTGGGGTTCATTGTCGCGTTTTGGGCGACACCCCACATGTCAACCGCCCATCTGCTGTTCTCCGTTGCCACGACTGCTTATATCCTGATCGCTCTTCAGCTCGAGGAGCGCGATCTGGTGAGCTATCACGGCGCAGCCTACGAAGAATATCAGCGACGGGTTTCGATGATTCTCCCATTCCTCAAGAAAAAGTGAGCGGCTAGCATAACCACCCAGTCAACACGGACGCCGTGACAGTGGCACGCCGCTGTCACGGCGCCGGTTATACGGAACGTTTGGCTGGTTTATTGATCCCGAGGGAAACTAAGGTTGAACTCTGGCAACCGAAGTAGCTTGAAAAGCCAGGGCGTGATTGGGATCGGGTTCAGCCTAAAGTTTACTGAAAGCGTGTTCATAATACCGGCCGGATTCCCCTTCTCCGGCCATTTATCTCTATCGCTAGCGCACGGTACGGAAGATATGATCCCAAAACACCGTGGTGACGCCGAAATTACAGGGCTGTTGGGAGTGATGATGCGTTGCATGGCGTCGTTTTGCCCGATGCAGGTAAGAATTCGGATGCGTGCGCCAGTTATGGGTCGCATGATGCACCGTGACATACCAGAGATACCCTGCCGCCAGTCCGCAAGTAAGACCACTCGCCAGATTAAAACCTGCCTCCCGCCACAGCGGTAACAGCAAAAACCCGCAGATCAGAGCCCCGGTCACCCACGTGGGCGTACCGATTTTGGCGGTCGGCATGGCATGGTGCAGATCATGCAACTTGCGAATCAATACAATGTGATGTAATGCGACACGATGCAGGCCGTATTCAAGCAAGGTCCAGATCGCAACCCCGATCAGGCACAGCAAAACCCAGAGCAGCCAGGCCGCCGGCGTATCGCGGGCTATCGCCACGCCTGCCAGCGTCAGCAAAAATATTGGGTAGAAAACGAAGTCGGCGTAGTAACCGGCCTTAGTTAATCGTACAAAGGTGTTCATTTCATCCTAAGCGGTAAAATTTTGGGCCGAAGCGTCACTGCGAGAGTCGTTTCGATGCGTGCCTGATGAATCCCAGGTGGGGAAATATAGGCCATCGCCCCGAATGCTTGCAAGCCATGCGCCCAGTGTAATCATGATTCGTACCACGATTGCGGGTGCCGAGGAACTATTTATGGCGCCCGTTGCCTAACCACAGCCGGATACCGCGCTTTTTGATAAATCCGCCTATATTTCAAGGCGTCCGGTAAGCCCCGGGGGCGGTGGATAAACGACATCGCTAATTATGACCCCATGGCTGGTCAGGCCTCAGCCAGATTGCCTTTCTTCTCCAGCCATTCCTTGCGGTCAGCCGCACGCTTTTTGGCCAGCAGCATGTCCATGAGCTTGTCGGTATTGTCCTTGGCCTCGATGGTGAGCTGCACCAGGCGGCGCGTATCCGGCGCGATGGTGGTGTCGCGGAGTTGTTGCGGGCTCATCTCGCCCAGGCCTTTGAAGCGGGTGATCGTGACCTTGCCTTTCTGCTTTTCGGCGGCAATGCGGTCGAGGATACCCTTGCGTTCGGCCTCATCCAGGGCGTAATACACATTTTTGCCGATATCCATGCGGAACAGCGGCGGCATGCACACGAATACGTGGCCGCGCTGCACCAGCGGCCGGAAATGCCGCAGGAACAGCGCGCACAGCAGCGTCGCGATATGCAGGCCGTCGGAATCCGCGTCCGCCAGGATACAGACCTTGTGGTAGCGCAGACCGGTCAAATCGCTGGAACCCGGCTCCACGCCCAGGGCCACGCTGATATCGTGGACTTCCTGGGAGGCCAGTACTTCGGCGGCGTCCACTTCCCAGGTGTTCAAGATCTTGCCGCGCAACGGCAGAATCGCCTGAAACTCCCGGTCGCGGGCCTGTTTGGCGGAGCCGCCGGCGGAATCGCCCTCCACCAGGAATAATTCGGAACGCTCCGGTTCGCCGCTGGTGCAGTCCGCCAGCTTGCCCGGCAAGGCCGGACCGCTGGTGACCTTCTTGCGCACCACCTGCTTGCTGAGCTTGAGGCGCTGCTGGGCGCTTTCGATGGCGAGCTGCGCGATCTGTTCGCCCGCTTCGGTGTGCTGATTGAGCCACAGGGCCAGGGAATCCTTGACGATGCCGGAGACGAAGGCCGCGGATTCCCGTGATGACAGCCGTTCCTTGGTCTGGCCTGAAAACTGCGGGTCGCTCATTTTCACCGACAGCACGTAGGCGGCGCGGTCGCAGATGTCTTCGGGTGCGAGCTTCACGCCGCGCGGCACCAGGTTGCGGAACTCGCAGAACTCGCGCACCGCGTCCGTCAGTCCGGTGCGCAGACCGTTGACATGCGTGCCGCCCTGCACCGTCGGAATCAGGTTGACGTAACTTTCGGTGAACACTTCGCCGCCCTCCGGCAGCCACACCACCGCCCAATCAGCAGCCTCTTTCTCAGCCTCCAGGCTGCCGGTGAAGGGCTCATCGGGAATGAACTCGCGGCCCTCCAGGGACTCAATCAGGTAATCCTTGAGGCCGCCGTGATATTGCCACTCCTCTTTTTCCAGGGTTTGCTCGTTGATGAACTTGACCGTGAGGCCGGGGCACAGCACCGCCTTGGCGCGCAGTACATGCTTGAGCTTCGGTATCGAGAATTTCGGCGAATCGAAATACTTGGGATCCGGCCAGAAGCGCAGCCGCGTGCCGGTGTTGGCTTTGCCCACCTCACCCTGCTGCTCCAGTTTCCCGACGCGCCTGCCATCCTTGAAAAGCATATGGTAGTTCTTGCCGTTGCGCCGCACCCAGACTTCCAGCTTGTTGGATAGCGCATTCACCACCGACACACCCACGCCGTGCAGGCCGCCGGAGAAGCGGTAATTCTTGTCGGAGAATTTGGCGCCGGCGTGCAGACGCGTGAGGATCAGCTCCACACCGGTGAGCTTTTCCTTGGGGTGTATGTCCACCGGCATGCCGCGGCCATCGTCGTTGGCCGACAGTGAGCCATCCTTGTGGACGATGACTTCGATTTTTTTGGCGAAGCCGGCGATGGCTTCGTCCACGCTGTTATCGACGACTTCCTGGGCAAGATGGTTGGGGCGGCTGGTGTCGGTATACATGCCCGGCCGCCGGCGAACCGGGTCGAGACCCGACAGGACCTCAATGTCGGCGGCGTCGTATTTGGCGCTCATGGGTACGGGTGATTTCCTGGCTGGTTAGCAAACCCTGCGGTTCGCGCGCCGTGGATTCTAACCCGATTCCACCGTGCGCTTACAGCAAATTCCTCAGTCCAGATCAGCGAGCAGCGCCGCGCGTAAGGCGCCCGCTACCGGTGCAACACTGTAATTGTAATTGGCGTGACTCACGCCGGCACTCAGGTCAGCACCCGTCTGCAGGGCCCTGACCATGACCAGCGTCAGCTCGAATCGCATGAAATGCACGGATGAAGTCTTATCCGCATTCTCGCGTGCCATATCCTCGTCGGCGACGGCATACATCGGATCGTAGCCTGTCACTCGCATCCAGGTTTTGTCCTCGATGCCGATGAGCTTGGTCAATGCTTGTTGGCGCACCGCGATGTCCTCGAACTCGATAAACATGGTGGCTTTCCAATTCCTGCCACCGGGAATGAGCGCGTTGTAGGTATTGAGTTCGTCCTGGATGTTTTCGGCCTCGAAAATGCGTTCGGCCCGCAGCATCTCCTGCACCTGGTATTGCATGGTCAGACGATCCTCGAACAGCAGGCGCACGTGCGGTCCGATCTGCAAATTGCGGTTTTTCTTATGCGCCATCACCTGCCCGCGAAAAGCGGTGCGCTTCTCTGCATATTCTTCGAGACTCCAGAGATCCTTGCGTTCAAGCTTGCGCATGTTGCCGGCGGACCTTATTTGCGGTCGGTGATGGGACCGTCCTTGAACAGATAGTCCCGCAGCTGGTGGTCAAAACGCGGATTGCGGCGGCGGATCCACTCGAGCACCATGGAGGCATGCTCCATTTCCTCGTCGCGGTTATGCGCCAGGATGGCCGCCAATTCCTTGTCCTTGCAGGCGGCCACCCGCTGGTTATACCAGTCGACCGCTTCCAGTTCTTCCATCAATGACACCACTGCCCGGTGGAAGTCGCGGACTTCATCGGACAGCTCCTCGATCGGTTCATGATAGCCTTCACTTGCCATGATTGTTCCTCAATATCCAGATAATAAAGACAAAATTGAGTTTAACCGCCCCGCGGAAAACCACCAATAGTTCAGTCCGATAATCCGTAGGCCATGCGCAACAGTTGCAGGGGTGATTCCGGCTCACGCCGGTCCGGCAGGCCGTTCTGGATCTGCTCCGCCGCCATCGGACAATCGCTGAAATAGTGATCGCAGCCGGAAACCGCCACCTGCTCCATGACCGGCCGGCCGATTTTCATGGAGACTTTGTGAAACTCGCTTTTCACCGCATACGTGCCGTTGTGGCCGGAGCAGCGCTCGATGGCCTCCACCTGCGTATCCGGCACCAGTTCCAGCAATTGCTTGGTCTTCAAGCCGATGTTCTGCACACGCTGGTGGCAGGGCACGTGATAAGAAACTTTGCCGAGTGATTTCTTGAAATCGGTTTTCAGCTTGCCGGCCCGGTGACGCCGCATCAGGTACTCGAACGGATCGTAGATATTGTCCCTGACCTTGCTCACCTGCGCATCCCCGGGAAACATCAGCGGCAGTTCCTGTTTGAACATGAGCACACAGGACGGAATCGGCGCCACGATATCCCAGCCTTCGTCCACCAGCTGCGCCAGCATCGGGATATTTTCCTGCTTGTTTTCCCGGATGGCATCCAAATCCCCCAGCTCCAATTTGGGCATACCACAGCAACGCTCCCGGGTGGTGAGGCGCGTGGGAATGCCGTTATGTTCCAGCACCGCCACCAAATCCGTCACCAGCCCCGGCAGGTTACGGTTGCCGTAGCAGGTCAGGAATACAACGACCTTGCCATGGGTACCCTCCGCCGGTTCCACCGCGGTCGCCAGCGGTGTGTGGTGCTTGAGTTGTTTGCGTGCCGTGTCACTGTGGAATTCCGGCACCACGGCATCCGCATCGATGCCGAAAGTCTTGTCCAGGAGCTTGCGGACCGTACGGTTCCGGTTCATGGCGTTCACGCTCTGCGCCACGATGGGAATACCGGCGAACTTGCCGAGTTTTTCCGGTGAGGAAAGCAGCTTGTCGCGGAAGCCTGCGCCTTTGCTTTTGAACTTGAGGGCCTTGGCGCGCAGCATCAAGTGCGGGAAATCCACGTTCCAGGGATGCGGCGGCACATAGGGGCACTTGGTCATGAAGCACAGATCGCAGAGGTAGCAGTGATCCGTCACCTCCCAATAGACTTTCTTGTCCACCGAGGCGAGCTCACCGCTGTCAGTGCCATCAATGGCATCGAAGAGCGTGGGGAATGAATTGCACAGGTTGAAGCAGCGCCGGCAGCCCTGGCAGATATCGAAGACGCGCTCCATCTCCGTAAGCAGCGAATCTTGGTTCCAGAAATCCGGGCTCTGCCAGTCGAGCGGATGCCTGTTGGGCGCTTTGAGACCGCCTTCACCGGACATGCGCAGCTCCCCATTCCCGACGAACAGGATCAGTAAAAGCGCGGGGACGCCTAACGCGCACCCCGCTCAGGGACAACACACTATTTACCGAGGGTATCGAGCGCCTTGGTGAAGCGGTTGGCGTGGGAACGCTCCGCTTTGGCCAGGGTCTCGAACCAGTCGGCGATTTCGTTGAAGCCTTCCTCGCGGGCGGCCTTGGCCATGCCCGGGTACATGTCAGTGTACTCGTGGGTCTCGCCGGCAATGGCGGCCTTGAGGTTCTTGTCGGTGCTGCCGATGGGCAGGCCGGTGGCCGGATCGCCTACCGCTTCGAGATATTCCAGGTGGCCGTGGGCGTGGCCGGTCTCGCCTTCCGCGGTGGAGCGGAACACGGCGGACACGTCGTTAAAGCCTTCCACATCCGCCTTGGCGGCGAAATACAAATACCGGCGGTTGGCCTGGGACTCGCCCGCAAACGCGTATTTCAGGTTTTCCTCGGTTTTGCTGCCTTTCAATTGCTTGCTCATGATTTCCTCCGGATAATATTGAGGGAAAGACCGGTCCTGCCGGGCTCAACCCGACAGGCTTAGGCTTAGACTAAGTCTAAAAGTAGCTTCAATTTAGCCCTGCCGCCGGGGGATGTCAACACGCCAAATCATGTTTGACCCTATCAGTTGCGACGTGTAACTTGCCCGGCCTCACTCAGGAATACGCCGTGGTCAAACCTGCCAAATCAGCTACCCCGGACTTTGAAGCCGCCCTCAAAGAACTGGAGAAAATCGTCGCCACTCTGGAAAAAGGCGACCTCAGCCTGGACACCGCCCTGAAACATTTCGAGCGCGGTATCACGCTCACGCGTTTGTGCCAAAGCGCGCTGAAACAGGCGGAACTCAGGGTGGAGATGCTGATTGAGAAGGATGGCCAACAGAAGCTGACCGCCCTGGATACCGAGGACGAATAATTCATGTCCTTCCGGGAACGGGTGCCGGAGTATTCAAGGCGCATTGAAAAAGTTCTGGACCGTTGGCTGCCAGCCGCGGACAAACCGCCGCCGCGGCTGCATGCGGCCATGCGCTACGCGGTGCTGGGCGGCGGCAAACGTCTGCGGCCGCTACTGATCTACGCCGCCGGCGAGACCCTGGGCGTGTCCGCCGAACGGCTGGACGGCCCGGCAGCGGCTGTAGAAATGATCCATACCTATTCCCTGATTCACGACGACCTGCCGGCCATGGATAACGACGACCTGCGACGCGGCCGGCCTACCTGCCACAAGGCTTTCGACGTGGCCACCGCCATTCTCGCCGGCGATGCCCTGCAGGTGCTGGCGTTCCTGATCCTGGCCGAGGACCCGAGCATGACGGTATTGCCGGCGGCGCGCGTTGAGATGATCCGCAGCGTGGCGGTGGCCAGTGGTTCCACCGGCATGGCCGGCGGCCAGGCCATGGATCTGGCGGCCGCCGGCAAGAGCTTGGGTCTCGCAGAGCTGGAACTCATGCATATCCACAAGACCGGCGCCCTTATCCGCGCCAGCGTGTTGCTGGCGGCCCAGGGCCTGCCCGGACTGGCGGTTGAGAAACGCACCGCCCTGGACCGTTACGCCAAATGCGCCGGTCTCGCCTTCCAGATCCGCGATGACATCCTGGACGTGGAAGGCGAAACCACGGCCCTGGGCAAGCACAGCGGCGCTGACGCCGCGCTTAACAAGCCTACCTATCCGAGCGTACTCGGTCTGGAAGAATCCCACCGGCGCGCACGCGATCTCCACCACGCTGCGGTCGATGCACTCGTGCCTTTGGGCGAGGCGGCCGAACCGCTGGCCTGGCTCTCGGAATATATTGTCACGCGCAGCAATTGAGTTGAAGGCCTGGGCATAAAGCTCGGATAATGGGGCTACCACGCAACGGGCCGCCATGACCGATCTTTCCGCTTTTCCCCTGTTGGCGCGCATCAATTCGCCTGAAGACCTGCGCGCGCTCCCGGAAGCCGACCTGAAAAAGGTGGCGGACGAGTTGCGCGCGTTTTTGATTGAGACCGTCAGCAACGTGGGTGGACATTTCGCCGCCGGTCTCGGTGTGGTGGAACTCACGCTGGCGCTGCACTATGTGTTCAACACACCGTATGACCGGCTGGTATGGGATGTGGGTCATCAGGCCTACCCGCATAAGGTGCTGACCGGGCGCCGGGATCGCCTCGATACCATCCGCAAATGGAAAGGTCTGGCGCCGTTTCCAAAACGCGCCGAAAGCGAATATGACACCTTCGGCGTGGGCCATTCCAGCACCAGCATCAGCGCGGCTCTCGGCATGGCGCTGGCAGCCAAACACAAAGATGAAGATCGTCACGTGGTGGCGCTCGTCGGTGACGGCGCCATGACTGCGGGCATGGCCTTCGAGGCACTCAATCATGCCGGCAGCCTGGATGCCAATCTGCTGGTGGTGCTCAACGACAATGACATGTCCATCTCCGGCAACGTGGGTGCACTCTCGAATTATTTCGCGAAAGTACTTTCCGGCCGCGTGTATTCGCACATCCGCGAGGGCGGCAAAAAGGCCCTGTCCATCATGCCGCCGGTACGCGAACTGGCGCGGCGTTCCGAGGAATTCATGAAGGGCATGGTGGCTCCCGGTACGCTGTTCGAGGAACTGGGATTCAATTACATCGGTCCGGTGGACGGCCATGACCTGGCGACGCTGGTGAAAACCCTGCGCAACATGCGCGCCCTCAGAGGGCCGCAGTTTCTGCACGTGGTTACCCGCAAGGGCAAGGGTTACGAGCCGGCGGAACAGGACCCCATCAAATGGCATGGCCCGTCGGCATTCAACGTGGCCACCGGCGAGATTCCACAGAAAGCCGCCGTCAGTCCCAATTACTCGGAGGTCTTCGGTCAGTGGCTGTGCGACATGGCGGAACGGGAACCACGGCTGGTGGCCATCACTCCCGCCATGCGGGAAGGCTCCGGTCTCGTTGAATTCGCGCAACGCTTTCCGGATCGCTATTTCGATGTGGGTATCGCCGAGCAACATGCGGTGACCCTGGCTGCGGGCCTCGCCTGCGACGGCCTGAAACCCGTGGTGGCCATCTATTCCACCTTCCTGCAGCGCGCTTACGATCAGTTGGTGCATGACGTGGCGCTGCAGAATCTGCCGGTATTGTTCGCCATCGACCGCGCCGGCCTGGTTGGACCCGATGGCCCCACGCACGTGGGTAGTTACGATTTCACCTACATGCGCTGCCTGCCGAACCTGGTGCTCATGGCTCCGGCGGACGAGAACGAATGCCGGCAGATGCTGTATACGGGCATGCTGCTCAACCAGCCGGCGGCGGTGCGCTACCCGCGCGGCCGCGGACCGGGTGTGCGGATCGAAAAGCAGATGCGCGCGCTGCCCATCGGCAAGGCAGACATCCGGCGTCGCGGCAAAGGCACCGCGCTGCTGGCGTTCGGTGCCATGGTGGAGGCGGCGCACGCCAGCGCCGAAAACCTGAACCTGACGCTGGTCAACATGCGCTTCATCAAACCGCTGGATGCAACCCTGATCCTGGAGCTGGCGGCCTCACACGATACCCTGGTCACCATCGAAGACAACGCCGTCGCCGGCGGCGCCGGCAGTGCCGTCAATGAACTCTTGATGTCCCACGGCCTGCGCACGCCCGTGCTTAATCTCGGTATCCCGGATGTGATCGTGGAGCACGGCTCGCGGGAAGAGTGTCTCAAGGAAGTGGGCCTGGATGCGGCAGGTATCCGCCACGCGCTGGAAAAGTGGCTGGATTCACGTCAGCAGCGCCAGCCACGCGCCGCCGGCCGCTGAGCGGATCGCCCCCCCCAGACTCCGGTTATGCTAGCCTAACGATCCGTATACACAGTCCGTGCGCCGCGGTCTGCGGCCGCCAGTGGAAAATCCCGGTTCCCGCCCCATGATCCGCCGGTCGCCGCACCCACCCTGGGAGGTACGTCAGATGGAGGACTTCAACATGACACCCAGCCACCCGGCCGAGGCCGAACTTCTGCCCATCGCCGATGTGCAATCGAGCGCCGATACCCGCCGCATACCCATCAACAAGGTTGGCATCAAGGACATTCGCCATCCTATCCGGGTGCGGGACCGTTCCGGCGGTGAACAGCATACGATTGCGACCTTCAATATGTACGTGGATCTGCCGCATAACTTCAAGGGTACGCACATGTCGCGCTTCGTGGAAATACTCAACCACTATGAGCGCGAAATTACCGTGGAATCATTCAAGGAAATGCTGACCGAGATGAGCGAGCGCCTGGGTGCCCGTTCCGGCCACATCGAGATGCGCTTCCCCTATTTCATCACCAAGAAAGCGCCGGTATCCGGAGTGCAAAGCCTGCTCGACTACGATGTCACCTTCATAGGTGAACGCAAGGATAATCAGAACTGCCTGCGCATCAGGATAGTGATCCCGGTGACCAGCCTATGCCCCTGCTCCAAGGAGATTTCCGATTACGGCGCACACAACCAGCGTTCTCACGTGACGGTGAACTGCAAGACCCGCGGCTTTATCTGGCTGGAGGAATTGATCGATGTAGTGGAAAGGGAAGCTTCCTCGGAACTGTTTGGCCTGTTGAAGCGTCCCGACGAGAAGTATGTTACCGAGCGCGCCTATGACAATCCCAAGTTCGTGGAGGACATGGTGCGCGACATTGCCATGAAACTGAATACCGATGAGCGTATCCGTGCCTACAGCGTGGAATCCGAGAATTTCGAATCCATCCATAACCATTCGGCTTATGCCATGGTGGAGCGGGACAAGGACGCGGAACCCAGAAACGCGGCGGCCATGTCCAAGTAAACTGCGGCCTCAGGATTCAGCGGAGCTGGCGGATTTCGGCATAGCGTCCGTTTTACGCTCACCACGGGTCAGCCGCTCAATGAGTGTCTTGAGAAACATCTTGTGGAAGCGCAACTGGCATTGCAACGAAACCTGATCGATGAGCGTTGAATTCACGCGCAGCACGTTCATGGTGGTTCGAGCCGTAATGCCAGCGAGACTGCGGCCCTGTTCCAGATAAGGGGCCTCACCGAAACAATCCCCTTCCCCCAAAATGCCGATGCTCCTGTCGCCGCGGCGCACCTCGGCACCGCCCAATACGACGATGATGTAACAATCGTCAAGCTCGCCTTCCACCACGATATGTTCGCCCGGGCCGTAACTTTGCCAGCGGCTGGCATGCAGCACTTCGTAAATCTCCGGATAACTGAAATCCTCGAAGAAGCGCAGTCTGCGCAGGATATTGAAGCGTTCCTGTTCCGCCATTTCCTCGGACAGCTGGTCGAGGGTGCGTACCGCGCGCGTCAGATCGGTGGCAAACTCCAGGCCGTTGCGGTAACGCCGCGCCGGATCCTTTTCCAAGGCTTTGTACACGATCTCTTCCAGTACTCCCGGCACATCGGAGCGCAGACGATGCACCGGCGGCGGGGTGGCATAGACGATCTGGTGCACGAGGCGTGAAAGATTATCCCCGTAGAACGGCCGCTTGCCGGTCAGCAGCTCGTACATCACCACGCCCAGGGAATACAGGTCGGTCTGCACGGTGGAGGGTTGCTGGCGCATCTGTTCGGGCGCCATGTAGCTGGGCGAACCTACCAGCCCCTTGAGTTGTCCCTCCTCGTTGCCTGCCATGTGGGCCACGCCAAAATCCACGATGCGCACATCGCCTTCTACGGTCATGAGAATGTTGCCGGGCTTGATATCACGATGCACCAGCCCCTTGCGATGGGCGTAATCCAGGGCCTTGGCGCACTTGAACACGACTTCCACCACCTTGCGCACCGGCAGCAGGTTGTCGGCGCGACAGAAGATCGTGAGCGGTTGTGCAGCGCGCACGTACTCCATCACCACGTAGCAATGGTCCGCATCCTCACCGGCATCGAAGATGGGCAGAATGTTGGGATGGTTCATCTTGCCAACGAGGTAGGCCTCGTTGAAGAACAACTTGCGCCGTGTACGGGTTTCCTTTTCGGTGGCATCACCGTCGAAGTTGTAGAGCTTGATGGCCACGTCCCGGCCCAGGAACGAATCGTGACAAAGATAGACCGTACCGGTAGCACCGCGCCCCAGTTCCCGGGTGATGACGAACTTGCCAAGCTTGGCAGGGGCGTTCATGGAGGCTCCGTCTGACGTGTGTGGACCTTTTACAGCCCCGGCCGGAGGATGTCCAGTGTATTCATGCCATTATCAGGCTCGGGCCATTTTCATAATCAGTGTCACTATATATATGATGAGCGCAGCGGGAACCGCGGCCACCACATCGTCCAGCATGATACCCAGACCGCCATGGAGGTTGCGGTCGAACCAGCGAATGGGCCAGGGTTTGAGGATATCGAAGAAACGGAACAGCGCGAATCCCAGAACCACCCACGGCCACCCATGAGGCGCGAATGCCATGGTGGCGAGAAAACCCACAACCTCGTCCCAATTGACGGCGCCCGGATCCTCCATACCCAGTTTCCTGGCGCTATAGCCGCAGATGTATATCCCAGCCAGAAAGAGCAGCAGGGTGATAAGCAGATACGCCCAACGAGGCACCGGCATCAGCAGCAGATAGATGAGGACCCCCACCAAAGTGCCGATGGTTCCGGGCGCTTTCGGAGACAGACCGCTGCCGAACCCATAGGCCAACAGATGAATTGGATTGCTGAAGACTTCGCGGGCGGTCAGGCGATTGGGCATAGGCGAGTCTTTACTTAGAAGTGTTGGTAGCCGGTAGCCCGCAACGGCCATTCCGTGCGGTCATTTCGCAGGCACCGCAGGGTTTTGGCGGTGGTAATTTCCCCGATCCGGGTCACGGGACATCCCAGTTCCAGCTGACGAGATTCCAGCAGAATCATGCGCTCCCGCGGCACGCTGAAACACAATTCATAATCATCCCCTCCGGATAGCGCCAAGCTAAGTGCCTGCTCCCGGGTGCCGTGTTGCAGCAATGAGGCCGACAGGGGCAGCTGTTCCACCTCCAACTGCGCGCCCACTCCGCTCGCTTCCAGCAGATGGCCCAGATCCGCCGCCAGTCCATCAGACACATCCACAGCCGCGCTGGCAATACCGCGCAGGGCCAGACCGGCATGGATGCGCGGTTCTGGAAAGCAGAAGCGCTGCACACAACTGTCGGTTGCGGTCGCCGGCGTGTGTGCCTGCAAACGCCGCAAACCGGCCGCCGCATCCCCCAGCCAGCCGCTGACGAACACCTGATCACCCGCACGCGCGCCTTTGCGGGTGAGTGCCTGGCCGGAGGGCACAAAACCGTGCACAGTAACCGTAATGTTCAACGGGCCGCGCGCCAGATTCCCACCCACCAACGCTATCTGGTAGCGTTCTGCAAGCGCAAAGAAACCACGCGCAAATTCCCGGGTCCACTCGGCGTCAGCCTGCGGCAGGCTAAGCGCCAGCAAAGCCCAGGCAGGCTCGGCGCCCATGGCGGCGAGATCGCTCAAGTTTACCGCCAGCGCCCGATGGCCAATGGCTTCCGCTGGCAAATCGGTTGGGAAATGCACACCGGCTACCAGTGAATCCACCGAGGCAACCAATTCTTGTCCTGCCGGTACCTGCAGGATGGCGGCGTCATCACCGATACCCAGTCGCACATCGTTCCTGCGCATGGATTGGCTGGCAAAATAGCGGCGGATCAGTTCAAATTCGTCCATCAATCACTGTCCTGACCTGCTCTCCTCTCCCCTTGTGGGAGACGACTACAGGGATGTAGGAGCTAGGGCAACGCAGGGAGCAGTTGCCGAGGGAAGGGTGAGGGGGGAACCTCAACCGGCTGTACGTCCGGAACGGCGCAATTCAGCGGCAGTCCTGTCCAATACCGCATTGATATATTTGTGGCTGTCTTCCGCGCCGAATTTCTTGGCCAGTTCCACCGCCTCGTTGAGCACCACGCGATACGGCACATCCGGGCGCGCGCTCAGTTCATACGTGCTTAGCAGCAATATGGCGCGTTCAATGGGATCCAGTTGCGTCGGCGGACGATCCAGATACGGCGAAAAGACAGCGGCCAATTTATCGCTGCCGGCGATGGTTCCACGCAAGAGCTCCTCGAAATAGTCCGTATCGGCATCCTTGGTATTCTGGCTAGCGTACAACTGGACAATGATGTCAGCGGGCAACGCGCCGGAAAGCTGCCACTGATAAAGTCCCTGCAGGGTCAGCCGCCGGGCACGTGCGCGCGCTCGTGCGCCGGGTTTGGAGCTTGCGACCATGGCTCAGCCAAGTTTCCGGAACAGGTTGGCCATCTCCAGCGCCGCCAGGGCCGCGTCCGCGCCCTTGTTGCCGGCGCTGCCGCCGGCGCGTGCCAACGCCTGCTCGGCAGTGTCGCAGGTGAGCACGCCAAAAGCCACCGGCACTCCGGTTTCCAGCGCTACCTGGGAAACACCGCGGGCGCATTCACCCGCCACATAATCGAAATGCGGCGTCTCGCCACGGATGACCGCACCCAGCGCGATGACCGCGTCCTGCCCGCCGCCGGCAGCCAGCTTTTTCACCGCCGCAGGGATTTCAAATGCACCCGGCACCCGCACCAGCGTCAGGTTCTCATCCCGCACGCCCTGAGCATGCAGGGTTTCCAAAGCCCCGCTCACCAACTTGTCCACCACAAAGGCGTTGAAGCGTGCCGCCACGATAGCCACGCGTGCGCCGCTGGCGGCGGTTTCGCCCTCGATAATTCTGGGATGAGTGCCCATGCTAAAGAACCGGTTGGAATCCGTGCGTATTCTAACCGAGAGCTGCCGCGTTGCACGACGCGTCAGTGGAAATGCTTGGTGAAGGGTCCCGCCGGTTCACCTGTGCGCGGGCACTCTCCTGCCGCGCAAGCATGGACCAAGAACGTCAGTTGAGTGTGGTGGTGGTGTAGCGCCGGGCGATCCTCTCGAAACTTGGATTACCGTGCAGTATTTGAAAATTGGGATTGATGGCAAGATCAGTGCAGGCTTCCGGGGCGGCGGCGCATAAAGATTCAAGAAGCCGCAGGGCGGTATGCTCCTGCCCCAGGGCAAGCTGCAATTGGATGAGATCATATTGCTGGTTGGGGCTTAGCTTTGCCGCCGGCAGGTGCGCGAGGGTATCCATGGCCTGGGCACGCAGGGCAGGATCGAGCAGGGATTGATAGGTCAGTTTTCCCGCGGCCGCCAGTTGCTTGTCAAGCGTTGTAGTCGGCCTTACCAGGTCAAATGCCGACACCATTTCCGGATAATGCCGCAACTGCTGGTTGACAAAGGCCAGATTAAACGCGCCATCGATATTATCCGGCGTCAACTGCAGCATAGCCAATATGGGCACCAGTGCCTGGAGATAGTCGTGATGATTTACATAGTCCGATGCCAGGTTGTTCTGGGCTATGGCGCTGCGCGGATCCAATTGCGCAGCAACCTGATCTTGGGCTAAGGCTTGTGTATGCGGCAGGATAAGCGCGTAATCCATGTGCGCCGTGGCATCGCTCGGGTCAAGCGCGAGTGCGCGCTGATAGGCGGTTCTCGCTTCAGAAAGATGTTTGGTGTCGGCGTACACATCACCTAACGCGGTCAGTGCCGGGACGTTGTTGGGATCGTGTGCCAGCGCCTTATGCGCTGCCAGGGTTGCCCGGGTAAGCGCCGTTTTGAATGGTAAGTTACTCACCTGATTCAGCACAATGTACACGTGCGCCAGCCGGCCCCAGGCATCGGCATAACCAGGATCGAGTGCCAAGGCCTGTTTGAAATACTGTTTTGCTGTTTTCAGACCTGCGGCTGAATAGAGGTCGGCTGCCGCCCGGCCCTTGAGGTAGAAATCATAGGCTTGGGGATTGACGCTCCGCCCTACCAGAACAATCGCAAGCCGGGTTCCAAGCGCGTTCGCAATGGCGCCTGAAATCTGGTCCTGCACCGAGAAGATGTATTTGAGCTGCTCATCGTAATGGTCAGACCAGAGTTGGTAGCCGCTGACAGTGTTCACTAGCTCCACCGTCACCCGTACCCGGTCCCCCTGCCGCAGAATGCTGCCGTGCAGAAGGTTGGCAACATTGAGTGCTTTGCCGATGGCGACCACGCTCTGTTGGGTATTGCGATAAGTGGAAGCGGTGTCCCAGGCGATCACCCGTAACGCCGGATTCTCGCCGAGTGCATCGGTCAAGTCCTGGGTGATGCCGTCGCTGAAATACTGCAGTTTGGGATCGCTGTTCAAGTTCGTGAATGGCAGCACCACGAGGGTGCCGGCGGGAGGTTGAAAGGCAGCGGGAGACGGAGCGACTTCCACGAGCACATGCTGCTCGGAATACTTCCACATGGACCAAGCGGAGATCACCACTGGCACCAGCATCGCGGCCGAAAGCACAGCACCCAGTTTCCAGCGCAGTCGCTGCCAGTGGTTGTATTTTTCAGGATCGCGAGGCTTGATCAGCATCCAGGCTAGCAGCACCACGACCGGAAACCCCAGCAGCAGTATCACAATCAGCACTCGTACGGCACTTTGTGAAAGACCGAAGTCGGTGAACACGCTGCTAGAAAGCTGGATGAGCACCCATGCGAAAATCGCATATACCACCACTACCCGGTAGAGGTGGTGTTGCTTGAGGCGAGCGAGAAATCCCTGCTGGTTTTGCTCGATGGTTGCCACGGCGCCCTCGGGGCAGATGCCAGGCAATGATTATGCGCTATCTCCCCAGGCCCGAATGCGCTGCTGCCCTGAGCACCGCAAGCTTGCCGTCACAATCGCCCCTTGGCTTTAGTCAGTCGCAGAAAACATATTCCACCACTTCCAGGCCAAATCCTGAGAGGCCGTGCATCTTCTTCGGCTGACTCAGCACACGCATGCGCCTTACCCCCAAGTCCAGGAGAATCTGGGCGCCAACGCCATAGGTACGCAGTACTGCGCCATCGGGTGCAGCTTCCTCGTTTTGCACCTCGTCATTCAGGTGGCCGCGCAGGCGTTCCACCAGCCCGGCTGGATCCTCCGGTTGACGCAGGATCACCACCACCCCGCCTTCTTTGGCGACTCGTCGCAGCGCATTGCGCAGCGGCCAACCCAGATCATCCCAGCGCACTCCCACGACATCGTTGAGGGTACTTTGCAAATGCACTCTTACCAGCACCGGTTTTTCCGGTTTCACTTCGCCGCTGATCAAAGCCAGATGCACCGTTTTGTTGACCCGGTCTTCATACACCGCCATGCGGAACTCGCCAAATTCTGTCGGCACCCTACATTCGGTGATGCATTCGACCGTTTTTTCCTTGGCGAGCCGGTAACTGATCAAGTCGGCGATGGTACCGATCCTGAGACCGTGGGCCTTCGCGAATTTTTCCAGGTCGGGACGGCGTGCCATGCTGCCGTCCTCGTTCAGGATTTCGACGATCACGGCCGCAGGTTCCAGTCCCGCCAGACGGGTGAGATCACAACCGGCCTCCGTATGGCCGGCACGCGTCAGCACGCCGCCGGGTTGTGCCATGATGGGAAACACATGGCCCGGTTGCTTCAGGTCTTCCGGCACCGCCTCCAGCCGCACCGCGGTACGTATCGTGTGCGCCCGGTCATAGGCTGAAATGCCGGTGGTCACGCCTTCCGCAGCTTCGATGGAGAGTGTGAAATTGGTGGTGCGGTTTTCATTGGTTTCACTCACCATGAGCGGCAACCGCAATTGACGGCAACGCTCGGGAGTCAGCGTAAGACAAATGAGCCCCCGTCCATAACGCGCCATGAAATTGATGTCCTCGGGGCGCACTTTCTCCGCCGCCATGATGAGATCGCCCTCGTTTTCGCGATCCTCGTCATCCATGAGAATGACCATCTTGCCGGCATGGATGTCCTTCAGGATATCCTCCATGCTATCGAGGGTCGCATATTTCATTTGCGTCACGGTACTTGGCATGAACTCTCTCCAAATCCAGAATCAGACCTGATTCAATCGGAAACCGTCTGCGCCGCCAACAGGCGTTCAAGATAGCGCGCGAGGAGATCCACTTCCAGATTGACTCGGGTGCCAATGCAATAGTCGCGCATTATGGTATGTTCCAGGGTGTGAGGAATGATATTCACCTCAAAGCGATTGGCCTCCACGGCATTTACCGTCAGACTCACGCCATCCACGCAGATGGACCCCTTGTGGGCGATATAGCGCATCAGTTCCACCGGCACCTCGATATCGTAACGCACCGAACGGGCATCCTCGCGGCGGCTTTGCACCACACCCACGCCGTCCACATGGCCGATCACGAGGTGACCGCCCAAGGGTGTGCTGAGCGTCAGGGCGGTTTCCAGATTCACGGCGGTGCCCGCCTTGAAATCGCCAAGGGTGGTGAGTGCCAGGGTTTCCCGGGAAGCATCCACACCGAAGCCGTCAGCCAGTTTCCCGACGACAGTAAGGCAGCAACCATTTACTGCGATACTGTCCCCGATTTTCAGTACTGCCGTATCCAGATCACCGGCCTGCATTTGCAAGCGTATATCTCCGTCGCACGTTTCCAGCGCCCGTACCGTGCCCACCGCCTGTACCATTCCGGTAAACATCAACTTCTCCTCGGCTGGGGAACAGCCAGGATGCGCAGATCAGACCCCACCCTGCGTACATCCGTGAGTTGCAATTCAATACGCTCTTGCAGCCTGTCCAGCGCCGGCAGGCTGAACATGCCGCGGGCAGTGTCGCCCAATATCTGCGGCGCCATGTAAAGGATGAGCTCGTCCAGCAGCCCCGCCTTGAGCAGCGCGCCGTTCAAAACCGCGCCCGCTTCCACCAGCACTTCGTTGCATTCACTTGCCGCGAGCTGCCGCATCAGGGCAGTAAGATCCACGTGGCCGTCAGCCGCAGGCAGCACCATGATGCCGGCGCCGGCAGCCGCCAAGGCGGCCTGGCGCCCGGCATCGTCAACCAGTGTGGCAATGAGGGTCTCGCCCGCCTGTTTCAAGAGCCGTGCATCCGGTGGAGTGCGCAACTGCGCATCCACCACAACGCGCTTGGGCTGGCGCCACTCGCCCGGCAGACGCACGGTCAGCGCCGGATCGTCCGCCAGCAGCGTGCCAATGCCCGTGAGAATGGCGGAGCTGCGCGCACGCCAGCGTTGCGCATCTTCCCGGGCGGCCTCACCGCTGATCCACTTGCTCGTGCCTGAGGCAAGCGCCGTGCGGCCGTCAAGACTCACCGCCAGCTTGCTGCGCACCCAGGGACGGCCGCGGGTCATGCGGCTTACAAAGCCCGGATTAAGCGCCCGGGTTTCCGTTGCCAGCAGACCTACGGCGGTTTCAACACCGGCGGCCTGCAGCTTTTCAAAGCCTTTGCCGGCCACCCGGGGATTTGGATCCGCCATGGCCGCGATAACCCGTGTAACGTTTGCTTTCACCAGCGCATCGGCGCACGGCCCGGTACGCCCGAAGTGCGCACAGGGTTCCAGCGTGACATAGACCGTGGCACCGCGAGCATCGTCGCCTGCCTGCTTGAGTGCATTCACCTCCGCGTGCGCTTCACCCGCCCTGCGGTGGAAACCTCGGCCGATGATGTTGCCATCCTTTACCAGCACGCAGCCGACGTGCGGATTAGGGTCGGTGGTGTACAGCCCCTGCTCCGCAAGCCGCAGAGCTTCGGCCATGAAGGCGTGATCAGCGGCGGAGAACATGCGAAACAAGTAAGGGGTGAGGGGTTAGCAGTGAGGAGTAAAAAACGTAGAAACCAAAACAGCCTACCCTGCGTATCCTGCGCGCAACAAAATACACCTCGCACCTCACGCCTCTCGCCTCACTTCTTATCCTCGTCCGGCAACAACGGCATCTGTTCGCGTTTCAGGGCTTCACGCGCGGTTTCATCCTGCAGCCGCTGGATTTCCTCCCGGAATTCATTCACATCCTGGAAGCTGCGGTATACGGAGGCAAAGCGCACGTAGGCGACTTCGTCAAGCGCCTTGAGTTCCTCCATGACCCGCTCGCCAACCTGCAAGGAACGGAGCTCGCGCTCACCGGTTACCTGCAATTTATGGGTAATGCGCGCGATGGCGGCTTCGATGGCTTCGGTGCTGACCGGACGTTTTTCCAACGCGCGCATCATACCGGCGCGCAGTTTGTGCTCGTTGAAGGGCTCACGGGTGCCGTTGCTTTTGACGATGCGCGGCATCACCAATTCGGCAGTCTCAAAAGTGGTGAAGCGTTCGCCGCATTTCTCGCATTCGCGGCGGCGGCGTACCTGCGCGCCTTCGCCGGCGAGACGCGAATCAATCACCTTGGTATCCTCATGATTACAGAATGGGCAGTACATGACGCGCTCGCGCCGGGCTCAATATTTCATGCTCGAAGGATAAACAGGGAATTTTCTGCACACGGCCAGGACTTGGTCCCTTACACGCGCAATGGTTTTCTCACTGTTCAGGTCGTCGAGGATCTCAGCGATCCAGCCGGCCAGTTCGCGTATCTCAGCCTGCTTGAATCCACGGGTGGTGGCCGCGGGAGTGCCGATGCGCAGGCCGCTGGTCACCATCGGCGGACGCGGATCATTCGGCACGGCGTTCTTGTTCACCGTAATATTGGCTTTGTGCAATGCGGCATCCGCATCCTTGCCGGTGATATTCTTACTGATGAGATCCATCAGGAACAGGTGATTATCGGTGCCACCGGAGACGATGTTGAACCCGCGTTTTAGCAGTGCATCCGCCATGGCGCGGGAATTGTCGAGCACCTGCTGTTGATAGAGCTTGAATTCCGGTTGCAGGGCTTCCAGGAACGCCACTGCCTTGGCGGCGATGACATGCATCAACGGTCCGCCCTGGGTGCCGGGAAACACGGTGGAATTCAGCTTCTTCTCGATCTCCTCATTGGCGCGCGCCAGGATCAGGCCGCCGCGCGGACCGCGCAGGGTCTTGTGCGTAGTGGTAGTGGTGATATCTGCGATTTTGACCGGATCGGGATAAATTCCTGCCGCCACCAGCCCGGCAACATGCGCCATGTCCACAAACAGATAGGCGCCGACGGCATCGGCGATGTCGCGAAACTTCTGCCAATCAACCCGGCGCGAATAGGCGGAGAATCCGGCCACGATCATTTTCGGTTTGTGTTCTTCTGCCAGCTGTGCCACCTGCTGGTAATCAATCAGGCCGGTGGATGTGTCAATCCCATATTGCACAGCATTGAAGAACTTGCCGGAGAAATTCACCTTGGCCCCATGCGTGAGATGGCCGCCATGCGCCAAGCTCATGCCGAGGATGGTGTCGCCGGCTTTCAATAGCGCCAGATAAACCGCGGCATTAGCCTGCGAACCGGAGTGCGGTTGCACATTCGCATACGCGGCACCGAACAGTTTTTTTGCGCGCTCAATCGCCAGCCGCTCGGCCACATCCACAAATTCGCAGCCACCGTAGTAACGCTTGCCGGGATAGCCTTCCGCATACTTGTTGGTGAGCACCGAACCCTGGGCGGCCAGCACCCGTGGACTCACATAGTTCTCGGAGGCGATAAGCTCAATATTTTCCTCCTGACGCCGCAACTCCGAACGCAGTGCCGCGTGGAGCTCATCATCGAACCCGGCAATTGTCATGTCCTGGCTGAACATCAGCGGCTCCAAAGGTGGCGCGAGTCATTTTTTGGGAGGCCATTGTACCTCACCCCTAACCTGCCTCAGGTCCCCAGAAATGCCTCGACGACACCGCACCAAGACCGCGCCAGATTGCGGCGATTGTAGCCTCCGCCGCCCAAGCCCACGATGCGGCCATCGCATAGCTCATCCGCCAGCATGCACAAGCGTGCGGCCGCATAGGCGTGCGTGGCCGGCGTGTAACGCAGATGGGCAATGGGATCCCCTTCGAGGCTATCGGCGCCACATTGAAACAAGATAAATTGCGGCTTTTGTTTCCGCAGATAGCGCTCTACCTGATTCCAGGCTGATCTGAATTCCGCGTCGCCACTTCCGGGCGGCATGGGAATGTTGAGTTTGGTGCCCAGCGCGGCGCCGGTACCGGTTTCATCGGCGCGCCCGGTGCCGGGATAAAGGAATCGCCCATCCTCGTGCAAATCGGCAAATAGCAGATCGGGATCCGCTTCATAAGCGTAGAACACGCCGTCGCCGTGGTGGGCATCAATATCCACGTAGGCAATGCATTTCTGGCGGTGCACGCGCCGCAAGTGTTCGATCGCCACGCCGATGTCATTGAGTACGCAGAACCCGGCGGCATGATCGCGGCCGGCGTGATGCAATCCGGCGATGGGTACGAACGCACGCCGGTATTCGCCCGCCATTACGCCCGCCACTGCGTTGAGGGTGGCGCCCGCCACCCGGCTTGCTGCCTCAAATATTCCCGGTAGCGCCGGTGTATCACCGCCATCCAAATAACCACCCTGTTCGCAGCGCCGGGTGATGAATTCAAGATAAGGCTGTGTATGAAACGCTTCCAGCTCCTGGCACGTGGCGGAACGGGCCGCGATCGGCAGCGTACGTTTATCAAGATTTCGGCTGTTGGCTTCCTTCCAAAAAGCATCGAAACGATCGTAGCCAAAGGGGTGGCCGTCACCAAACCCATAGCGCACCTGCAACGGGTCATGACAGGCACCGACTTGCACCAATGTTGAGCTGGTCATGCTTGATTTCCGGCGCGAGAAATAATACAAGGGTGATAGTATAGTCCGCGCTACGACATGGGTCATGAGCATGACACACGCGCCGACTTCAATGAAAATCCAGGTGGGTTGGCGCGAATGGGCGGGATTGCCTGATCTCGGCATCGCGCGCATCAAGGCCAAGATCGATACCGGAGCGCGCACTTCCGCTTTGCATGCCTTCGCGCTCGATACCTTCAGCGAACATGGACAGCGCATGGTACGCTTTGGGGTGCATCCACTGCAGCGTAAGTTGCGGCCACAAATTTTTTGCGTAGCGGCAGTAGTGGATGAACGCTGGGTAATGGATTCCGGCGGCCACCGGGAACAGCGGTTGGTAATTGCGACGCGCGTATGCATCGGCACCATGACTTGGCCCATCGAACTTACGCTCACCGACCGGGACACCATGCGCTTCCGCCTGCTCATCGGTCGCAGCGCCATGCGGAACAGGCTGCAGGTCAATCCCGATGGCTCGTATGCGACCGGCAGCCGCCGGCGGGGTGCCAGCGAGGAAGACAATGATGAAGAAACCTGACTTGATGTGAGCACATGAAAGGCAAGCGTCTTAAAATCGCCGTGCTATCGCGCAATACCCGGCTGTATTCCACCAAACGCCTGGTGGAGGCGGGACTGAAACGTGGTCATGATCTGTATGTCATCGATCCATTGCGTTGCTACATGAATATCTCGGCGCACAACCCCGAGATCCACTACAAAGGGCGCAAACTGGAAAATTTTGACGCCGTCATACCGCGCATCGGCCAGTCTGTGACCTTTTATGCGACCGCCGTGCTGCGCCAGTTCGAGATGATCGGCGTGTTTTCACTCAATGAATCGGTGGCCATCAGCCGTGCCCGCGACAAACTGCGTTCGCTGCAATTGCTGGCACGCAAGGGTATCGGCATGCCGGTGACCGGCTTCGCGCATTCGCCGGACGACACCAATGACCTGCTGGCGATCGTCGGGAACGTGCCGCTCATCATCAAGCTTACGGAAGGCTCCCAGGGCCAGGGCGTGGTGCTGGCGGAAACCCGGCATGCCGCGGAGAGCGTTATTGACGCCTTCCGCGGCCTGGACGCGCATTTTCTGGTGCAGGAATTCATCAAGGAATCCCGCGGCACCGACGTACGCTGCTTCGTCATCGGCGGCAAGGTTGTGGCTTCCATGAAACGTCAGGCCCGCAAGGGTGAGTTCCGCGCCAACCTGCACCGCGGCGGCAAAGCCGAGGCCATAACGATCACCCCGGCGGAACGGGACATGGCCGTCAAAGCCGCCAAAATCATGGGGCTGAACGTAGCCGGCGTGGATCTGATCCGCTCCGCCAAAGGCACGCTGGTGCTGGAAGTGAACTCGTCACCGGGGCTCGAAGGCATCGAAGCCGCCACCCGGAAAAACATCGCCGGCGAAATCATCGCCTTTATCGAACGCCATTCCCGCACCGGATACACCAAGACCAAGGGCTACGGTTGACGAGCGCATCTGGCAGCGCCCACGGCTTTCACGGATAATTCCGCTCCCTTTCAGATTGCAGGCAACCATGGCGCAATACATCTACACCATGAATCGGGTGGGCAAGGTAGTGCCCCCTAAACGCGAGATTCTGCGCGATATCTCCCTGTCCTTCTTCCCCGGCGCCAAGATCGGCGTATTGGGTCTGAATGGTTCCGGGAAATCCACGCTGCTGCGCATCATGGCGGGGGTGGACACGGACATCCATGGCGAGGCACGGCCGCTGGCGGGTATCCGCATCGGCCACCTGCCGCAAGAGCCGCAATTGGATGCGAAAAAAAATGTACGCGCCAACGTGGAAGACGGGCTGGGTGAAATCAAGGATGCCAAAGAGCAGCTGGATAAAGTGTATGCCGCCTATGCAGAGGCGGATGCCGATTTCGACAAACTCGCCGCCGAACAGGCGCGTCTGGAAAATATCCTGCAGGCCGCCGGCGCCACCAATTTGGATCATATGCTGGAAGTGGCGGCGGAAGCCCTGCGGCTGCCGCCTTGGGATGCGGATGTCACCACGCTTTCCGGCGGCGAACGCCGCCGTGTGGCGCTCTGCCGATTGCTGTTGTCGAAACCCGATATGCTGCTGTTGGACGAGCCCACCAATCACCTGGACGCAGAATCGGTGGCTTGGCTGGAGCGCTATCTGCAGGAATATCCAGGCACCGTGGTGGCTGTCACCCACGATCGTTATTTCCTCGACAACGTGGCCGGCTGGATACTGGAACTGGATCGTGGCCACGGCATTCCCTGGCAGGGAAATTATTCCTCGTGGCTGGAACAGAAGGAAAAACGCCTGGAGGTGGAGGAAAAACAGGAGACTGCCCACATCAAGGCCATGAAACAGGAACTGGAGTGGGTGCGCACCAATCCCAAGGGCCGGCAGGCTAAAAGCAAGGCGCGCCTGCAGCGCTTCGAGGAATTGTCCTCGACGGAATTCCAGAAGCGCAATGAAACTCAGGAACTCTATATCCCGCCGGGACCGCGCCTCGGCGATGTCGTGGTGGAAGCGAAAGGGCTATGCAAAAGTTTCGGCGACACACTGCTCTACGATGAGCTTTCCTTCAGCCTGCCGCCCGGCGGCATCGTCGGCGTTATCGGCCCGAATGGTGCCGGCAAAACCACCCTGTTCCGTATGATCGTGGGCCAGGAAAAGGCCGATACCGGTGAGCTGCGCATCGGCCCCAGCGTGAAACTGGCCTACGTGGACCAAAGCCGCGATGCGCTCAGCGCCGGCAAGAGCGTGTGGGAGGAAATCTCCAACGGTCAGGACATTCTCACGGTCGGCAATTACCAGACACCGTCGCGAGCCTACGTGGGGCGTTTCAACTTCAAGGGCCCGGACCAGCAGAAGCGCGTGGGCGATCTCTCCGGTGGCGAACGCAACCGCGTGCATCTTGCCAAGGTGCTCAGGAATGGCGGTAACGTGCTGCTGCTGGACGAACCCACCAATGATCTGGATGTTGAAACCCTGCGGGCGTTGGAAGAAGCGCTGCTGGCTTTCCCCGGCTGCGCGGTGGTCATCTCCCACGATCGCTGGTTCCTGGACCGCGTCGCTACCCATATGCTGGCCTTCGAAGGTGATTCCAAAGTCGTATGGTTCGAAGGTAATTACGCGGACTACGAGGTTGACCGCAAACGCCGTCTGGGCGCCGACGCTGATCAGCCGCACCGCATCAAATACCGGCGGTTAAAGGAGTAGCTATTCCAGAATAAAAGACTCTGTTACGGAATCCGATACTGCCAAGGCAGCCCATACCTTTTCCACTCCAATAAATATTCATTTATTCCTTATCAATCGACGTCACCCCATCTTGCATCCGGTAACCGATATCATGCGCATTTACCCAGCCCTGTGCGCCGCGGTAATCGCAGATTCCTAATCTCAAGCTTCCACCTAATCTAGCTAATCAAAAACTATTGAACAAGATGCAAATCCTTAGGATATTACGGAGTGAGATAACCTGCACGCCATAATAAACTACGCACAGCATCTGCTGTGCGTAGGTTTATGGGTTTATTGAGCACCTTGGGTATCACGCCCTCCGCATCTTGTCAGATGCTACGCCTTAGAAACTGACTCCGATACGGGCATATACGAATGTCCCCAGCAAGGCTTCGTATTCCGTGGGATCAAATGCCATATCCTCAATAGGCTGAGTCTCATTGGGTGGTTTCTTATCAAAGACATTGTTTACACCCAAAGTGTAATCAAAATTATGCGAACCGTGATATATAACTTGCACATCATGCCAGACAACTGCCGCCAGTCGGTTCATTGACAACGCATTATTCGTAAAGTTTGGTTCCGAACATAACCCCAGATTCGTCAGGCTAATCGACGTATTATTAAAACCATCCGAACAGGATTCCATCAAGGAACTAATGTAATGGATGCCCCAGGTAACTCCCCAATTATAATATTGCCAATTTATATTAAGATTTCCTTTCCAACTCGGAACTGAGAGTGGCAACGTAAATCCTGCCCGCTCTACGCCTACCAAACTCACTACATTTACCCCGCCAATACCATTTGGTAAATATTCCTTATAGTCCCGGACATGGGTTGCACTGAAATCAAATCCAAAGGTACCGTAACTCGTAATGAAATTATTATACTTGACCCCTAAATCAATGCCATCCGTATAGGTGGTACCTACGTTTGACTCCAAATTATTAATCTGTGTAACTGTACCAAAGCTACTGCGCTGTACGTCATTGCAATACGTTGGACTGCCTGTGAGATAGCAGGCGTTGAGGATATTATTCGGGCCATATGTCTGAATCGTATTTCCGATCTCTATATGATAATAGTTCGCTTGGAGATCGAGCCCCGGTACTTGGTGTGGACTATAGACAAATCCGACGTCTTTCGAAATTGAAGTTTCCGGTTTTAAATTTGGATTACCGCCTTGAAGCGTATTAATCTGCTGGTTGAGCTGCGTATAACCCGCCGGAACGTTAGCTGCTGCGCAATTTTTTGCAGCAGTTGGATTTGCTCCAGGATTACTGTAGCCACTGCAGGGGTCAAATACGGTTGGGAAAATTATATGCTGCCCAGCAAACAGCTCACTAATATCGGGCGCCCTGAAGCCCTGCGCCCAATCACCCCTTATCGCTAAATCTTCTACCGGCTGCCATTTCAAACCCACCGTCGATCTGGTCGTACTGCCATAGGTATTATATTTCGAGTACCGAGTTGCCAAATCTGCATTCAGATTATAAACACCCGGGATTTTCGCGAGGATCGGTACTGAGAACTCGGTGTATAGCGAAGAGACGTTATAACCACCGTTTGTTGGATACGTTTTTGCGGCACCTACACCCAGACCGGCCTGGTTGATGGCATCGGGGGTAAAATACCCGCTAATAGTGCTGAATTGATAACCAGTGGCAAACCCAAGAGGCCCCGCAGGCAAATCTACTAGATCGGTATTTGCAAAATCGAGGTGGGTTATGCGCTGATTTGTACCATCCAAGTTCACCACAGGATAGTAGAGATAATTGACCTGTGCAGGCGTGATGGTGCCTGTCCCATTAGGCCCATAGCCTCCGAACAGATTAAGTGGAACGCATCCCGATGTTTGAGCGCATGTGGTGGAATCCCCAAGTGCCAAGTTAAAGTTTGGCCCGATTATTCCGGCTGTCTGCGTTTCCTGATCTCTAAGCGTCATATAGAGAAAGCCCGCATCCCACGTCCAATATGACGAGCCGATGTCAAAATAACCGTTGATATCGCCATTATAATGAAACGTATCCGATTCATAATTCCGCACGCGTTCAGGAAATTCGCCCAAGCGACGACCAATCAACTGGAGCGTCGGTAGATTCACGCCGGGAGCTACCTGAACCGGATTACTGCTCAAAGCAAATCCAAACGGGTTATATTGCTGATTTGCTGCTATGGTTCCTTTAGTCAGGAATAGAAGGTTGGGCGCTGAATCTGTCTCGGAGGTCAGCTGAGTGTAAGCGACGCTTGAAGTAAATCTAACTGCATCAGTGAAATCATAGTGCCCAGTAAAATAGCCGGATTTTGTCGTGATCGGATTAAGCAATGAATCGCCCAGGGAATTGCCGCTTGGCGAGATCCAATTATAGTGATCATTATTTGTGAAAGGCACGTAATCTGCCGCGCTTTGGCCGTTCGTGCCTGGTGCTATCGTCAAATTACAGAAAGGCAGATATTCAGGACTTGCCGAGGTACCAAAGTTTCTTGCTGGACATTGTTGGGCCGTCAACCCTGTATACGTAGCGGGGGCAACGTTGGGGCTGGAGGGATTGTCAGTTGTCGGCGCGATAAAAACAAACCGGCCTTGTGGCGTTGCTGAACTACCTCGTGTCACACCAGTGCCCGGTACAGGCTCGCTTGAAAAAGAACGATCTACACCCGGTATCCTCAGATTTGTATTGTATGAGCCATTGAAGAGCCAACCTGATTTATCGCCATTCGAACCAACCGTAAAAGAATACTGTTGAGTCTGACCGTCCCAATGTCCGTCACCGTGCCAAATCCCGTAATAGGCCGAGGCTTTGCCTCCATCGATGTTTTTAATTAGAACAATGTTTACCACACCAGAAATTGCATCACTACCGTAAATAGATGATGCTCCTGCTTTCAAAACCTCTATGTGATCAACGATGGATAACGGTATCGAGTTAAGATCCGTAGTACCATCGATTGCAGTAACCCAACGCTGGCCGTTCACCAAAACCAGAAGTCTGTTTGCCCCCAAATACCTCAAATCAAGATTGGCGGCACCGTTAGACTCAAAATTGAATGTAGAATTCATAGTCGGAGATACTTCGGGCATTTGCTGAAGCAGCTGCCCGATCGTCTGCAACCCAGTCGCAGCAATTTGTTTACTGCTGATAATGGTTATCGGCTGCGCTGTCACAACTGTGCTACTCGGAATATGGCTACCTGTTACAAGAATATTACCGAGGTGGATTTCCTTTGGTTTTTTCTGCTGCTGGGGGGCTTGGGTGTTTTGTTGAGGAGCTTGCGCAGGTGCATTCTGGCCCAATGCAATCGAACATACAGAAAGTGAAAAAGCTGGAACCAATAGACCCCGAATGGCACTTGTTAGGATCGGACTCGTTAGCTTCATTGCAGCTCTCCTAATTTTGTATGAATCGCAAAAACCATTTAGTAACCGATTCAAAAATTAAAAATGATTACCAATAATGCATCATGTCTCATAAAATCACGCCCTTCGCCAGGATTCCCTGTCAGCCGCAGCCAACAGCAATCTGTTCTTAAATCTGGGTATGTCGACTATTCCTTTTCCTGTATCGCCTTACATTTGAGAACTCTGTCAACTCACATGGAACTTCCCCGCGTGACTCTAGACTCTAGGCCACCGTGCCGTTTCGCACGGCAAAGAGCCATGCAATAGCTTCCACGGCGATAACGGGCTTCGCGCCGACCTTGGCTTTACTCATTATGAGAAGTTTTGACGAAATCTTGACTTCAATTCCGTTCGGGCTAAGCCCATCGAACCATGAACGGAAAATCCCTTCAAAACTTTGCAAATTAACTTGTTGAGGTCGCCCTTCAGACTGGCCTAGAGCGAACGTATCCCCAATGCTCGGCACACAGCTATTGTGACTGCACAATACTGTCACCTAAATGCAACAAACGATAGCGTCGCGGGACTCGGTACGGTCCCGGCGTCCCGCACCCTCGTCCTCGCGACAACCAAACTCCTTTCTCTCCGGCACGCTCGCTTTCGGAAACCGTTACTTCGCACGGTTTCCTCCACACTGGCTTAACGCCCCGCCACGGCCTTCGTACGCCTGCGCAGACTCTGGCGCGCTACGCGCCGCTGGCGCTACCGGAGGCTTCTCGCCTCGGGCTTCGCCCTTCCATGGCTCGTCGGTGGCGTAGTTTAAATCGTAGTTCAAAATTCGAGATTGTCAAGAAAAACCCGGCAGGCTTCCAACGCAGTCATCCTCATATGCGTGTATATTTAGCCTTCCAAGTGTGGAACGTCGCCTCCGAGATTGCATACTGCCGGCACAGATCCGTTGCTTTGGCTCCGGCCTGCGTCTACTTCACAATCCAAACATCTCTTCACTAAATTGCTTTGCACTCGTTGTCTATTCAGTAAGCAGACTATTTCCATGTTGTACTTAGATTTAGAGCTGTCAGGTCCAGCTCGGTACTTGTTATGGTATGAGCACCGGGCTATCCAACCTCGACGGGGCAATGTATTGTGAACAGAAATTTTGATATCGTAGTAAATCCCGTAGGGTGTTTATCGGCACACTATCAGAAGCCCATGAGACTTTGCAGGTTGCAAGCAACGCCATTAAGTTATGCCCTTTATGCTCTTCAGCCATGAGCGCGAAACATACCCCAAGACTACAATCCAGCAAAAACGTTAGTGCTTAGAAGGAATGAGAAAATGCGAAACACCTCTATTGTCGTAAGCGCGCTATTACTTTGCCTCAACCTACCGTCTACCTATGCGGCTGTACTTCCCTCTGACCAACCGGCCATCGCACGGCATGACATGGTGGTGAGCTCACAGCATCTTGCAACGCTGGCCGGCCTAAAAATTCTAAAGGAAGGTGGAAACGCCATTGATGCTGCGGTGGCGGTAGGCTATGCCCTTGCCGTCGTTCATCCGTGCTGCGGCAACATTGGCGGTGGTGGTTTTATGACAATCCATTTGGCGGATGGCAAGAACCTCTTTCTGAATTTTCGCGAGAAGGCGCCATTAAAAGCTACACCGGCCATGTATCAAAACAGTGAAGGGAATGTGATTCCCGGACTGAGCACACGTACTTGGCTGAGTATAGGGGTACCAGGTACAGTCATGGGACTGGACGCCGCACTCGCCAAATATGGCAGTATGACTCTCAAACAGGTCATGGCACCTGCTATCGCATTGGCCAAGGAAGGATATATTCTAGAACCACAAGATGCCGAAATTTTTAATTTCGCAACCAAGGAGTTTCAGGGGCATCCCAATGTAGCCTCGATTTTTCTTGATCATAACCAACCCTATAAGGTTGGACAAAGGCTAAAGCAACCGGAATTGGCACACAGCTTAGAACTCATCGAAAAAGGCGGTACCGATGCCTTTTATAACGGTTCGATTGCCCAAGCGATAGTGAATGCGAGTAATCATAACCATGGCCTCCTATCACTTAAGGACTTCGCGGACTATACCGTTGAATGGGAAAAGCCGGTTAAATGCGAATATCATGGTTACACTCTGTATTCTGCCCCACCCCCGAGTTCTGGCGGGACCACAATATGTGAGATCCTGCAAATTATCAGGCCTTATCCCTTTACTCAGTGGGGCTTCCGCTCCGTGAAAAGTGTTCATTATCTAGTTGAGGCCGAGCGCCATGCTTTTGCTGATCGAAATACGTACCTGGGAGATCCTGATTTTATCCATAACCCGATCCAGACGCTGCTTTCAATACAGCATGCAGCGAAAATACGTTCTAAGATTTTACCCGACAAGGCCACACCTTCTTCACAAGTAAAGGGGAGCCTTGGTCCGTATGAAGCCACAGATACAACCGACTATTCGATAGTTGATGCGCACGGCAATGCGGTAGCTGTCACCTATACTCTTAATGGCTTTTTTGGTATGAAACAGATTGCAGGTGATACCGGCTTTTTTCTCAATAATGAGATGGATGATTTCACCTCAAAACCCGGGGTACCTAACCAGTTTGGGCTTGTTCAGGGAAAGGCCAATCAGATCGAACCCGGTAAACGGCCACTGAGTTCGATGTCACCCACCATTGTGCTGCATCATGGGAAATTATTCATGGTCACAGGCAGCCCAGGCGGATCAACCATCATCTCGACCACCCTGGAAAGCTTTCTCAATGTCGCAGACTATGGAATGAATATGGCACAGTCCATAGACGCGCCCAGACTCCACGAGCAATGGTATCCGGACGACGTTTTCATTGAGACAAATGCATTAACTCCAGCTGTGCAAAGTACACTGGAGAAAATGGGCTATAAGTTCATAATCGTGAACCACTTTGGAGCCGATGAAGCGATCCTTGTGAATCCTCAGACTCACGTTATCGAAGGAGCAAACGACGAAAGGCAGCCTGCAGGTTTAGCCGCGGGGTACTGAAATTCTTAACGTTATCGCAGGTAGAGAGCGAACAGATAATAGCATCATGCATTCGGTAGGTGCGGTACGGCTCCTGGCGTCTCGCAGCCACGTAACAACGGCGAGCATGCCATTTCTCAGCAGCTGTTTTGCGTTCGGAAACCGTTACTCTGCGCGGTTTCTTCTAAAACTTACACCCCGTCGCAAACTTGCCCGCGTGTCAAGGTTCCGGGTTACAGTCACTGGGCTACCGAGAGTTGCTCGCATCGCGCTTCGCACTTCCCTAGCTTGGCCATTGTATAACCTATCGAGCCTATACTATGGATGTGCGGACGGGCTTTGCGCGGAGCCCACCGGAAATTGTATTTTCTACAGGGCCCGCGTGCGCTATCCGCGATTAGGATCTCCAAGCTGATATGGAATCAGCTCCAGTTGCGCCATATCAAATACCAACAGTTGAAAGATTGATAAATTCCGTGGCATGCCGTGTCTCAGCGTTAATCCCATGGGGTTTAGCTTACGGTGCTTAATGTTACCCAGGGCGCATTCTCTTTCTTGTCATACCTGGAACATTTTCTATGGCATCTTATGTGGAGTAATGCTGATGCTGCTCGGTTGCGTGCCGGCCATCGCACCGGGTCATGCAGAGCCAAAAAATATCTATGCACGCCAATTTGAAGAATATTGGTGCGCGGCTTCAAGTTCCAAGTGCAACAGTTAGTGAAGTCTTGGTCCGGAAGAATACCTCATACGGTGTCTTGAATCCCAATCTCTTTCTTGGCCGGTGATTTAGCCGGTGCATGGCATGATCCAG
>Ga0307372_10001789_pt1 | contig 36711 bp, 34 predicted proteins | sample OX1MG_FD_202533 | JGI IMG/M metagenome (GOLD analysis project Ga0307372, IMG submission 202533) | Soil microbial communities from Risofladan, Vaasa, Finland - OX-1 | ecosystem: Environmental > Terrestrial > Soil > Coastal area > Acid sulfate soil | place: Finland: Risofladan, Vaasa | collected...
CGGTGATGGAGACCGGATGCTCGCGGTCGACGAGAACGGCGACGCGATCGACGGTGATCAGATCATCGCGATCCTCGCGCTCGATCAGGACGTCGACCAGGTCGCGGTGACGGTGATGGCGAATCTTGGCTTCCATGCGCTGATGCGCGAGCGCGGTATCCGCGTGCACACGACCGACGTCGGCGATCGCTACGTGATGGAGGCCCTGCAGCGCGAGGGTGCGGTGCTCGGAGGCGAGCAGTCCGGCCACGTCATCTACCTGCGCGAGCACGTGACCGGGGACGGCCTCGCGGCAGGGTTGCTCCTCTGCGCCGCGCTCAAGGGTCGCACGTTGAGCCAGGCGGCTGCTGTGATGACCCGCTGGCCGCAGGCCAAGGAAAACGTGCGCGTTACCGACCGCGAGTTGACGCAGGCGGTGCGCGACGAGGTCGAGCGCCTGAATCGCGAGTGGGGCGGCCACGGCAGGGCCCTCGTCCGGCCGTCGGGCACGGAGCCCTTGATCCGGGTGCTCGTCGAGGCGGAGAATGCCGAGGTGGCCAGGGAGGCCTGTGCTAGCATCGCAGCGCTCGTGCGACGAGAGCTCGGCTGACCGCCCCGAAGACGGGATCGGCCCACAGCCGGGCTTTTGCGTTTCCAGGACACTTTTCGGGGGCAATTTCCGGTATTTCGCCGGGTAGGAAAGGAGGCTCCGGATGTGCGGGATCATCGGATACGTCGGTAGCCGGGCCTCGAAGCCGCTGCTGCTGCACGGGCTCCAGCGTCTGGAGTACCGCGGGTACGACTCGGCCGGCATCGTCTTTCTCGAAGAAGGCGGGCTCGAGTACGTCCGCGCGGTCGGCAACCTTGCCAACCTGAAGCAGGCGGCCGGCTCGAACGGCTCCGTCTCGACCACCGGCCTCGGGCACACCCGCTGGGCGACGCACGGCGGCGTCACCGAGCAGAACGCGCACCCGCTCACTGCGTGCGACGACCAGAAGCTGGCGATCGTCCTGAACGGGATCGTCGAGAACTATCGCGAGCTGCGCGAGGAGCTGCAGGCCGCCGGGCACGCTTTTAGCTCCGAGACCGACGCGGAGGTCGTCGCGCACCTGCTCGAGGAAGCCTACGACGGCGACCTCGTCGAGACCGTGCGCGCGGCATACGCGCGCCTCGAAGGGCACTTCACCTTCGTGCTCATCCACAAGGATCACCCGAACCACCTCGTCGGGGTGCGCAACCAGACGCCGATGGTTGTCGGACTCGGGGAGGGAGAGAATTTCCTCGCCTCGAACCTTGCCGCGTTCCTTGCCGAGACGCGCCGCGTGCAGTTCCCGAATGACGGTGAGATCGCGTCGATCACGCCTATGGGTGTCGTCTTCACCGACGCGCTCAGCGGCAAGGTGGTCGAGCACGACGTCGTCGAGGTCGACTGGGACGACGACGCGGCCGAGCGCTCCGGTTACGAGACGTTCATGCTCAAGGAAATCTTCGAGCAGCCGGAAGGCGTCGCGGAGACGATCGGCGATCGTGTTCGCCACGGGCACCTCGTGCTCGAGGGCCTCGGGATGACCGAGGACGAGTTGCGCGACCTGCGCCGCATCGTCATCGTCGCCTGCGGCACCTCCTACCATGCGGCCGTCGTCGGTCGCTACGTGATCGAGGAGTGGGCGCGCGTGCCGGTCGAGCCCGACGCCGCGAGCGAGTGGATCTACCGCAACCCGGTGATCGATCCAGGAACGCTCGTGATCGGCATCTCTCAGTCCGGCGAGACGCGCGACACGATCCAGGCGATGAAGCTGGCGCGCGAGAAGGGCGCCCGCACGGTCGCAATCACGAACATGATGGGCTCGCAGATCACCCGGGAGGTCGACTCGGTGCTCTATACGCGCACAGGGCTCGAGGTCGGGGTCGCCGCGTCGAAGACGTTCACCGCGCAGATCGCGATTCTCTATCTGATCGGCCTGAAGCTCGCGCAGTGCCGTGGCACGCTGCCGAAGGAGGAGGTCGAGTTCATCCTCGACGAGGTCTACGACCTGCCGTCGAAGATGCAGCGGTTCCTCGACGCCGACCATCCGATCGAAGAGATCGCGCAGCGGTTCCACGACAGACCGTTCTTCCTGTACCTCGGCAGGCATATCGGGCTGCCGGTCGCACTCGAGGGTGCGCTGAAGCTGAAGGAGATCTCGTACATCCCCACGGAGGCGTACTCGGCGGGCGAGATGAAACACGGGCCGATCGCCCTGCTCGAAGAGGGAACTCCGGTCGTCGTCGTCGCGACGCGGATCCACGTGTACGACAAGCTCGTCTCCAACATTCAGGAGACGCGGGCACGCGGCGCCCACGTGATCGCGATCGCCACGGACGGCAACGAGGACATCCAGCATCACGCGGACGACGTGATCTACGTGCCGCACTCGCCGGCCTTTCTCCAGGCGGCGCTCGCGATCCTGCCGCTGCAGCTGCTTGCCTACCGGATCGCGCGCCTGCGCGGGCTGAACGTCGACCAGCCGCGGAACCTGGCCAAGACCGTCACGGTCGAGTAACGAACCCCCAACGGGGCGGCCGCCGCGGCTGCGGCACCGGGCTGGCCGCCCCGTTCAGGGACAGGGCAACGCAGCGAGAAGACAGACGCACGCGTTCCAATTCCCATCTTTGCAGGAGTGTTGACCAAAGTCCATCCCCGATGCGGGTTGCGCGGCTACACCCCGAGCGAGGTCTCGATGAACGCTCGGGCGGCCGGAGCTGCGTAGCGGTCGCGGTGGCGGCCAAGGGCGATCACGCGTGGTGCGACGGCGCCCTCGAGGCCGACGGCCACGATTCGGGGATCGCTCGTCTCGACCGTGAGCAGCGGCACGATCGCATTGCCCATACCGGCGGCGACGAGTCCCTGCACGGTCTGGTTGTCGTTCGAGCGAAACGCCCAGTTCGGCTCGACCCGGGCGGCGCGAAATGCGGCTTCGATCGGGTCCATGGAATTGCCGGACCGAAACCCGATCAGTGGCTGCTGCGCGATCTTTCGCAGCGACGGCGGCCCGGCTGCGAGGGGGGAGCCGGCGGCGACGACGAGCACGTACGGGTCGCGCAGCAGTTCGAACGTCTCGAGCGGTGCGTCCCCGACCGGAGGCAAGACGAAGCCCACGTCGATCTCGCCGCGTTCGAGCGCGTCCGCGATCTCCTCGTCGTCGTGTTCCTCCAGCATCACGTCGATTCGCGGCCACTGCGCGGTGAAACGGCGCATGATCTCCGGCAGGAGCCGCGCGCCGGCCGACTGGAAGGTGCCGATCCGCAACGTCCCCGCCTCGCCGGCGCGCAGCGCGTTCAGGTCGGCCTGGGCAGCCTCGAGCCGTGCGACGATCGAGTCGGCGTGACGAAGCAGCAGGTGCCCTGCCTCGGTCAAGGAGACCGGCCGCGGACCGCCCGGCCGCTCGACGAGTTGCTCGCCGACGATGCGCTCGAGGGTCGCGATCTGCTGGCTGATCGCCGACTGGGTGTAGCCGAGCGCCAGTGCCGCGCGTCCGAAGGAGCCCTCGCCGGCGACGGCCCGGAGAGCTGCGAAATGCCGCACCTCGACCCCGAGCCAACTATCAGGTTCCATAATCAATATCAACAGTATCACGATTTGCACTGATAGTCTCCGCGCGGCACCATGCAGGCATGACCGCTATCGCCTTCCTCGTCGCCTTCATCGGCATCTGCGTGCTGGCCGCCCGTTACGGGGCCGACTCGCGCTCCGACCGCCCCGGCCGCCAGTTCTAGACCGCGGCCGCGCGCACCGGCCGCGCTGCGCCTCCCGGCCGGCGGAGCCGGCCGCCGGTTCAGGCTGCGCTGGCGCGCCGCTGCCAGCGCTCGCTCCACGACTCGCGCGTGAGCGAGGACATGACGGCTCGCTGAACGAGCCTGCCACCGCGGTCCCGTCCGAGCAGGTGAACCCGGAGCGCGATCGCACCCAGCGGCACCTCGACCGACGTGGCAGTGGCTGGAAGCTCGAGCTCGGCGCGAACGGCGTAAACCCCGCGCGGCCCGGTGCGCTCGCTGAACCGCACCTCCCACACCGAAACGCCCGCCGAGCCCTCCCAGCGGAGGATAAATGCCTCGCCGTCTCGCTCGCGCCGCACGTCCATGTTGCCGGTGATCGTCGGCCGGTCGCGTAGGGCTGCCGGCCGGCTTCGCGCCGCCGCCGGCGGGGGTGCAACACGTGCCCGGGCGCGCTGCACGGATGCGAGCAGCTTCAGCTGCTCGAGCGCGCGGCGCTCGCGCACGGGATCGGCGTGCGCCCGCGGCTTCAGAGCGACGGCCTTCACCCTCGCTTCGAGCACGGACCAGTCGGGTACGCGCCCCGCCGCGATGCTGGTGCGCGCCTGGTCGAGAATGGCTCCGTACTCGTCCACGGCGGCACGTTAGTCGTCAGCCGAGCGCCGGAGCCGCTTGGTCTGACCGCGGCGCTTCTTGTCGTCGAGCCGCCGCTCCTGTGACGCTGCGGTGGGCTTGGTCGGGCGCCGCTGCCGCCGCACTTTCGTTGCCGCGCGCAGCTGTTCGACGATTCGCTCGGTTGCGAGCATGCGGTTCCGCAGCTGCGAGCGCTCGTCCTGCGCGACCGCACGCACGACCGGGCCGAGCCGGTCCAGCACTCGCCGCCGCTCGGCGGCGGTCAGGCCGGCCGACTCTTCGACGTCGAAGAGCGCCTCGACGCGTGTCGAGCTCTTCTGCGCGTGCTGGCCCCCGGGGCCGCTCGAACGCGAGAAGCGGAAAGCGATCTCGGAGCGAATAGACTCGACGTCCATGGCGGCAATTCTCCTTGACGTGGACGGTGTGCTGCACGTTTCGGGTGCGCCGATCGCCGGGGCGGTCTCCGCGGTGCGCACCTTGCGCGAGGCGGGGCACCGGTTGCGTTTCGTCACGAACTCCACCACGCGCTCGCGACTTCAGCTCACCGAGCAGCTTCAACTGATGGGATTCGATCTCGTCGAGGACGAACTGCAGACGACCGGTGCTGTCGCGTCGCGGACGCTGGCCGGCAAGCGCACTCTCGCATTGACGATGCCGGGAATCCTCGACGATCTCGAGGACGTGCAGCTCGTGGGCATGAACGTCGATGCGGTACTGATCGGCGGCGCCGACGAAGGCGAGGAGGTCGGCCGGATCTTCTCCTACCTGAACCTGAACCGCGCGTTCCACGAGCTCGACGCCGGTGCCGAGCTCTACTGCCTCCACAAGAACAGGTGGTGGCAGACGGCAGACGGCCCGCGGCTCGACACCGGCATGTTCGTGGCCGGCCTCGAGTACGCGGCCGATACCGAGGCAACGGTCCTCGGCAAGCCGTCGAGCGCCTACTTCACCGCGGCGCTCGAGGCACTCGACGCCGAGCCCGACATGACCTGGATGATCAGCGATGACCTCGAGGGCGACATCGTCGGCGGGCACAAGTTCGGCATGAAGACGATTCTCGTGCGAACCGGCAAGTTCCGCCCCGACGAGGTCGAGCGATCGGTGATCCAGCCCGACGGCATCGTCTCCTCGCTCGCGCAACTCCCGAACTGGCTCGAAGCGAACCTGTAAGTGCCTTCTGGAGAAGCGCCAATGCTGCGCGTCGGCGTCGACCTGATCGAGATCGAACGAATCCGCGATGCGCTTGCGCGGCACGGCGACGACTTCAAGGAGCGCTGCTTCACCGAGGCGGAGCGCGCCTACTGCGATTCGAAGCCGAACCCGCCGCAGCACTACGCCGGCCGGTTCGCTGCCAAGGAAGCGGTCGGTAAGGCGCTCGGCTCGGGGGTGTACTTCACCTGGAAGGAGATCGAAGTCCGGGGGCGTCCGAAGCCCGGCGTCCACCTCTCGGGTCGCACGGCGGCGTGGGCGGAAAAAGTCGGCGCCGGCAGGATCGAGCTTTCGATGACGCATTCGCGTGAGCTGGCGGCGGCGGTTGCAGTTGTGGTGGACGCCGGACACGACGCCGTCCCGGCGGTCGCGGTGGTGGTGGACGCGTGAGGCTGCAGGCGCTGCTCACGGCCGACGAGACGAGTCGCGCCGAAGAGGCTCACCAGGGCTCGCTGGAGGAGCTGATGGAACGCGCGGGCACCGCCGTCGCCGAGCTCGTGCTGCGCCAGTTCCCGGGGACGGTGACGGTCGTGTGCGGCCAGGGCCTGAACGGTGGTGACGGCAAGGTCTGCGCGCGCATCCTCGGTGACGCGGGGCGCGAAGTGCACATCGTCGACGGTGTCGGCGACCTCGGCGAGCCGGACGTGATCGTGGACGCGCTACTCGGGATCGGTCTGCGGGATGCTCCGCGCGAAGACGCGGCGCGGATGATCGACCTCATCAACGCGAGCGGACGGCCGGTGGTCGCAGTCGACGTGCCCTCGGGCGTCAACGCGTCGACCGGCGAGGTGCCCGGCGTCGCGGTGAACGCGACCGCGACCGTCACCTTCGGTGCTGCGAAGGTCGGGCTTGCGGTGGCTCCGGGTTGCTTGCACGCCGGCGCGGTGCAGATCGCTCCGATCGGGTTGCGGCCCCGCGACCACGAGCATGCGCTCGTCCCTGCCTCGGCGCTCCTCGAGGTGCCCCGAAAGAACCGGCAGTCGACGAAGTACACGGCGGGATCGGTGCTGATCGTCGGCGGCTCGCGCGGCCTCACCGGAGCGCCGATGCTCGCCGCGCTCGCCGCGTTCCGCGCGGATGCGGGCTACGTAGCGGTGGCGGCCCCCGAGTCGACGCTGCCGGTACTCGAGACGGTGCTCGTCGAGGCCGTCAAGCGCCCGTTGCCGGAGGACTCCTCCGGTCGCCTGCTACCGCGCGCGCTGGACGCGATTCTCGCCGCGGCCGAGAAGGCGGATGCGGTGGCGATCGGCCCGGGGCTCGGCCGCAGTGACGGCACCGTCGAGCTCGTCCGCATCCTGCTCGAGCAGCTCGAGCTGCCGGTCGTGCTCGACGCCGATGCGCTGTGGGGGCTCGAGCCGTTTGCGCGGGCCGCTCCGACGGTGCTGACGCCGCACAGCGGCGAGTTGGCCGGGCTCCTCGGCACCTCGAGCAGCGAGATCGACGCTCACCGGCTCGATGCGGCCCGCCGGGCCGCATCGCGGTTCGGCGCCGTCGTGCTGCTGAAGGGTGCCGACACGATCGTCGCCTCACCGCGCGAGGGTGTGCTCGTCGCCTCCTACGGCACACCGGCGCTCGCGACCGCCGGGTCGGGAGACGTGCTCACCGGGATCGTCGCGGCGTTCCTCGCGAAGGGAATGGACGCGCGCCTCGCGGCCGGAACCGCCGCCGTCGCGCACGGTGTCGCCGCCGAGCTCGTCGACCCGCAGCCGGGAGCAATCGCCTCGGACCTGCTGCCGGCGCTGCAGCGCGCCCTCGCCGGCCACGGCCTGCAACGCGCTCCCCTGCAGTGAGATCTGAGATCACAATCGACCTCGGCGCGTTGCGTCGCAACGTGCAGACGCTCGCGCGCGCGCTGGACGGCGCCGAGGTGTGGGCAGTCGTGAAGGCCGATGCGTACGGCCACGGTGCGGTCGACTGTGCGGGGGCGGCGCTCGGTGCCGGCGCAAAAACCCTGTGCGTCGCGACGGTGCCCGAGGCGCTTGTCCTGCGCGCCGAGCTGCCCAGTGCGCGCATTCTCGTCCTGGGGCCGGCGTCGAACCGTGAGGTCGCACAGGCCCGGGATGCCGGGCTCGCGCTCGTCGTGGCGAGCGACGAGATCCCGGAAGGTGTCGCCGTGCACGTGAAGCTCGACACCGGCATGGGGCGCTGGGGGATGTCGGAGCTCGGGTCGCCGTCACGCGAGGTCGTCGGTGTGATGACGCACCTTGCGACGGCCGACACGGATGCCGTCTTCGCACGCACGCAGGTGGAGCGCTTCCGCGCCGCCACCGAGCCGGTGGCGCATCTGATCCGGCACGTCGCGAACAGCGCCGCCGCTTTGCGGATCCCGGAAGCCCGTTTCGACGCTGCACGCTGCGGGATCGCCTTGTACGGCCTCTCGCCCTTCGGAACCGATCCCGCCGAGGACGGGCTCGCCCCGGTGCTTTCCTGGACGAGCGAGATCGCGCAGTCGAAGCTTCTGCGTGCGGGCGAGTCGACCGGCTACGGGCGGCGCTTCGTCGCCGAGCGAGACACGTGGATCGGGATCGTGCCCGTCGGCTATGCCGACGGATTCCGGCGCGACCTGACCGGCACGGAGGTGCGTGTCGGTGGCGAGCACCGTAAGGTGGTCGGCACCGTGTCGATGGATGCAACGGCAGTCGAGCTCGACCGCGAGCTGCCGCCGGGAACGCCGGTGACGATCGTGGGGCCCGGCGTCGCGCTCGAGGAGCACGCCCGCGTGGCGGGCACGATCACCTACGAGCTCGCCTGTGGAATCAATTCGGCGACGACGAGGGCACGCCGCGTCGTGCTGGACGCGGCATGACGAACGCGAAGCGGCGTGCGGAGTTGCAGGCGCAACGGGCCGAGGCGCTGGCGGCGCGGCTCGAGGAACTGCTCGTGGTCGAAGGCGACGAGCGGGTGCTCGACGTCGGCGCCGGCACCGGTGCGTTCGCATTCGCGATCGCGCCGCGGGTGCGCGAGGTGGTCGCGGTCGAGATCGACGAGGAGCTGGCGGGGCGGGCGAAAGCCGATGCGCCGCCGAACGTCGAGGTGGTCGTCGGTGACGGAGAGCACCTGCCCTTCGAGTCCTTCTCGTTCGACATCGCGGCCACGCTTCGGACGCTGCACCACACCCGCCGGCCCGAGTTGCTCGTCGCCGAGCTTGCGCGCGTCACCAAACCCGGCGGCACGATTCTCGTCGTCGACCAGCTTGCGCCCGCAGATCCGCTCGCCTCGTTCGAGCTGACGCGCTTCGAGCACGCGCGCGACCCGTCGACGACGCGGATCCTCGCCGACGCGGATCTGCGCGGACTGTTCGACTCGAACGGTCTCGTGCTCCGCCGAGAGCAGGTGGTGACGGAGCCGCGCGACATCGACGCCTACCTCGATCTGGCCGGCTGCGAAGGCCTCGAGCGCGAACGGGCCCGGAGGCTCGCGCCTACAGGCTACGAGGCGGTCGTCGGCTGGTTCGTGCTCGCACGCTAGCGACCAGGCCCGGGGCGAGCGCCTGCGCCCAGCCTGCGGGGCGGTACCAGCGCGGCACGACGATCTCGCGTTTGCCCTTGTCGACCGCGTCGAGCAGCCGGCTGACGACGAGCGGGGGCTTGATCACCAGGCGGTAGAGCAGAGGCCCGAAGTGCGGTCGTTGCGGGAACCCGTCCGTCTCGACGAACCCGGGGTTGATCGTGTGCACCATGATTCCGCGCGGTGCCAGTTCGACTGCGAGCGAACGCGAGAACGCGATCTGTGCGTGCTTGGACGCAGAGTACGGGCCGACCGCCACCGTGCCGGCGACCGAGACGACGTTCACGACATGCGATCCCCTGCCGAGTCCGGGCAGGAACGCCAGCGTCGACCAGACCGAGCCCAGGTAGTTGACCCGCATCACCTGCTCGATCTTGTCGGCGCCCGCGTCGAGGTAGTTGCCGCGGGCACCCACCCCGGCGTTACAGACGAGCAGGTCGATCTGCGGATGACGAGCGAGGACCCGCGTCGCGACCGCCTCGACAGCTTCGCGGTCGGCGACGTCGCACTCCTCGTGCTCGTCTGCCTCCGATGCGCGGCGTGACAGCCCGACGACGAGCGTTCCGCGAGCCTTCAGCGCCCGCACCAACTCGGCGCCGATTCCCGAAGACGCCCCCGTGACGACGGCTACCCGGAGTCCCCGGTCGCCTGTCTCTGCCGGCGCCCCAGAAGCAGTGCCGAAGGAACGACGAGTCATTTGCAGATCTTCAGATCCAGGACGGCGGACGCCTGCTTGCCTGCCGCGTCGGTCACCGTCGCGAGCAGGTGATGCATGCCCTTGACGAGGCCCGTTGTCTTCCATGGTGTCGCGTAAATCCCGCCCGTGCCGGTCGTGACGACCCCGATCCGTTTCAGACCGTCGGTGAACGTAACGTTCTTCACCTTCTTCGTCGAGTCGGCGGTGACTACCAGCCTGTCCTTTCTGAGTGCGCAGACGCCGGCGGGCGGTTCGAGCCAGGTGATCGTCGGCCCATCCACCACGGTCAACTTCACCCGCTTGAAGTTCGTGTTCGGGTAGATGTCGTTGCCGATCGTGTCGATGTTCTTCGCTTCCTGGAAGTCGGAGACCCGGACGACGGCTTTCGTCGTGCCGGCCCTCAGGACCGGGGCCGACGCCGGGATGCCGAAGAGCACGAGCCCGCTCGCCGGGTCGTACGCGGACGCGCCGACGAGCGCGTTGTTGTAGCCGACGACGAGAGACAGCGGGTCGACGCCGGACTGCGAATCGGTCGCCTCGGCCACGATCAGCGGCCGTCCGGCCGTGACCGTCGTCGTCAGTACGTGGACGGTCGGGGGCGTCAGGTCGTTGACCCATGAGTTCAGCACGTACGTGCCCTTCTGCGAGCGTCCGGTGAACGGGTCGGCGCGCGAGTCGACGGCGACGTAGAACCTTCCCAAACGCGGGAACTGGGCGCCCGCCGCGCCGACGTCGGTGTTGAGGTCGTAGGTCAGCGCGTTCACGTCGGTCGGGATGCCCGCGTAGCCCTGGACGTCGTTCTCGTCCTTCGAGCCGAGCACGAACGGATCGACCAGCGAGCCGGGCGACTCCGCAAGGATCGAAACGCCGAAGTTGACGATCGGCTGGATCACGTCGGTGTAGTAGAGGGTCTCGGAACCGTCCTCGTTCATCGTCGGGCCGGTATAGCTCGGCGGCGGGCCGAACGGCGCGAGCGGGCAGCAGTACACCGAGACGCGGCTCGTGCCGGTTGCGGTGCTGCCGGTCTGCAGCTTCTTCAGCAACACGGCGGGCATGGTTGCGAGCGCCGGGCGCTCGACGAGGAATTCGTACGGCACGCGGCGCTGCACGCCGTTGCGGGAGAGCACGATGAAGCCGTAGTTCTCACCCGTGCCGGCGTCGGCCGGGGCTCGTACCGAGACGGGCAGCGAGACGTAGCCGCCTGCGGCGAGGGCGATCGTGCCGGGCACGTCGATCACGACGCCGCTCGTCTGCGCCTGCGGCATGATCGACACCGTCCAGTTGCCTGCGCCGTTGCCGGCATCGGTGACGGTCAGCAGAAGCGACGCCAGCTGGGCACCCCTCGACACGTCGACCTTCTGGAACGACAGCGACTGCGGGTCGGTGAAGACCTCGGGGTTGTCGGCGGTGAGGACGTTCGTGAGGCCGGCGCCTTCCAGCAGCACCGGCGCCTCCTGCGTGCGGGCCGTGTCGCCCCAGGCGGGCCCGGCGGTCGACATGAGGGCCGACTTGACGTCGGCGACCGACCAGGTCGGGTGCTGCTGCAGCAGGAGCGCGGCCGCGCCCGCGACGTGCGGGGTCGCCATCGACGTGCCGGCGAAGACACTGAAGGTCGAGCCCGTCGTGAGAGGCGGTGTCGACGAGAGCACATCGAGGCCCGGAGCGGAGATGTCCGGCTTCAGGAAATGGCCGAAATCGGTCGGGCCCGCCGAGGAGAAGCTCGTGACGATGCCGCTCCGTCCGGTCTGGATCTCCTCGATGCCGGACGAGATCCGGATCGTGGCCTGCCCGCCGTTGGCTGCGGCGAAGGCGCGCAGCCGCTGGCCGTCGAGGTCGGAGATCATCCCGGACGGAAGCGGCAACTGAATCGGGATGGCGTTCGCTTCGCCGAAGCGGTTGTCGACCAGGATCAGTCCGATCGCCCCACCGAGGAGGGCGCGCTCCGCCTTCGAGACGAACGTGCAAATTCCGCGCGAGAGGAGCAGGATCTTGCCCTTCACCGAGTCCTTCGGCAGCGTTCCGAGCCCGGTGTTGGGATCGGCCGGCGACCCGCAGAGATGCGACTCGACCGGCTTGCCGTCGGTGCCGATGATCGACGAGACGTCGACGACGGTCTGGTCGAGGGTTGCCCAGCCGCTCGGGAGCTTCGCGCCGCCGGCGCCCTGGATCGGCACCGCTCCGAGCAGCGGCGGCCCTCCCACGACGGTGAGCGCCGGGGCGAAGACGTGCGCGTTCGAGGTGGCGGCGACGGAGATCGCATCCGGGGCCGTTCCCGGCGAGCCGGCCGTGCCCAGCCCGTAGTCTTCACGATCGTTGCCTGCGGCGATCACGGGCACGACGCCTGCGAGGGCCGTGTTGTGGATCGCTTCGTACATCGCGTCGTTCGCCGGGTCCGTCTGCGGGCCGCCGCCCGAGAAGTTGATCACGTTCATGCCGTCGGCGACCGCCGCCTCGAACGCCGCCACGATCTCCGGGGTGTTTGCTTCGTGGCCGAGCGGCGTCGGGATGGTGAAGACGCGGTAGTTGCCGATCCACGCCTTCGGTGCCACGCCCGTGAGATTCAGCACCTGCGGGTGATCGGGGCCGGCAGGGGCGGTCGTGCCCTCGTCGCCCGCTGCGATGCCGGACACATGTGTTCCGTGCGGCTCGGTCGGGTCGAACGCCTTGTTGCTCATCTTGTCGCGCACCGGGCCCGGGAACACCTTGGCGACGATCACCTTCGGCGTCGTCAGCCTGGTGTCGCCCTTCGGGAAGCCGGGCGGATACGAGAAGCCTGCGGGGTTGAGAAACGGGTTGGACGGGTCGACGCCGGTGTCGACGACGCCGATCTTCATCCCCTCGCCCTTCTGGCCCGTTGCGGCCCAGAGGTCTGTGGCGTGAATCACGCCGGCGCCGCGGTCCATGGTCGCCGTGTAGGTGAGGCTCGGGTAGATCTTCGTCACGCCTCTGATTGCGAGCAGCTTCGGGAGCGAGCGTGCCGGGAGCTCGACGGTGAAGCCGTCGAGCAGGATCGAGTAGTGCTCCTGGATGCGGGCCTGCGGGATCGCCGCCCGAACCTCGGCGACGGCGATGCGCTGCAGGCGCGCGAGTTTCGCGAGGTAGACGACCGAGCTCGTGGTGTGCACGTCGAGGTGAGTCGCCACCGATGCCGAGGTGAGGACACGGTTGGAGTTCCAGGCTGCGAGCGGCGGCGCGGCCAGGCGCACGATCACCCGCGTCACCCCTTGTGTGTGGGCGGCCGGAATGTGGATCACGCCTGCGCGGACACGCGGCAGCAAGCTCTCGCCCACTGGGCGGCGAATGGGGGTGAGTGCGGCTGAGGCGGACGTCGCCGCGACCAGACCGATTACCGCCGTCAGCATCAGAGGGCGACGCAAGTCTCCGCACCCTAGCCGAACACCGTTAGAGTCGCCCCCGATGTTCACGGGAAAGAAAGCCCTCGTTCTCGGGGTCGCAAACAAGCGGTCGATCGCCTGGGCGATCGCCAAGCGTCTCGCCGGCGGCGGCGCCGAGGTCGCGTTCACCTTCCAAGGTGAGCGGATCGAGAAGAACGTGCGCGAGCTTGCCGAGTCGGTGGGAAGCCCGCTCGTGACCGAGCTCGACGTGCGCGACGACGCGGCGATCGCCCGCGTCTTCTCCGAGGTCGGGGAGGTTTTCGGTGGGAAGCTCGACATCCTCGTTCATTCGGTTGCGTTCGCTGCGGCCGAGGATCTGGAGGGCCGCTTCACCGATACGCCACGCGACCGCTTCTGGATGGCCGTCGACGTGAGCGCCTACTCGCTCGTCGCCACCGCGAAGGCCGCGGAGCCGCTCTTCGAGGCGGCCGGCGGTGGGTCGATCGTGACGATGACCTATCTCGGGGGTGAGCGGGCCGTGCCGCATTACAACGTCATGGGTGTCGCGAAGGCAACTCTCGACTCCTGCGTCAAGTACCTCGCCTGGGATCTCGGCGAGAAGAACATTCGCGTCAACGCCATCTCCGCCGGGCCGGTGCGCACGCTTGCTGCCCGTTCGATCGCGGGCTTCCCGACGATGGAGTCGATCGTCGAGGAACGCTCACCGCTGCACCGTCACGTCGACGCCGACGATGTCGGCGGGGCCGCCGAGTACCTGCTCGGCGACGGCGCCCGCAACGTCACCGGTACGACCCTGTACGTCGACAGCGGCTACCACGCGATGGGCATGTGATCGGCGGGCTCGAAGCCCGCTGATCACCTGGTTCGGGGAGCGCTCACAACTCGCGACACGCCGCGAGCCACTCGTCGACGTCGGGCACGGTGCCCGACTCGTACTCCCACACGGCGCGCACGATCCCGGTGTCGTCGACGAGGAAGGCCGAGCGCATGGCGATGTCCTTGAAGCCGCGGAACTCGACACCGATCCCGAACGCCCGGACGACGTCGCCGTTGAAGTCCGAGAGCAGCCCGAAGTTCAGGTCGAGCGCCTGCCGCCACGCGATGTGCGTCCACGGTGAATCACGCGAGATGCCGACCGGCTGCACACCGATCGCGTCGAACTCCGCTCTCCTGTCACGCAGGAGCTCCAGCTCGTTCGTTCAGGTGGAGGACCAGTCGAACAGGTAGAAGACGAGCAGCTTCGGCCCGTCCTCGACCAGTTGGAGCATGGTCAGCGGTTCGTTCGGCCCCAGGAAGACCGTCGCATCGGGGATGCGCTCGCCCGCGCTCAGCATGTCTCGAGCCTAACCATTGGGCTCAAACCGGTGCGGGCGCAGGAGCTGCTTCGGTCGCAACCGAAATCTCGCGCACCACCTCGAGGATGTCGCGGTTTGCGTTCCAGACGCGGAGCTGGCGGTCGGCTCCGTTGCCCCTGGCGAGGATCTCGTGCACGCCGTCGAGCTCTCGCTCCGAGCCCAGCTCGCGGGCATGCGGCTCGACCTCCCGCAGTGAGCGGCGGATCAGCTGCGCGACGGGGACACGGTTCCGTCGGCCGGTTGCGAGGTCCATGATCGGCGCCTCGAGGCCGTACCGGGCGGCGAGCCACTTGTTCTCGGTCGTGAGCAGGCGGTGCCAGCTCGGGATCTCCTTGCCGCTCTCGTACAGTTCGCAGTACAGCTTCACGGTCGCCTGGAAGAACGCGGTGATCGCTGCGACGTCGTCGAGCCGCGTGACCGCGTCGCAGACGCGCATCTCGATCGTGCCGAGCCGCGGGTGCGGACGGATGTCCCACCAGATGTGGGTGTAGTCGGCGATGCAGCCGGTGCGTTCCAGCTGACCGACGACCTCGGCGTAATCCGCGTAATCCTTGAACCGCGGCGGTGGTCCCGAACGCGGGAAGGCCGCGAACACCATCTGGCGGCTCGACGCGAGCCCCGTCGGCTCGCCGCGCCAGAACGGAGACGAAGCCGAGAGCGCAAGCATCTGCGGCAGGTGGAGGAGCAGCCCGTTCATCACTTGGATCGCCTTCTCGGCGTCGTCGACCGCGACGTGCATGTGCATCCCGAAGATGAGCTCGCGGCGTGCGACGTACTGCAGCTGGTCGACGAGCTGTCGGTAGCGGTCGCGCGCGGTGATGCGCTGCCGCTCGAAGAGGCTGAACGGATGCGTTCCGGCCGACCCGAAGCGGCAGCCTTCTGCGCGCGCGATCTCGGCCACATAGGCGCGCAGCTCGATGAGTGACCCCATCAGGTCGGACACCGTGCGGCACACCGGTGTCGTCACTTCGAGCACCGACTGCATCAACTCCGCGTGGATGTTTTCCTGGTGTGCTCCGTGCTCGACTGCGGCCAGCACCGAGTCGATGTGCTGCACGAGATCCCAGGTCTCGGGATCGAGCAGCATGTACTCCTCCTCGACACCGAGCGTGTACGGGTCCCCCTTGCCGAACGCGTGGTCGAGCACGCTCGCATGACCGGAGCCGAGGCCTTCGGCTCCCTTCCCTGTGATCGACGGCGGGAAGATCTGCTGCACGGGGTCAAGTATCGCCTAGTCGATGACGGCTTCCGCTTCGATCTCGACGAGCCAGCGCGGATCGAGCAACGCCGTGACGATCCCGGTGGTGGCCGGCCGCGCTCTGGCAAAGGCTTCGCCGTGCGCACGGCCGACGTCGTCGATGTGCGCTGCGTCGGTGACGTAGATGCGGGTTCGTACGACATCGTCGAGCGACGCACCCGTCTCCTCGAGCGCCCGCTGGATGATCGACAGGCAAACCTGCGCCTGTTCGTACGCCGTCGCGGGCGGGTCGCCGTCGCCGGGCATGATCGGCGCGGTGCCCGAGACCCACACTCGGTCGCCGACCCGAACGGCGCGCGAATAGCCCACGCGATCCTCGAATGCAGCACCGGACGAGACCAGTTGACGTTCCACCTCGCTAGTCTCGCCGTTCGTGGATGCCCTGCGCCAGGTGGACGGTTGGCCGTGCGAGCGCGTGGCGGTCGGTGTGGTGGGAACCGCCGAGGCGACGCACGGCGAGACCGGGCGGCGCTTCGAGTGGGCGTCGGTGACGAAGCTCGCGACCGCGGTCGCCATGCTCGTAGCGGCAGAGGAGGGGCTCGTCTCGCTCGTCGAGCCGGCCGGCCCGCCCGGCTCGACGTTCAGGCACCTGCTCGCGCACGCCTCCGGGCTGCCGTTCGACCCGGGGCCGCCGATCTCGCGTCCCGGCGTGCGCCGCGTGTATTCGAACTACGGGTTCGACGTGGCAGCGGACCTCGTTGCCGAGCGTGCCGAGATGCCGTTCGCGGACTACTTCGCCGAGGTGTGGCGGGGAACGACGATGGTGCTGCGCGGGTCGGCAGGCTCAGGGTGCGAGGGGACGCTGGCCGACCTGCTCGAGCTGGCGCGCGAGCTCCAGGCGCCGAAGCGCCTCGCCGTGGAGACGCTCGCCGAGGCGGTGACGCTGCAGTTCCCGGGCCTCGTCGGCGTGCTGCCGGGGTTCGGCAGGCAGGAACGAAACGACTGGGGCCTGGGGCTCGAGCTGCGCGACTCGAAGTCGCCGCACTGGACGGGGGCGCGCAACTCCGAGCGAACCTACGGCCACTTCGGCCGCAGCGGCACGTTCCTCTGGGTCGACCCGGCCGCGGGGATCGCTCTCGGTTGCCTGACCGACCTCGCCTTCGGCGACTGGGCGGCCGACGCCTGGCCGAGGCTCGCCGACGCGGTGCTCGGGGAGCTTTCGTAGGCCTTCATCCATCCTTCATTTTCACCGGCCTAGGCTGGCGGGCATGAGGGCTCGGCTCGAACCGGCTCGCCGGCGCGTGCGCCTGGCGCGGGTCGTGCTCGTCGCGGGAGGGACGGTGGTGTTCGGCGCCGCGATGGCGCTGGCGCGCGTGCAGTTCCCGGGCCATACGAAGCACGGCGTCACGTCGCTCTCGCCGCCGAACAGCTTCGTCGAGGTCGTTCGGCGAAACCAACTGCAGGCGGGGATCCTGGCGCCCGCCCAGGCGCCGCCGGGGATCGGGTCGGCGCCGTCGTGAGTCGCGCCGTCTTCCGGTCGATGGGTTGCGAGGTGGTGGTCGAGGGCGCGGCGCCGGATTCGCTCCCGGCCGTGCGCGCGGTCTTCGAGCGCTACGACGCCGCGTTCAGCCGCTTCCGGCCGGAAAGCGAGCTCGCACGGCTGAACGCAGCGGGCGGCGGCCTGCCGTCTCCGCTTTTCCGGGAGGTGCTCGAGGTTGCGCTCTGGGCGGCCGGCGAGACGGACGGGCTCGTCGACCCGTGCCTCGGGGCCGCCGTCCTGGCGGCCGGCTACGACCGCGACTTCGCCGCCGGCCTCGACCGGGACGGACCGCCGGCGTCCGCGCCGCCCTCCGGGCGTCTCCGCAGCCTCGGCCCGGTGCTCCGGCTCCCGCCGGGCGTGCAGCTCGACCTGAACGGTGTCGTCAAGGCGCTGGCGGTCGACCGAGCGGTCGCGCTGCTCGACGGCGACGGGTACGTCTCCGCGGGCGGCGACCTGGCCACGCGCGGTCCCGTCGATGTCGGCTTGAGCGGCGGCGACGCCGTGCGTGTGCGCGGCGGCCTCGCGACGAGCGGCACAACCCGTCGGCGCTGGCTGCGCGGGGGCGAGCTTCAGCATCACCTGATCGACCCGCGCACGGGCCGGCCGGCCCGGACGCCGTGGGCCGAGGTGACGGTGTGCGGTGCGACGTGCCTTGCGGCGGACGTCGCGGCGAAGGCGGCGCTCCTCCACGGCGAGGGCGGGCCGGATTGGCTCGAACGTCGCGGGCTGCCGGGCCGGTTCGTCGACAGCGACGGCTTCGTTGTGGCGACGGAGAACTGGACGACGGCGGTCCGGGTGCGCGCATGCATCTGACCTCGAACCCGATCGACTGGTATGCCGCTCGTGCGGCCGGCGTCGTCGCATACCTGCTCCTGACGGTGGTCGTCTCGCTCGGGCTCACGATGTCGTCGCGACGGCGGCTGCCGCAGTGGCCCCGCTTCGCGCTGGAGGAGGTGCATCGCTTCGGCGGGATCCTCGTCGGCACCTTCGTCGCGATCCACGTCGTCACGATCGCGATCGACTCCTACCTGCGGTTCTCGCTCACGGCGATGCTCGTGCCGTTCGTGTCCTCGTACCGGCCGCTGTGGGTGGCGCTCGGGATCGTGGCCGCGGAGCTCCTGCTTGCCCTCGCGATCACGAACCGTCTGCGCGATCGGATGCCGTACGCACGCTGGCGGACGTTCCATTACGCGAATTTCGCCGTCTGGACGGCGGCGACCGTGCACGGGATGGCGAGCGGCACCGACCGCTCGAGTGTGTGGCTGATGGGCGTCACGGCCGCCTGCGCGGCGCTCGTCGTGAGCCTCACCGCACTTCGCGTCCGCCTGCCGCGGCTGCCGGCGCTCGCTGCGGGAAGCGGTGCCGCGGCGATCGTGCTGGTGCTCGCGCTCGTTGCGTTCCCATTCCATCCCAGGCTGTGGAATGCGACCACCTTCCACGACTCGCTCGCCGGCGTCATCTCGCGCAACGCCGGCCCGACGCGCGAGATCGTCTCGGTGACGGCAACCGGTGACGGCGAGCAGCGGGTGCTCATGCGAGCCGATCTGCTCGTCGAGCCGCAAGGCCTTCTCGACACCTCGTTCCAGCTCGAGTTCCTGCCGAGCGGCCTCATCTGCCGCGGCCGCGTCACCCATATCGACTCGCTGGGCTTCGAAGGCTCCTGCAATGCCACCGACGGAACGAGTAGGTTCATCACGGCGGCGTGGGAGCAGGAGAGCGGGCCCGCATTCAGCCAGGGAACGCTCGACGTCCATGCGTAGCATCGCGCTGCTCGCGTTCGCGCTGCTCGTCGCCGGGTGCGGTACCGCCCGGCAAGCCGCCGGCTCTACCCAGCGCACCGGGCTCACGAGCACGGCCTCCAAGCAGCGGGCCGTGACCGTTGCGGAGCGGCCGCTCGGGCTGCTGGCCGCAGCGGTGCAGGACGCGGCGTCGGCGCCGTACCGCGGCGGTGCGGCGCTGGCGGGCGGGCTGACCGCGGCCGACGTGTCGACGTCGAATGTCGTGCTCGTGTCGGCCCGCGGAACCGTGTCGTCGCTGCCGCTCGCGCTGCACGACACGACGGCCGCCACGCTCGGTGGCGCGGTCTACCTCTTCGGCGGCGGTGACGGTGTGCGCCAGCTCGATGCGATCGTCCGCGTCGCGCCGGGCGCTCCGGCCACGGTCGGCCACCTGCCCGCGCCAAGTTCCGACCAGGCGGGGGCCGAGGTCGGTGGCGCCGAGTACGTGGTCGGCGGTTACACCGGCACACAGTGGCTCGACACGATCGTCCGTTGGCGGCCGGGCCGGGCCGCGCGTGTGGTCGGGCACCTGCCCGGGCCGCTGCGCTATGCGGCGGTCGCGGCGGTTGCCGGACGGATCGTGATCGCCGGCGGCTCGACACCCGCGGGAACAGCAAGTGACGCAGTCCTGTCGTTCGACCCGGCCACCGGCAGCGTGACGCGCATCGGCCGCTTGCCCGCTCCCACGACCCACGCCGCCGCAGCGGCGCTCGGCACGCACGTCTACGTGATCGGCGGCCGCGGCGCGACCGTCGACACACCGACCGCGGCGATCGAAGCCGTCGATCCGATCGCGCGCAAGATCGTCGCGGCCGGGATGCTGTCCTCGGCTCGCTCCGACCTCGCTGCCGTCGGTGTCACCGGGCGGATCCTGCTCGCGGGTGGGCGTGGCGGGTCGGGCACGGTCGCGACGATCTCGGAACTGGTTCCCTCGGCCGTCAAGGTCAAGGCCGCGGCCGAAATCCCCAAGCTCGTCGACCCGCACAACGTCTATGCGGCCGACCGCGCCGGCAACCTGACCGGGGCGGCGCGCACCGCGCTGCCGCGGGTCTACGTGCCGAATTCGCAATCGAACACTGTGGATGTGATCGACCCGAGCACCTACAAGGTCGTCGACCACTTCGCCGTCGGCCGGCTCCCCCAACATGTCGTGCCGTCGTACGACCTGAAACGCCTCTACGTCACGAACGACGCCGGCAACTCGCTCACCGAGATCAATCCGCGGACGGGGAAACCTGTGCGGACGATCCCGGTCGACGACCCGTACAACATGTACTTCACGCCCGGCGGCCGGTACGCGATCGTCGTCGCCGAGCGCAATGCACGGCTCGACTTCCGCGACCCCCGTACCTTTGCGCTCATCAAGTCGGTTCCAACGCCCTGTCGCGGCGTCGACCACATGGACTTCACCGCCGACGGCACGAAGGCCCTCGCGAGCTGCGAGTTCTCGGGGCAACTCCTCGAGGTCGACGTGATCAAGCAGCGGATCGTCAAGGTCTTCGGCGCCGGCGGCGGTCTCGGCATGCCGCAGGATGTGAAGCTCTCGCCGGACGGTCGCGTCTTCTACGTTGCCGATCTGGTTTCGAACGGCGTCTGGGTCGTCGACGCGCGCAGCTTCGACGTCCGCTCGTTCATCCACACCGGCCGGGGCGCCCACGGCCTCTACCCGAGCCGTGACGCGCGCTACCTCTACGTGTCGAATCGCGGTGAGGGCTCGATCTCGGTGATCAGCTTCGCGAGCCGCAAAGTCGTCCACACGTGGCGGCTGCCCGGCGGTGGCAGCCCCGACATGGGCGGGGTCTCGAACGACGGCAAGGTGCTCTGGCTCTCGGGCCGCTACAACGCCGACGTCTATGCGATCTCGACCACCGACGGGAAGCTGCTCGCGCGCATTCCCGTCGGCGCAGGGCCCCACGGCCTGTGCGTGTGGCCGCAACCCGGGCGCTACTCGCTCGGGCACACCGGCATCCTCCGGTAGAACCATCAACCATCTAGGGGAGAGGCAGCTTCCCTCTGCCGTCGATGCAGTCGGCGAGGTAGAGGGCCGCGCCGAGGTCGCCCGTCCAGAGCGAGTAGCGGCCGCGACCGTAGTCCGACCGGCTGTGCTCCACCTGACCTGCAGCGTGCATCGCGAACGTTCGCGCTCGCGTGAGCCACCGTTCGTCTCCGGTGCGCTCCAGCAGCGCCAAGAAGGCGTACCCGTTTCCCGCGGTGCCGTGGCAGAGGTTTGCGCCCTTTCGCAGCGGTCCGGCGCGCCATGTCAACTCACCGCCTGCGACCGCGAGCTCCTCGTCGAGAAGGTGGGCAAGCGTCGCGACGATTCCGGGTGCGCCGTGGCACCACTGCGTGCGGATCTGGCCGTTGCGGTTTGCGTCGACGAGTCCCTGATCCGCGAGTGGCGACCAGTTGACGAGCCCATCCTCCTCGACGGCAAAGCGCTGGAGCGTCTCCGAGACGCCGGCGACCTCGCCGAGCGCAAGCGCACAGCCTGCGAACCCGTGTGCCGGGCCGAGAAAGCGCCTGCTCTGCCCGTACAGTTGCTGCGTCCACAGGCCGTCCGGGTCACGTTGGCTGTGCAACCACTCGATGCCCGCCGTCACGTCGAGCCCGAGCTCGCGCCCCGCGAGAATCGTGCCGGGACTGCCCCACATCAATTCGCACCGCTCGTCTCGTTCGTTGGCCGCAATCAGCTCCGCCAGCCGCTCGAGATTCGCCCGCGAAGGTGCGAGCCTCTGTAACACCAGCCGGATTCCCGTCTCGCCCAGCCAAAGGCTGCGCTCGGCGTCCTGGTCGGGAAGATCCGGCGGGCCTGCGAGCGAGTGCTCCAGATACGGGACATAGTCGCGTCGTAACTCGACGAAGCCGCGCCGCGCGAGGCGGTGGAGCCCATCCACAAGCCCCGCTCCACCGAGATACACCGTCCGCAACCGTGCGCCCGGCTGGTCGCCGTCCTCCTCGTCGAGCGGATGCATCGGCCAGCCGTCGTCGAACGCGTCCTCCGCATCGGCGACGATCGAGGCGATTGCCGTCCGCGCCCGCTCAGCGTTCCATGGTTCGTCCGCGAGCGCCTCGTGCGCCTCCGGCGAAAACAGCATCGGGTGAGTCTATTGACGCCGGTCGCACTCAGTTCTCCGGATCGAGGTGGCGACTCACATCCCAGGTCCAGCACTCGACGACGTTGCCGTCCGGATCCGTGACATACAGCGCACGAGCTCGCTGACGCCGCTGACGGCGATGCCCGGTCGGCCCGGTTCGTTCACGCCTTCTCGATCCGCAGATCCCCAAGCTCGATCGAGAGCGCGAGCGTCTCGGCGGCGAGCCGGTCGCGGTAGCGTTCGAGCAGGTCTTCGTCGGTGAGCCACAGCTTGATGCGATCCGTGATCTCGAGGCCGGTCTCCTTGCGCAGCACGTTGACCTCGTGGATGCGGTCGAGCAATCTCGCTTCGAGCAGCAGCTCTTCGTCGAGGGTCGTGTCGAGCGCGACGGTCACGCCGTCCTCGCTCGCGACCGCCCAGCCCTCGCGGCCCACGCGTTCGACGAGCACCTCGTCGGGCTCGAGCACGTGCCCGTCGACCTCGAAGCGCCCACCGGCGAGCTCCGTGAACTCGCCCCGCTGCAGCTGCTCGCGCACGGCGCGCAACGCGGGCCCGAGCTTGGGGCCGAGCACCGGCAGGTTCGGCTTCACGCGCAGCTCGGATGCTTCCACCTCGCCGAAGACGACTTCCTTCACCCGGAGCTCGTCGGCGATCTCGTCGGCGTGCCCTGCCGCGCGCGCCGCGCCCGCCACGACGAGGCGGCGCAACGGCTGGCGCAGCTTCAGCTGTGACGACGAGCGGGCCTGCCGGCCGAGCTCCACCACGCGCCGCACCTCGGCGATCTCCGCAAGGAGCAGGCCGTCCGGCTCACCCGGCTCCGGCCACGGCGCGAGGTGCACCGACTCCGGGCCGTCCTGCACGAGGTTGCGCCAGAGGTGGTCCGTGAGGAACGGCATCACCGGTGAGACCACACGCAGCGACTGGACGAGTGCGTACCAGAGTGTGCGAAATGCGGCTTCGTCGAACGCGTAGAAGCGGCGGCGCGAGCGCCGGATGTACCAGTTCGAGACGTCGTCGACGAACGCGTCGAACGCGCGGACCACGTCGACGGTCAGCGTCGCCTCGTAGGCGCCGGTCGCCTCTGCCACGAGCGCCTTCGTGCGCTCGACGAGCCAGCGGTCGAGTGGCCGGAGGTCGCCCTCCGGCTCGAGCGCACTCCAAGAAGGCGTGAAGCCCTCGATGTTCCCGTAGTCGACGAGGAACTTCACCGAGTTCCAGAACGTCAGGAGCTTGCGCTTGATCTCGTGCGCGGGCCCGAACCCGAAGAGCAGGTTGCGGTCCGGCGGCTGCGCGCAGTACTGCCAGCGCATCACGTCGGCGCCCATCTGGGCGAATGCGTCCTCGGCGGGGATCGTGTTCCCCCACGAAGCGTGCATCTCACGGCCCCCCTCGTCGAGCATCTTCTCGTAGCTGAGCACGCGCCGGTACGGGGAGCGGCCGACGAGCACGACCGACATGAAGAACTGCGAGTAGAACCAGAGGCGGATCTGCTCGCGCATCTCGGTGACCCAGTCGGCGGGGAACCACTTCTCCCAGTACGCGTGGTCGGGCAGGTCGGCTTTGGTGAGCCCGCGCGCCGCACCGGTCGCATAGCCCTCCGGGATCCACTCCGGGTTCTCCCAGCCGAGCGTGGCGAACGGGACGATGCCTGCGTCGAGCCAGACGTCGCCGACCTCCGGGATGCGCGTCACCGTCTCACCGCACGACTCACAGCGGATCGGCACGCGGTCGACCCACGGACGGCGCAGCTCCTCGAGCTGCTCGAACCCCTCCGCCGCGCGGTCCTTCAGCTCCGCCTTCGAGCCGATCACGTTGAGGTGCCCGCATGGGCAGGGGTAGAAGGGCAGCGGCAGCCCGTAGTAGCGCCGCCGCGAGATGTTCCAGTCGCCCATGTTGCGCAGCCAGTCGTCCATGCGCTTGCCCATGTACTCCGGCACCCACTCGACCTTCGCGTTCTCCTCGAGCAGCTTGGGCCGGATCTCCTCGACCGAGATGAACCAGTCGTCGGAGAGCCGGAAGATCAGCGGCGTGTCGCAGCGCCAGCAGTGCGGATAGGCGTGCGTGTACAGCCCCGCCTCGACGAGGAACCCGGTCTCGCCGAGCCTGCCGACGATCTGGTCGGCCGCCTCGGTCGTCGAGAGCCCGTGCAGCCACCCGTAGTTGTCGTAGAAGCGCCCGGACTCGTCGACGGGCGTGAGTACGGCCAGGCCGTGCACCTTCGCGAGCTCGAAGTCCTCGCCGCCGCAGCCGGGCGCGATGTGGACGATGCCGGTGCCCTGGTCCATCGTCACGTCCTGCCACGGGATCACCCGGTGGTCGACCTCGGAGCCCGGCGCCAGGTCGTCGAACGGACCGCGGTAGCGCCAGCCGGCCAGCTGGGAGCCGGCGAGCTTCTCCACGAACGTCTCGTCGGGGAAGAGCTTTACGGCGACCCATTCGCCGTTCTCGCGCCGCCCGTACTCCTCGTCGGGGTGGACCGCCGCGGCGACGTTCGCCGGCAGCGTCCAGGGCGTCGTCGTCCAGATGACGACGGATTCCCCCTTGCGGTCGAGTAGCGGGAAGCGCACGGTGAGCGACGGGTCGGCGCGGTCCTGGTACACGCCGGACTGCGTCAGCTCGTGCTGCGAGAGCGACGTTCCGCAGCGTGGGCACCACTCGGTGGAGCGATGCCCCATGTACAGCCAGCCACGGTCGTTGACGATCTGCAGGAACTTCCAGATGTACTCGATGTTCGCGTCGCTGAACGTGAAGTAGTCGTTGCCCCAGTCCATCCACTGGCCCAGGCGCTTCGAGCCGCGGGTCAGCGCCTCAGACGAACGGACGACGACGTCGCGGCAGCGGCGCGCGAAGGCCTCGAGCCCGTACTCCTCGATCTCGCGTTTGGAGTTGAGGCCGAGCTCGCGCTCGACCCCGACTTCGATCCAGAGCCCCTGGCAGTCGAAGCCGTTCTGATAGCGCTGGTCGAACCCCCGCAGGCCCTTGTAGCGCTGGAAGACGTCTTTCAGCGTCCGGCCCCAGGCGGTGTGGACGCCGAGCGACGACCTGTTCGCCGTGACGGGGCCGTCCACGAACGACCAGATCGGCCCGCCGCGGTTTCGCTCCCGCAGCTTCGCGAACGTTCCTTCCGTCTCCCAGAGCTGCAGGATCTCCAGTTCGAGGGCAGGATGATCGGGCTTGTCCGGCAAGGGCGCAAACATGCTTCGATCGTACCGACCGGGAAGAAAGGCTCTCAGCCGGGCGTTGAGTCTCCCGTTGGACACTGCGAAAGGAATCAATGGCTACCAATGCGACAACCGAGACGTTCGAGAGCGAGGTCTTGAAGACCGACGGCAAGGTGATCGTCGACTTCTGGGCCGAGTGGTGCGGGCCGTGTCACGCGGTTTCGCCGGTTCTCGACCGGATCGCCGACGAGCACCAGGTCAAGCTCGTCAAGGTGAACATCGACAACGAGCAGGATCTCGCGCAGCGCTACGGCGTGGCGTCGATCCCGTTCATGGTGCTCTTCGAGAACGGCGAGCCGCAGGCATCTGCGATCGGCGCGATGCCGAAGGGCTCGCTCGAGAAGGCACTCGGCCTCTCGGAGGCTTAGCTTCTAAGGCCGTCCGGTCGGAGCCAGGCGGAGGGCCCAGCCCTCCGCCGCTACGCCGACGCTTCGTCGTCTCAGGCGACCAGGTGCCGGGCCCACTCGGCGAGGATCAGGTCCTGCCCCGGGAACGCCATCTCGGGCAGCTCATCCGGCGCGAAGAACCGCAGCTCGGCGACATCGTCGGCCGCGACGGGCTCGCCGTCGCCGCGCACGCTCCAGGTGACCGAGAAGACATAGCGGCCCGCGTACGGCTCGATGTCGATGCGCAGCAGCTCGAGCGGTTCGATCTCGAGTCCCGTCTCCTCGAGGAACTCGCGGCGCAGTCCGTCCGCTGCGCTCTCGGTTTCCCCCAGGAACCCGCCGGGCAGGTCCCACGAGCCCTTGCGCGGCTCGATACCGCGGCGCGCCAGCAGCACGCGCCCGTCGCGCTCGAGGATCCCCTGCACGGCCGGGACCGCGTTCGCCCAGTACCGCTCGCCGCACCCCGCACAGGCAAGGTGATCGCCGGACGGTGCGAGGCCGCCGCCGCAGCGAGGACAGAACCGCCAGTCGTCGAGCGCGCCCATCTGCGCACATGATGGAGAATCCTGCGCTGCGGAAGGTCGTCCTTCTCCACTCGGCGCTCGGAGACTCGCGTCTCTGGCGCCGCCAGGTCGAAGCGCCGGCAGCCGATTTCCGGATCGTCGCCCCCGACCTCCCCGGCTGGGGATGCGCGGCCACTTCGCGGCCGAAGATCGATCCTGGTTGCCGGCGCAGCCGGAACCAGGATCGTGTCTGGCGCGCTTCGGCGAGGTCGAAGACGTGAACCTGGTTTCGCCTGCGGCGAGAACCAGGAGCTGCAAGCGTCGCCCGGGCAAGTGCACCTACAGCGTGCCGCGTAGGTCAGCGAGTTTCTCGCGCCGCAGCCCGTCCGGCTCGTCGCGCGCGACCCGCTCCAGGAGGGCGCGGATGAGCGGCGCCAGACCAACTGGGTCGAACGGCTTCGTCACGTACTCGACCCCATCGAGCCCGAGGCCGCCGCCACGCTCTTTCAGCTCGGCGCGGGCGCTCAGGAACACGAGCGGGATCGACTCGGTCCGCGGGTCGTCGAACAGCTTCTCGGCGACTTGCAGCCCGTCGAGCCCCGGCATCATCACGTCGAGCAGGATCACGTCCGGTGCCCCCGACCACGCCTGCTCGAGCCCGCTCGGGCCGTCGGCCGCCTCGAGCACTTCCATCCCTTCGGCCTCGAGGTTGACCCTGCAAAGCAGCCGTAGCGCGAACTCGTCGTCGATCACCAGTACGCGCGTTGCCATTCCGTCGTCAAGGCTACGCCTCCGGATCGATATGCGTCTTCGTTGTAAAGATGGGCCCCTTGGCCTATTCCAACGGGCCTCGGCGCTCGTTAGCGTCCACAAACACTGGGCGATGCGAGCCGCGGCGCGCGTTCATGGACACATGCCGCGGTGAGCGATCACGAAGGGCCCGTTGCGATGACCCCCCGAGCAGCGGGCCCTTTCGTTTCCTGGCGACCCGAGAGCCCCGAGTACCATGCACGCAGTGGTCAGGAAGGTCCTGCTCGCATCGCCCCGCGGCTACTGCGCCGGGGTCGAACGCGCCGTCGAAACCGTCGAGAAGGCGCTCGACCTGTATGGGCCGCCGGTCTACGTGCGCAAGCAGATCGTGCACAACCTGCACGTCGTCCGCGACCTCGAGGCGCGCGGCGCGGTGTTCGTGGACGAGGAGACCGAGGTGCCCGAGGGCGAGACCGTCGTCTTCTCCGCGCACGGCGTCGCTCCCTCCGTGCACGCGAACGCCGAAGCGCGCCGCCTGAACACGATCGACGCGACCTGCCCGCTCGTCACGAAGGTGCACGTCCAGGCGAGGCGCTACGCCGCCGACGGGTACACGGTCGTGCTGATCGGCCACGAGGGTCACGAAGAGGTCGTCGGGACGATGGGCGAGGCGCCGGACGCAATCGTCCTCGTCGAGTCGGTCGAAGATGTCGCGCGGCTGCAGTTTCCCTCCGGGACGCGGCTCGCGTACGTCACGCAAACGACGCTCTCGGTCGACGAGACCGGCGAGGTGATCGCCGCTCTTCGCGCCCGGTTCCCGGAGATCTACGCGCCGAAGAAGGAAGACATCTGTTATGCGACCTCCAACCGGCAGTGGGCGGTGAAGGAGATGCTCGCCGAGATTGAACTGCTGCTCGTGATCGGCTCGCGCAACTCGTCGAACTCGAACAGGCTCGTCGAGACCGCACAGGCCGCGGGAGTTCGAGGCCATCTCATCGACGATGAGACCGAGATCGACGAGGCGTGGCTCGACGGAGTCGATGTTGTCGGCGTGACGTCAGGCGCCTCGGCGCCCGAGAAGCTCGTCGAGCGTGTTTGCGAGTGGTTCCGGTCACGTGGCGTCACCGAGATCGAGCCGTACCGGCTCGTCGACGAGGGTGTCGAGTTTCGGTTGCCCACCGAGTTGCGCCGCGAGCTCGCACTCGCCGAAGCCCAGAACTGACCTTCGTCGACACGCTTGCGCTCAGCGTGCGGTCTGAGCGAGACCGATCGCGACGAGCACGACGCCTGCGCCTGCGAGCTGGACGCCGCCGAGCGACTCCGAGAGCCAGGCCCAGCCGATGATTGCACCGACGACCGGCTCCAGCATCGCCACGATGCCGACGGTCGTCGCACTGAGGTGTCGCAGCGCGCTCACGAGCAGGAAGAACGGCGCGATCGTCCCGAGCGCGATCATCCAGACGGCGAGCACCCAGACGGGCAGATGGTGCGCATGCAGGTTCCCGCCGAGCGACGTGCTCGCACCGAGGACGTGAGACGGGAACGTCCACCAGGGGACGAGCACCGCCCAGAAGCCTGAAGCGAACAGGAAGCCCCAGGCGAGCAGAGACACGGGGTCGCGGCCGCCCACGACGTGCTCCGCGAGCAACACGTACAGCGCGTACGCGAACGCGCCACCGAGCGCAAACATGATTCCGGCGGTCGAGAGCGACGCTCCGCCGCCGACCACGTTCACGATCAGGCCGAGGCCTCCGAGCGCGAGGGCGAGCGCCACCCAGATGCGGCGGCGCACGTGTTCGTGCCGGCCAAAGCGAGCCCAGAGCGCAACCAGGAGCGGCGCGAGGTACTCGATCAGGAGCGCGATACCGATCGCGAGCCGGTGGATTGCGAGGAAGTAGAACCACTGCACGAACGCGAGGCCGCCGATTCCGAACGTCACGATGTACGGCAGCTCGCGCCGCGTCAGCCGGAGCCGCCCCGGTGCGGTCACAGCGAGGATCGCGACGAGACCCAAAGCGGCTCCAAGCGAGCGCACTTGAGCCAGGCGCTCGGACGAGAGCCCGGTGGCGAGGATTGTCTTCGAGACGCTGCCGTTGATTCCCCACAGCACAGCCGCGCTCGCAGCCATGGCGTAGCCGAGACGCGGCCGCCGGCTGCGCGCGGGCTCGACGGGAAACGGTGCCTCGCTCACGAACTCGACGCTACCGTGCGCCTACACTGACCCGGACGGGACGTAGCTCAGCCTGGTAGAGCGCCGCCTTTGGGAGGCGGAAGCCGTCGGTTCGAATCCGACCGTCCCGATCAGAACTGGGGGAAACCAAGTTTCCCCCAGTGGCCCCCTTCTTCCGCGCACCCGCTGGCAGTCGTTCGCGTTGCTTCCGGCGCTCGAACGCGCGCCACTGCCTCAGGGCTCTCGCCCGGGCAGCGCCCGGGCGTTCGGCCTAGAACTTGTCGGACGTGTCGCTGCTAGACACGACGGGGCCTGACCCCGGCCGTGTCTGAAACGGCGGTGCACGCGGGCGCTCTCGGGTGGCGGGTGGGTGCTCGACGCTTCGAATGTGGCTCAGCTGCGTCGACGGCCGGGTCTAGGTGGGACACGTCTGGGGTCTGACCCCGGTTGAGGGCTCTGGTTTAGAGCTGGCTGCGTCGCTTCAGGTTGCTAGAGGACCCAGTCGCCGTTTCGGAGGATCGGGACGGCTTCGCCGGTTGAGGTGACGCCGTCGATCTCGAGGTCGTTCGAGCCGATCATGAAGTCCGTGTGGATCGACGAATGGTTGACGCCCCGCGAGTGGCGCTCGTCGGGCGACACGTCGGCGGCCCAGGGCAGCGCCTGCAGGATCGATGCGCCGAGTGCGATGTGCGAGGACGCGTTCTCGTCGAAGAGGGTCTCGTAGAAGACGAGGCCCGTCTTGCCGACGGCCGAATGGCCGTCGACGAGCGCCACCTCTCCGAGCCGGGCCGCGCCGTCGTCGGTTGCGATGTGCGTCCGCAGCACGTCCTCGCCGCTTGCAGCATGCACCTCAACGGCGCGCCCGCCCTCGAACCGCACCTCGAGGTCGCGGACGATGTTGCCCTGGATCTGGAGCGGCAGCGTCGAGCGGACGGTGCCCTCGACGCGGCGCGCGTCGGGGGTCGTGAAGACCTCTTCGGTCGGCATGTTGGCGACATGCTTGATTCCGCGCGACTCGTCGAGAGCCGCCTGCCAGTTCGAGTCGGGGTGCAGCCCGATCGTCAGGTCGGTCCCCGGGCCGCGGTAGCGCAGATGGTCGAATCGGCGCTCGTTCAGCGACGCAGCCCGTTCCTGCAGCCGGCCGATGTGCTCGCGCCAGGCGGCCACCGGGTCGGGCTGGTCGAGTCGCACGGCTTGGCCGACCGCAGCCCAGAGCCGCTCGACATCGGGCTCGCCCAGCACCGTCTCGGCCCAGCCCTCGTTCGGGAAGGCGACGATCGTCCAGTTGCAGAGACCGTCTGTCAGCTTCAGCGATTCCTCGGCGAGCGCATGCATCCGCGCCTTGCCGACGCGCTTGCCGTCGAGGTCGGAGTAGAGCTCCGGCTCGGGGTTGCCCGTGATCGCGCAGAGCGCGCCGCCGATCTCGCCGAACTCGCGGAGGCGTGACACGAGCCACGGCGGCGAATAGTCGAGCAGTTCGTCGTCCGCCAGTTCGATATGGGCGCGCCGAACGTGCTGGTCGGAGTAGAAGACGTCGACGTACCGGGCGCCCGCCGTGTACGCCTCGCGCGTGATCGCGCGCGCGAGCGGCGCGTGCTCGACGAAGGCGTTGATGCCGAGCACCTGCCCCGGCTGGAGATTCAGGCCGACCTGGACGGCAAGCCGGGCGTAGCTGGACAGGCGCTGAGCGGCTCCGGGCACGGCAGCGAACGATATCTACCCGTCGAACCGGCCGGAATCATCCGTACACTGACCCGCCGTGAAGCGCATGATCGTCATCGCGGCACTGTTTGCTGCCCTGCTGGCGGGTTGCGGGGGCGGTACGGCGCACCTCTACTCGCTGCAGAAGACGACGGCGTGCCTGAAGAAGCAGCCTGTTCGGCTCGGCGGCCCGCTCGATTTCGTCGCTTCGACGGCCACCGGCGGCGCGGTGAAGATCCACCTGGCCGACAACTTCCTCACGCTCGTCTTCGGCAGCACGGTGGACGACGCCTCGAACATCGCGGATGCGTACCGCCGGTTCGCCGCCAAGAACGTCGGTGTCAACGACGTTCTCCACCAGGATCAGAACTCGGTGACGCTCTGGCACCTGCACTGGACGCAGGCCGACCTGACCATGATCGGCGGCTGTCTCAAATAGCGCCTTCTTCGGCGAGAAATCGCCGAAACCAGTAGGCGAAGACGATGAAGAGCACGACGGCCTGCTCGCTGGCCATCGTCACCCCGGCAATCTGCTGGTCGGTGAGCGGCGACAGTCCCCACAGCCTCGGCGCGTGGACGTAGAAGGCGTAGGCCGGCGCCGGGAGGAGCGCGAGCAGCAGTCCGAGCGGCGCGGCGAGCACGAACGACGCGAACGCGTAGGCGGCACGCGCCCCGGACGCGAGCCGCCGCGGCACGTCCTGTAGCAGCGGCCACCACACGAGGATCCCGGTCCCGAAGTAGCACGCATGCTCGACGTGAATCAGCCAGGCCTGGTTGTCGAGCGCCGCGTCATAGATCGGAGGGAAGTGCCAGGCGAAGTAGTTGCCGAGCCAGACCGGCAATGCGAACGCTGGCTGCGTCACGAGCCTGAAGCCGCGTACGCGAGCGAGGCGGGCCGCCAGCGGAGCCGAAACGCCGAGCACCGCCAGCAGGGGCGCCCATTCGGCGAGGATCACGTTCTGGAGCAGGTGCGCGGTCAGCAGGTAGTGCAGCCCGAGCTCGTGCAGGGGTGTCCAGAAGGCGACTCCGAGCAGCGCCATCGAGCCCCCGAAGCAGGCGACCCGCCAGCGCGGCGCTCCGAGCCGGCCGAACGCGTAGAGGTAGAGCAGCAACAGGACGGGCACGACGACGGTTGTGTCGACGTCGACCTGAAACGCGTAGGGCGAAGGCGTGTGAGCGAGCAGCACCGCGGCTAACCTAGTCGGCGCACGCGGGTGTAGCTCAATGGTAGAGCTCCAGCCTTCCAAGCTGGCCACGCGGGTTCGATTCCCGCCACCCGCTTTCGACGCGTCTGTCGCTCGCGGCGAACCGACTCAGTAGGGTTCGCGCGATGCGCGCGACCATCTGGGGCTGCCGCGGCTCGCTGGCGACGCCGGGACCTTCGACCGTCCGCTACGGCGGCAACACTTCGTCGATCGAGCTGCGCAGCTCGTCCGGCAGCCTGATCGTTCTCGACGCAGGCACCGGCATCCGGCCGCGCGGCCTCACCCATGCCACCGAGCGTCCCGCAGAGATCCATCTCCTGCTGACGCACATGCACCTCGACCACGTCGAGGGCCTGGGGTTCTTCGGCCCGCTCTTCGACCCCGGGTGCCGGATCACGATCTGGGGGCCGAAGCCGGACGGTGCGTCGCTGCGCGAGCACCTCGCGGCGTATCTCTCGCCGCCGCTCTTCCCCGTTCCGTTCACGGAGCTGCCCTGCACGATCGATGTTGTCGAGATCTGGGAGGACACCTGGTCGATGGACGGAGTGCGTGTCGCATCCGCGCCCGTCCGCCACCGGGGGCGCACGCTCGGGTATCGCATCGAGGAGGACGGCCGATCGCTCGCATTCATCCCCGACAACGAGCCGGGGCTCGATGCTGAGTCGGGGCTCGTGCTTGCCGAGGGTGTCGACCTGCTCATGCACGATGCGCAGTACACGGCCGACGAGTACGAGACGCGGGTGGGGTGGGGGCACACGGCACTGCCCGACCTGGCGGCGTACATCCTCGCCGCCGATCCACGACGGACGGTGATGTTCCACCACGACCCGTCACACTCGGACGACGTGCTCGAGGCGATGGAGCAGAGCGCACGCGAGCTCGCGGGCCGCGACGCGATCGAACTTGCGCGTGAAGGCACCGACCTCGTCGTCTAGGATCGGCGCATGCCCGCACCCATCGAACTCCTCAGGCAGGTGCCGCTCTTTCAGCGGCTGAACGACAAAGAGCTGAAGACGCTCGCCGACACCTTCACCGATCGCGCGTTCCAGGCAGGACAGGAGCTGACGACGGAAGGGCAAGGCGGGGTCGGTTTCTTCGTGATCGAGTCCGGCTCCGCGAAGGTCACGGTCGATGGAGAGGACCGGCGCACGATCGGCGCGGGTGACTACTTCGGCGAGATCGCGCTCATCGACGGCGGTCTGCGCACGGCGACGATCACCGCCGAGACCGACGGCAGGATGTACGGCCTCACGGCCTGGCAGTTCCGTCCGTTGCTCGACGAGCATGCGTCGATCGCCTGGCCGCTGCTCGAAGCGCTGGCCATACGCGTCCGCGAGCTCGAGTCCAAGCGGTCTTAGGCCCGGGCGGCCCCGACCGGGCTGCGGCCGGCGGCGGCGACGCGGTCGAGCCACGGCTTCGCGCCCAGGCGCTCGAAGATCGCGGCCGCCTCGGCGAGCGCCGTCTCCGCGTCTCCCGACCGCCCGCCGGCCGCCAGGACGTAGCCGAGCTCGAGCAGCGTCCGTCCCTGCTCGAACGGTAGGGCCAGCGCGCGGAACGCTTCGAGCGCCGCGCGCAGGGAGCGCTTCGCGGCCTCTTGGTCGCCCTCGAGACCGTGCAGCCGGCCCCGGTAATGGGCGTCCCAGGCGTCGAGGAGCGGGCTGTGGTCGACGGGGCGCGTGTGGGCGTACTCCGCCAGCAGCTCGCTCGCGGTTGCGAGGTCGTTGAGCATGACCGCCGAGTCGAGCGCGCACGCATGTGACCACTTCACGAACGGATGGCGCCACGAGAATCCGTTTGCAAGGCCGAGCTCGACGGCCTCGCGTGTCTTCGCCAGTGCTTCGGCCGGATGCCCCTCCGCGTTGAGCACGATGCCTTTCGTGTGCAGGAGCCCCATGCGCATCTGCACTTCGGCGTTGTCGACCTGGCCGGCGAGGATGTCCAGCTCGCTCCGAGCCAGCTCGACGTCGCCCCGATAGGCGGCGATGAAGGAGACCAGCGAACGACCGCCCGACGTGCGGCCCGTGACGGAGCTCTCTCGCAGCACTTCCAGCGCCTCGTCCCACTCACCGAGCAGCATGTGGTTGGCTGCGAGGTGGCCGAGGTTGAGACTCTCCTCGACCCGGTCCCCGCGCCGTCGTGCGAGCTCGACGCCCTCGAGGTCGAGCTGGCGGGCGTCCACGAACCGATCGAGCGCGGTCATCTGGTAGGAGAGGTTGTAGATAGCCCGGCTGAGCCCGCGACCGGGCGGGAGCTCGCGGCCGAGGGCGATCGCATGCTCGAGCAGGGCGAGCGCTTCCTCTTGCCGGCCACGCGTGCCGAGGACGAGGTGCTTCGTGTTGAGTGCGTCCACCAGGATGGACGGCAGGACGAGCGACTCTGCGATCTCGAGTGCGCGCTCGATGCGCTCTGCGGCTTCGTCGACGTCGCCGAGGAAGAACTTGAGCCGCGCATAGGTGGCGATCAGGCCTGCGAGGTCGGCGTCGGGCTCGTCGTCGGCCAGGACTGCGAGGGCGGACTCGAGCCGCTCCGCGGCGCCGGTCAGGTTGCCGTGGAACCACATGCTCACCCCGAGCAGCCCGGTCACGGACGCTGCGCGGTGCGTCGCGCCTTCGGACGTGTACAGCTCGATCGCCTGTTCGAAGGCCGACACGGCCGCGTCGTTGCGCCCGCCCATCTGCGCGGCGCGCCCCGCCTCCTCGTGCAATTCGGCGCGCGCCAGCGTGCCCTCTGTCAGCTCCGCCGCCTGGAGGAAGTAGCGCTCCGCCTCGGCGCTCGCTCCGAGCGCCGCCGCACGCCGTCCGGCGCGAACGAGCATCTCTCTCGCCTTCGCGCGGATCTCGCTCGCGTCCTCCGCTTCCGGCGCGGCTCGGTAGGCGTCGAGGTAGTGCGCGGCGACCACCCCGATCGCCTCGGAGTCGGTCGCACCGAACACCTCCTCGAGGTAACGCGCGGCTGACAGATGGCGCGCCTTGCGGTCGCCCCGCGACAGCGTCTCGTAGGCGACACGCTGAAGCAGGTCCTGCAGGAAGCTGTACTGGCCGCGCTCAGGCGAGCGCGGGTCGGCCTGCACCGACAGCACCTCCTTGCGGATCAGCGAGCCGAGGATCGGCTCCAGCTCAGCCTCCGGCAGCCCCGTGAGTGCCGTCAGGCCGGTCCGGGTGAACGACTTGCCGAGCACCGCCGCGTCCTGGACGAGCCGGCGCTCGTCGGGACCGAGATCGTCGATCCGTGCGGCGACGAGCGCGTGCAGCGTCTCCGGGACCTCGAGCGCCTCAACCGATCCCGTCACCCGGTAGCCGTCACCTTCCTGGGCGAGGAGGCCGCGGTCGAGCAGCATCCGGACGGTTTCGACGGCGTAGAGCGGTACGCCCTGCGCGCGCTCGAGTATCTGCGCTCCGAGCTCCTCCGGCAGGCCGGGCACGAACCCCTCCATCAGCTCTCGCATCGATCGGTCGGAGAGCGGATCGAGCGAAAGCGTCGTCGAGCTGCGGCCCGCGGCGCCCCAACCGGGCCGCCGGTCCGTGAGCTCCGGGCGCGCAAGGGCGAGGACGTAGATCGGATGGGTGCGCGACCAGTCGAGGAGGTGCTCGATGAAGTCGAGCAGGCTCGCGTCGGCCCACTGCAGGTCCTCGAACACGAGGGCGACGGCGCCTTGCTCCGACAACCGCTCGAAGAAGAGCCGCCAGGCCGAGAAGAGGTCCTGACGCTCGAAGGTCTCGCCCTGGCCGAGAGCGATCAGCTGCGCGAGGCGTTGCTCGAGCCACTCGCGCTCGTCGTTGTCGGCGATCGTCTCGGTGAGCATCGTGCGCAGCTTCGCCGAGGCGTCTGCCGGGGCGTCCTCCTCGGCGATCCGCGCGCGCATCCGGACCATCTCGGCCAGCGCCCAGTAGGCGACGCCGTCGCCGTAGGCGAGGCAGCGCCCGCGGTGCCACCAGATGTCGTCAGCCACGCCGTCGGCGTACTTCTCGAACTCCCAGGCCAGGCGGGACTTGCCGATGCCCGCGATCCCGATCACCGTGACGAGGTGCGACGCGTGCTGGTCGACGGCGCTGTGGAAGAGGTCCTTCACCAGTCGAAGCTCGCGCTCGCGCCCGACGAAGGGGGGTTCCAGGCCGGCCGACCGGAGCGCGCCGCCGCGCGAGGCCGTGACGTGTGTCGCGCGGTACAGCTCGACCGCTTCCGCCTTCCCTTTCAGCGGATGCGCGCCGTGCGGTTCGTAGGCGATCGCTGCATCGGTCGCGCGCTTCGTCGTCTCGTTGACGAGCAGCGTTCCGGCCTCCGCGACCGATTGCACGCGCGCGGCCGTGTTGACCAGGTCGCCGGCGACCATGCCCTGCCCTTCGGCGCCGACGGTCACCGCGGCCTCTCCGGTGACGACGCCCACTCGTAGCCGAAGCTCGTCGGCGCCGACCTCGACTCCGAGCTGCGCGACCGCACCGATCAGCTCGAGGCCGGCTCGGACGGCGCGCTCGGCGTCGTCCTCGCGTGCGACCGGTGTCCCCCAGACGGCCATCACGGCGTCGCCGATGAACTTCTCGACCGTCCCGCCGTACCGCGCGACGAGCCGCCGGCAGACGTCGAAGTAGCGTGAGAGGAGCTCGCGTACCTCCTCGGAGTCGCGTCCCTCCGAGAGCGTTGTGAAGCCGACCAGGTCGGCGAAGAGGACGGAGACGAG
>Ga0307372_10001791_pt1 | contig 36690 bp, 35 predicted proteins | sample OX1MG_FD_202533 | JGI IMG/M metagenome (GOLD analysis project Ga0307372, IMG submission 202533) | Soil microbial communities from Risofladan, Vaasa, Finland - OX-1 | ecosystem: Environmental > Terrestrial > Soil > Coastal area > Acid sulfate soil | place: Finland: Risofladan, Vaasa | collected...
GCCACCGCAGTCACGAACCACAGCTAACACTGTCGTCACCGGCAAATCACGCACCCCGCCTGGCGTGTCGCAGCCGTCGTCCACGCAGGACTCCGCAGCCGCCGTCACAGGAATTGCGAAGACTTACCGATGATGAGCTGCGCAGGCTCGCGAAGCTCGCCGTGGAGTGCGGCGTCGACGACCTGTTCACCGATGATTGCGACCCGGGCAAGGTCCTCGCCGCGCTGCGGGACCGCGGTGAGGCCGGGCAGCGCTGGCTCGCGGGCTTCGAGCAGGCACGTGAGCCGTGGTTCAACGTCTCCACCGGCGATGGCTTCTATCACCATCACCGGAGCTGGAACGACGACCTGACAGTGCCCTTCGCCGCGCTCCCCCGCTACGTGGCGCTGGTGCGCGCGGGCCACGAGGCGACCCGGCCGACCGAGGCGCTGCGGCGGGAGCGCGACCGCATCGGGCCGAGTACCGCGGCCTGCTCGCGAGCGAGGAGGAGCGCGCCGCCTTCGACCAGATGCTCGGGCTGTGCCGGCTCGTCTTCCCCTACGTGGAGGACCACAAGTTCTACTGCGAGCACTGGTTCACCACGCTGTTCTTCCAGCGGATCCGCGACTTCGGCGGGCTGCTGCACCGGGAGGGCGTGCTGGCCGAGGCCGAGGACATCTTCCAGCTGCACCACACCGAGATCGACCAGGCGCTGTCCGATGTGATGCTGGCCTGGGCGGCCGGCGGGCAGCCGCTCGGCGCCCGCCACTTCCAGCCGATCGTCGCCGAGCGCAAGCGGCTGCTGGATGTGCTGCGGGACTGGTCACCGCCGGCGGCCCTGGGGCCGATGCCCGAGGCCCTGAACGATCCCGCGGTCCGGATGCTGTGGGGCGTCACGGCGCAGACGCTGGAGGTCTGGTCGCAGGCATCGGACGCCGTCGACTCCACCGAGATCCACGGCTACGCGGCATCGTCCGGCGTGGTCGAGGGCATCGCCCGGGTGCTGCGCGACGTCAACGAGATCGGCCAGATCCGCGACGGCGAGATTCTGGTCTGCCCGGTGACCGCGCCGAGCTGGGGGCCGGTGTTCGGGAAGATCGCGGCCACCGTGTCCGACATCGGCGGGACCATGTCGCACGCCGCCATCATCGCCCGCGAGTACGGGATGCCCGCGGTGGTCGGCACCGGCCATGCCACCAAACGGATCAAGACCGGGCAGCGGGTGCGCGTGGACGGTGACCGCGGCGTCGTGCACATCATCGGCTGACCCAGCGGCAGTCATGACAGGCCCAGACATGGCGAGCCCAGGCATGGCGAGCCCAGGCATGGCGAGCCCAGGCATGGCGAGCCCAGACGTCGTCCGGCGGCTCCGGGACATCGCCATCGGTGACCGGCCGCAGGCCGGCGGGAAAGGAGCCAGCCTCGGGGAGCTGACCCGGGCCGGTTTCCCCGTCCCGGACGGTTACGTCGTGACGGCGTCCGCCTTCACGCAGGTGCTGGGCACGCTCGGTCCGGACGCCAGGCTCGGCGGCACCGGCCCCGCGGGGATCGAGCGGCCCGCAGAGATCGAGCAGTCAGCCGCGAGCGTCCGCGCCCGCATCGAGACCGCGCCGCTGCCGGCCGGCCTGCGCGCCGCCATCGCCGACCACTACCGGTCCCTGAGCACCGGCACCGGCGCCCGCCCGCCCGCCGGCCCGCACGACACGCCCGCCGGCCCGCACGGCGATCCCCGCGGCACGGGCGCCGGCCCGCCGGTCGCGGTGCGGTCGAGCGCGACCGCCGAGGACGGCAGCGACGCCAGCTTCGCCGGCCTGCAGGACACCTACCTGTGGGTGCGCGGGCCGGAGGCGGTGGCCGAGAATGTCCGCAAGTGCTGGGCGAGCCTGTACAGCATCGAATTGGTGAGCTACCGGCGGCGCATCGGGCTGCCGGAAGCGGGGCTGGCCATGGCCGTCGTGGTGCAGCGCATGGTGGACGCCCGCTGCTCGGGCGTGCTGTTCACCCGGAGCCCGACCACCGGCGACCGCTCGGTGATCGCGCTGGAGGCAAGCTGGGGCCTCGGCTCCGCCATCGTTGGCGGCCATGTCACCCCGGACAGATACCTGGTCAGCAAGGTGACCGGGGAAATCGTCCGGCGTCAGGTCGCCGTCAAGCCCCGGCAGCACGTCGTGGCACCGACCGGGCACGGAATCGTTGCTGCTGAAGTTCCTGAGGACCAGCAGCGCAGGCCGTGCCTGAGCGATGAGGAGCTGCACGCGCTGGCCCGGCTCGGCCGCGACATCGAAGATCATTACGGCGCGGCCCAGGACATCGAGTGGGCGATCGCCCGCGACTGCCCGGCAGGCGAGGGCATCTTCCTGCTGCAGAGCCGCCCGGAAACCGTCTGGGCACACCGCGAGTCCGGGCCCGTCGCCATGCCGAAGCCCAAGCCGTTCAGCCATGTCCTGGAGTTGCTCAGCAAGCAACTCCCCTCCTGATTCGCCTAGCGGGGCCAGCCTGTGTATTTGACCAGCGACGATGTGCAGGACATCCTGCGGCTGCTCGACTCGCTGCCCTTCGGCGAACTGCACCTGCGCACCGAGAGCTTCAGCCTCTCGCTGTGCCGTGCCGCCGGCGGCGGGTGGACGCAGGCGACGGAGGTGCTGACGCCGCCCAGGATGGCCGACCCGGTCCGCCCGGCCGCCGACCAGGCCGGGCCGCCGGTTACCGGCCCGGCAAACATCAGCAACGAACCAGGTGCCGGTGTGCCCAGCCCGGCCGACGGGCTCGTCGAGGTGCGCGCCCCGCTGCCCGGCACGTTCTACCGGGCGCCGCGGCCTGGCTCGCCGCCGTTCGTAGAGCTGGGCAGCCGGGTCGGCGCGGACACCGTCGTCGGGATCATCGAGACGATGAAGTTGATGAACTCCGTCTACGCCGGCCGGGGCGGCACGGTCGCGGAGTTGTGCGTGGCGGACGCGGAATTCGCCGCGCAGGATGCCGTGCTCATCCGGATCGGCCCGGCGGCACAGATCGACCCGGGGGCACGGGCCGACCCGCGGCCGCGGATCGACCCGGGGCCGCCATGACCTTCCGGCGGATACTCATCGCGAACCGCGGCGAGATCGCCGTGCGCATCCTGCGTACCTGCCACCGCCTGGGCATCGAGGGGGTGCTCGCGGCCTCGGCGGAAGACACCGATTCCACGCCGGCCCGGCTCGCGGACGCCACGATCTGCCTCGGCCCGGCCGCCCCGGCCGCAAGCTACCTGAACGTGGGGGCGGTGCTGGAGGCGGCACTGGCCGTCCGCGCCGACGCGATCCATCCCGGCTACGGCTTCCTCGCCGAGAACCCCCGCCTCGCCCGGGCCTGCGCCGAGGCGGGCGTTGCCTTCATCGGGCCTGGCGAAGAGCAGCTCGCCGCGGCCGGCGACAAGATCGCGGCACGCGGTCACGCGCTCGCCGCGGGCCTGCCGGTGGTGCCCGGCGGCGAGGTGCGCCACCTCACCGGCGCGCGGCGGCTGGCGGCTGAGATCGGCTGGCCGGTGCTGGTCAAGGCGGCCGGGGGCGGCGGGGGCCGCGGCATGCAGCAGGTCCGCGGGCCGGGCGATCTCGGCGAGGCGGTGGACCGCGCGATGGCCGAGGCGGCCGCGGCGTTCGGCGACCCCCGGATCTACCTGGAGCGCTTCGTGACGCCCGGCCGTCACGTGGAGGTGCAACTGCTGGGCGACGGGGACACCGTGATCCATCTCGGCGACCGTGACTGCTCGGTGCAGCGGCGCTACCAGAAGATCGTCGAGGAGGCGCCCGCGCCCGTATTGAGCGACAGCCTGCGGGCCGACATGCGGGACGCCGCGGCGGCGCTCGGCAAGCACCTGCGCTACCGCGGCGCGGGGACCGTCGAGTTCCTCGTCGATTGCGCGCGGGACACCTTCTACTTCCTGGAGATGAACGCGCGCATCCAGGTCGAGCATCCGGTCACCGAGGCGGTCTGCGGGATCGACCTGGTCGCCGAGCAGATCGCCATCGCCGAGGGGCTTCCGGTGCGGCTGGCCCAGGCCGACGTGACCATGCGCGGGCACGCCATCGAGTGCCGCGTCAACGCCGAGGACTGGACCCGGGACTTCCGCCCCGATCCGGGCACCGTGACGGAGGCGGTGTTCCCGGCCGGTGCCGGCATCCGCGTGGATACGCATGTGCAGGCCGGCACGCGGGTGCCGCCCTTCTACGACCCGCTGCTCGCCAAGGTGATCGCCCACGGTGATGATCGCGCCGAGGCGCTCGCGCGGCTGCGCCAGGCGCTGGCCGGCTGCCGGATCAGCGGGGTGAGGACAACCGTGGCGATGCATGCCGCGCTGACCGCGGACGCCGAGTTCGCTCGCGGCGGCGTCGACTCGGCGTGGTTCCCGCGTTTCGCCCAGGCCCGGGTTCGGGCCCAGAACCAGGCTCAGGCCCAGGCCCGGGTTCAGGCTCAGGCTCAGGCCCGGGTACAGGGCAGCAGCGGAGCGGCCGGTGGCTGACATCCAGCTCCTCGACGTGTCGATCCGGGACGGCAACCAGAGCCTGTGGGGAGCCACCGGGCTGGCTACCCGGCAGATCCTGCAGATCGCCCCGGTGCTGGACCGGGTCGGCTTCCGGGCGGCGGACTTCACCTCCAGCACGCACATGGGCGTGGCGGTGCGCACCCACCGCGAGGATCCATGGGAGCGCATCCGCCTCACCCACGCGGCCATGCCACGCACGCCGCTGCAGTTCATCGGCTCCGGGCTGCGCTTCATCTCCTGGGAATCCGTCCATCCGGACGTGATGCAGCTCGCCTATGACCGGCTGGTCGCCGCCGGGATCTCCCGCTTCGTGGTCCTCGACCCCATGCACGACATGACTGCCCTGCTCCGCTCCGCGCTCATGATCCGCCGCGCCGGGGCCGGGGAGATCATCGCCGCGCTCACCTTCACCATCAGCGACGCGCATGACGACAGCTACTACGCGGGCCTCGCCGCGCAGCTGGCGGCGGCGCCGGACATCGACCGGGCCTACGTCAAGGACCCGGCCGGGTTGCTGGCGCCCGAGCGCGCCCGCACGCTCATCCCGGCGATCCGTGCCCAGCTCGGCGGCAAGGCGCTGGAGCTTCACTCGCACGCCGTGATCGGCCTGTCCCCGCTGACCTACCTCGCGGCCGCGGACCTGGGCGTGCAGGTGCTCCAGATCGCTTGCGGCGCGCTGGCCAACGGGACGTCGCTGCCGGACGCGCAGCGCCTGGTCGCGAACCTGAGAGAGCTGGGGCACACGGCGGACGTGGACGACCGGCTGCTCGCGGCGACCTCCGATTACTTCACCGCGCTGGCCCGCGCCGAGGGGCTGCCCCCAGGGGTGCCGCAGCAGTACGACGCGTCGTTCATCCGCCACCAGGTGGCCGGCGGCGTGATGACCACCATGCGGCGCCAGCTCGCCGAGCTGGGCTTGGAGAGCCGCTTCGACGAGGTCATGGACGAGGTGAGCCAGGTCCGCGCGGAGCTGGGATATCCGATCATGGTCACCCCGTTCCCGCAGATGGTCTGCTCCCAGGCGCTGTACAACGTCATCGGCGACGAGCGCTACGCGAACGTCTCCGACCAGCTGATCCGGTATGTGCTCGGCAGCTTCGGGCGGCCCGCCGTGCCGGTGGCCCCGGCGGTCGCCGACCGCATCCTGTCCCGGCCGCGGAACTACGCGCCGAGCCGCCGCCCGCGTCGCCCGCCGAACTGCGCAGGCGCTTCCCGGCCGGCATCGGGGATGAGGAACTCCTGCTCCGCGCGACGATGCCAGCGGACCAGGTGGACGCGATGCTCGCCGCCGGCCCCGCGGCGCGGCACTACAACCCCAGCCTCAAAGGCGTCCTTGACCTGCTCCGTGGACTGCGTGACGCAGCCCCGGCGCGGCAGGCCCCGGTGCCGGCGGCCCCGGTGTCGCGCCTCGTCATCCGGAAGCCGGGCTTCGAGCTCGAGCTCCGGGGCGCGGACGATCCCGGGCCCGCGCATGCTGGCTGACCAGCGGGCGGCCGGGCCGGAGCTGCCCGGTGACGTTGCCGAGCGGCTGCGCGCCGTGGCTGGTTTCGTGCTCGACCTGGATGGCACGCTGGTGCTCGGCGACGCCCGCAACCACCGGCTCGCTCCGCTGCCCGGCGCGCTCAGCCTCACCAGCTGGCTCACCCAGCGCGACGTCCCCTACGTCATCCTGACCAACGGCACCACGCGGACACCACGCCAGTACGCCCAGACGTTGCGGGAGATCGGCTTCGGCCTCGCTGACGACGCGGTGCTGACGCCGGCGACCAGCGCGGCCCGGCTGCTCCGGCGCAACGGCCACCGCCGGGTGCTGGCGCTGGGCACCGACGGGCTGGCCGGCCCGCTGCTGGACGCCGGCCTCGAGGTCGTGCGGCCGGAGCAGGAACGCGCCGGTGACGATCGTGGCGAGCATCAGTGCCGCGCTGACCGCGAAGCCCGCGCGGCTGGCTGCCCGTTACCGTACGGCCGGGAAAGCTGACTATCGCGGCCAGATCGGGGCAGCTACCCTCGAAGTCCAGGCAGCCCGACAATTCACGGGCAGATTGGCAGGTGGCGCCAGTGCCTGCTGCAGCCGCCCCCGCGCACAGCGGTGCGCTGGGCATCGCCACGTTGTTCAGCTGGCTGCTCACCGCTGGCATCGGCGTCTACATGCTGCGCTCCGTGGTCGCCTATGACGGCCTGCGCCAGCAGCGCACCGTCCGCGGCGGCCTGTCCCCGAGGGTCCTGATCGGGCACTTCAGCCTGGCTATCGCCGGGCTCGTCGTGTGGATCGGCTTTCTGGCCACCGGGTGGGCCGCGCTGGCCTGGTTGGCTGTGTGCCTGCTGATGCCGGGGATCGGGCTCGGCCTCTGCACGGTAATCCTGTGGACCCCCTACCCCCACCCGCCGGGCGAGGCCCACCAGGGCCTGCCCGCCTACCCCGGCGCCGCGGATCCCCGCAATGCGGATGCCCGCGGGACGGATGCCCGCGGGACGGGTCCGCACGGCCTCGATCCCCGCGGCGCCGCACCCGGCGACGGTCGGCCCGGCGGCTTGCTGCCCGCTCCGGCCCACGACGCGGTGCGCGGCAGGCTCACCGACGCCATGCTGGCCCGCGCGCTGACCGATGAGGTACTCGCTGCCAGGCTCATCGACGAGGTCATCGCCAGCCTGCCGGCAGGCCCATCCCGGCGCGCCAGGAAGCCCCGGGTGTATCCGTCAGCCGTCATCCCCTTCGGCCACGGCCTGGCCGCCATGGCCACGTTCGTCCTCGCCGTCATGACTGCCGCGGGTGCCCTGTGACCACGCCGTCGCACCCGGCCATCTCGCGTGGCCCGCGCCAGGCACGGCTCGCCGATCACTGAGTGAGAGGGCTTGCCGTCGCTGTGCGTTGCTGGCAGGCTGCGGGTTGTTGCCTACCCCGAGGGAGCGTCATGCGCCTGCCTGCCCGCCTGACCGCCATTGCCCTCGCCGCGGGGCTGGCCCTCGCGCCGACGGCGACAGCCCAGGCCGCGGCAGCGGCAGCAAGAGCGGCCAGCCGAGCCGGGATGGCCAGTTTCAGCGACGCCACGAAAGTCCTCAACTGGGGCTGCCGGCGCATGTAGCGGGCCGGCCGGGGTACGTGTCGCTACGTCCCGTTGGCCCGGTACGCTCAACTCCCGGCCACACGGCGCCCGTCCCCCGTTCGCGGCACCGGTCGGCCCCTGCCACGCCAGTGGGCAGGTGGCGGGTGGCTGGAATGCCGCTCCAGACGGCCCCAGGCCATGCTGGGGACACAATACTGGGAAAAGCGAACAGCATTTCCGGCAAAGGGCGGGTGCCATGCGGTTGCGGTCAGGCGTAGCAATCGACCTGGGCACGGTCAACACGCTCGTCTCCATCGCCGGCCGCGGGCTGGTCATCGACGAGCCGTCCGCGATCGCGCTGGACTCCTCAACCGGCCGGGTGGCCGCGGTGGGCCAGGCCGCGGACGCGCTGGCGGGCAAGGAGCCCAAGGACATCGAGGTGATCCACCCGCTGCGCAACGGGGTCATCGCGGACCTGGAAGCGTCATCGGCCATGCTGCAGGGCTTCGTGCGCCGCGCCCGGCTGCGCCGCGCGCTGCTGCGGACCTCGGCCGTGGTCTGCGTGCCGGGCGGCGCCACCTGGGTGGAGCGCCGGTCCCTGGCGGCCGCGCTGGGGGTCATCCGGCCGCGGTGCATCGTGCGGATGGTCGATGAGCCGGTCGCCGCCGCCGCTGGCGCCGGATTCGATCTCGCCGCCGGGGCCGGCGCGTTCATCGTGGACATCGGCGGCGGGACCACCGAAGCCGCCGTGGTGGCCGGCGGCCAGGTGGTGCGGGCCCAGTCGCTGCGCCTTGGCGGCAACGCCATGGACGACGCCATCGTGCACGCCGTCAAGGCCGAACTCGGCCTGCTGCTCGGCCGCAACGCGGCCAGGAGCCTGAAGATGACGCTCGGGCTCGCCGAAGACGCCACCGGGTGGATGGAGACGGTCGGCGTGGACGCCGCGCGCCGCACGCCCCGGGTCGAGCACGTGCCAGGACGGCTGGTCGCCAGGGCACTGGAGCACATCGTCGCGGCGATCATCGACTCCGTGCACGAGATCCTGTCGGACATCCCGCCGAACCTCGCGGAGGACGTGGTGCGCGGGAAGATCCGCCTGGCCGGGGGCGGCGCGCTGCTCCCCGGCCTGGCGAGCAGGATCGAAGCGGCGACCGGCATCCCGGCCCTCGTCGTCGATGACCCGCTGCGGTGCGTCGTCCGCGGGGCGGCCGAGATCCTCGAGCGCGGCGACGGGCTTGACAACACGCCGGCCGGCTAGCTGCCGTCCGCAGGCACCGGCCAGCCGGTGCGCCGGCCCGGGCGGTGTGACGAAGTTGGCACTCGTTGCTGCTGCTTGCCGGAGGTAGCATCGGGCGCAAGTACACGGGAGCTCGGGCCGACCGGGCTGAGAGGGTGGCTGGCCACAGGGGCTGCGCGCCACCGACCGTCTGAACCTGACCGGGTAATGCCGGCGTAGGGAGGATGCCATGACAGCGGCCGCTGGGTCGGCGCATGAGGCGTTTACCACTGTTCCCGGGGACCGGCGTTCCGAAGTGGGGCGCACCCTCGCCGAGCCGGTGCCCCAGGCGCTCAGCCTGCTCGATCAGCTCGGCTTGTGGGGCAACCTCGGGGTCAGCCTGCTCGGCTTCACCGGGGCGATCTTCGTCCTCCAGCCAGGCGGCACCGGAACACCGGAGCTGTCGCTCGCCGCTGGCCTGTGCGCGATCGTGGCCGGGACACTGCTCGGCACGCTGGGCGTCGCGTTCTCCGGGCTCCCGGGCACCCGGACCGGGGCGCCGGCCATGGTGCTGCTGCGCGGCTTGTTCGGCGCGGAACTGTCCTTCCTGCCCACCGCGCTCAACATCCTGCAGTGTCTCGGCTGGGGCATCTTCGAGCTGGTCACGATCGCGACCGCGGCCCACACCGTGGCACCGTCGCTGCCCCGCTGGGGCTACGTGCTGAGCGCCGGCGTGGCGACCGGGGCGCTCGCGGTCCGCCCGCTCGGCGCCATCCGCATCCTGCGCCGCTACGTGACAAGCGCGGTCGTGGTCGTGCTGGCGTACCTGTTCATCCAGCTGATCCGCCATCCGCTGCCCGCGTTCTCCCACGGCACCTGGTCGGGGTACTGGGCGGCGACCGACACCGTCGTCGCGGCCGCGATCTCGTTCGCGCCGCTGGCTGCTGACTACACCCGCCATTCGCGATCGCAGCGGGCGGCGTTCGCCGGCACGTTGGTCGGCTACGGCTTCACCCAGGTTCTCTGCTACGTCATCGGCCTGCTCGCGCTGGTCACGGTGGCACGCAACCCGGGCGACATCTACGGTGCGTTCATCGCCCTCCCGGCCGGCGCGATCGGCTTCGCGATTCTCGCCGCGCGCGAACTCGACCAGTCTTTCGCCAACGTCTACTCGACTGCTGTGTCGACCCAGAACCTGCGGCCGTTGTGGGACCGCCGCGTGCTGGCCATCACTATCGCCGCAGCGACCACGGCCGACGCGCTCTTCCTCAACATCGCCGATTACGAGAACTTCCTGGTCCTGCTTGGCTCCGTGTTCGTGCCGATGTTCGCGGTGCTGGTGATCGACTTCTTCGTGCTGTCCAGGGGCCGCTGGGACCTGTCACCGAACGCGCGGTCGCGCTGGCTGATGCTCGTGCCATGGGCGGCCGGCTTCGTCACCTATCAGCTCATCAATCCCGGATACATCTCCTGGTGGGTCTCTGCCTGGGCCTGGATCGGCCGCCAGATCGGTTTCACGGCGGCCAGCTGGATGTCCGCGTCGATCTTCTCTTTCCTGGTCGCGGCGCTGGCCACCTTGCTGGTCGGCGGGATCGCCCGGCTGCCCGGGCGGGGTGGCGCGCCCGCCCGCAGCGGCAGCGAAGCCAGCGAGGAAAGCACGGTCACCCATTGACCGGCACCGGATGAGCGGCACGATCGCGGGAGATCCCGCCCTGGCCGGCCTGGTGCACGGCATGGGCAAGGACCTCGTCGAGCCGGACTGGAGCCCGCTCACCAGCGACGAGGTGACGGCGGTCCTGGCCGGCTACCCGCTGCCCGCTGAACCCGCGGGAGGCCGCTCGGCGGGGCCCGCCGCTACGGCGGCGGGTCCCGCCGAGGTGATCGCGTGGCGCAGCCCGCGGCCGATGTCGGCCGCGGCGCTCGTCCGCCGGCCTCATGGTGCTGTCTTCGTCAAGCGCCACGACCAACGGGTGCGCACCATCGCCCAGCTCGCCACCGAGCACGCCTTCACCGATCAACTGCGTGCCCGTGGCATCCCGGTGCCAGCGGTCCTGCGCACCGCGCACGGCGCGACCGCGGCGCAGCATGGCGACTTCGTCTACGAGGTGCATGAACTGGCCGCCGGGCTGGATGTCTACCGCGACGCGGTGTCGTGGTCACCGTTCGCCAGCCTCGGCCACGCGCGGGCGGCCGGGGCCGCGCTGGCCCGGCTGCACGGGGCGGCGGCCGGTTTCCCGCTTCCCGCGCGGGCCCCCGGGGTGCTCATCAGCGGCTGCGAGGTGATCACCGCTCCGGACCCGCTCGCGGCGGTGCGCCGGCAACTGGGGCAGCGCCCGGCCCTGGCCGGCTACCTGGCCGGGCGGCGCTGGCAGGCCGATCTGGCCCGGCACCTCCTCCCGGCGATCCGGCGGGCCGCGCCGTTGCTCGCCAGGCTGGCCCGGCAGTGGGGGCACGGGGACTGGCATCCGTCCAACCTGACCTGGACCTCCGCCGCCAGTGAGGCTGGCGTCGCGGGCGTGTTCGACTTCGGGCTGGCGAACCGCACCTTCGCCGTGCACGACCTCGCGACCGCACTCGAGCGCGCCACGGTGGCCTGGCTCGACCTGACCGAGTCCGGGCGGGCCGGGGCGGACATCGACGCCATCGACGCGCTGCTCGACGGCTACGAGGAGATCCGGCCGCTCACCCCGGCGGAAGCCGCCACCCTGCCCGAGGTCTTCCCCGTCGTTCACCTGGAGTACGCGCTGTCCGAGATCGAGTACTTCGCCGGCGTGGTGGACTCCGCCGCCAACGCTGATCTCGCCTATGACGGCTACCTCATCGAGCACACCCGCTGGTTCGACGGACCGGACGGATCCCGCGTCCTCGAGCACCTGCGCCAGCGAGCCCGCCCCCACTAACCCGCCACCGGGCCCTGGGCGTGGTTGGTGATGGTTGCTAGCAGGGTCATCTCCCCGATCTCTTTCGCGTACATGCGTGTGAAGGTGCGATCGTTGTCTGACCGGATCGGCTCGCAGTTGATGTGGGCGTCCGCGTGGGGCGTGAGGCCCTGGCGGTGCGGGTGGCTGCGTGGTGCGGTTGCCTGGACTACATGAATGTGCCATCCATGTAGTTGCCGCGGTCCCGGGACGTGTGACTGGCGGTATGAGTGTGGCGTGTGAGATGAGTGCGGCATCGGAGGGGATCGTGGACCTGGAGCACTGGCTCGGCGAGGCAGTACGCGCGGTCGGCGACTGGTCGGCCAGCTACGGCCCGTACCAGGCGCATCCGTCGCTGGAGGTCAGTGACGACCGGTTCGCCGAGGCGTTCGGCGAGTTCACCGAGCGGCTGAAGGACAACTACCCGTTCTTCCATCCTCGCTACGCGGGGCAGATGCTCAAGCCGCCGCACCCGGCCGCGGTGGTCGGGTACCTGGCCGCGATGCTGATCAACCCGAACAACCATGCGCTCGACGGCGGCCCGGCCACCGCCCAGATGGAACGCGAGGTGGTCGCGCAACTGGCCGCCATGTTCGGCCTGGGCACCCATCTCGGCCACCTCACCAGCAGCGGCACCATCGCCAACCTGGAAGCACTGTTCGTGGCCAGGGAACTGCATCCCGGGCGGGGCATCGCCTACAGCGCGGAAGCCCACTACACGCACAGCCGGATGTGCGGCGTGCTGGGCATCGAGGGCTACCCGGTGCGCGCGGACAGCCGCGGGCGCATCGATCTCGGCGCGCTCGAGGACCTGCTGCGGACCGGCCGGGTGGGCACCGTCGTGCTCACCGCGGGCACCACCGGGCTGGGCGCGGTGGACCCCATCCACGAAGCGCTCGCGCTGCGGCAACGGCACGAGGTCCGCATTCACGTCGATGCGGCCTACGGCGGCTTCTTCACCGTGCTGGCGGGCGCCGGCGGCCGCGCGGGGCTGCCGGAGGCGCCGTGGCGCGCCATCGCCGAGTGCGACTCCGTGGTGGTGGACCCGCATAAGCACGGGCTGCAGCCGTATGGCTGCGGCGCCGTGTTGTTCCGCGATCCGGAAGTGGGGCGGTTCTACCTGCATGACTCGCCGTACACCTACTTCACCTCCACGGGCCTGCATCTCGGTGAGATCAGCCTGGAATGCTCCCGGGCCGGCGCGTCCGCCGCGGCTGCATGGCTCACCTTCCGGTTGCTGCCGCCGACCGCCGAGGGACTGGGGCAGGTGCTGGCCGCCGGGCGGCGCGCGGCGCTGGACTGGTCGGAACTCATCGAGAAATCAGCGGTCCTGGACCTCTACCAGCCGCCCGAGCTTGACATCCTCAGCTACTTCCCGGTCACCGAGCCGGCCACGCTGCGGCGCATCGACCAGGCTTCAGAGCGGATCCTCCGGGCCGGCATGGCGGGCCCGGACCCCGTCTTCGTGAGCACCCTGCGGGCGGACGCGGACGCGTTCGGGGCGCGGCATCCCGCGGTCGCGGCCGATGCGGCCGGGGCGCGCATCCTGCGCAGCGTGCTGATGAAACCAGAGTCGGAGCAGCACGTGCCGTGGCTGCACACCCGGCTGGAGCAACTTGCCCGGGGCTGAGCCGCCTACCCCGGCCGGGCGCCGCCCCGCCCGGGGCGTGCTGGCCCTCGCTGGTGGCGGAGGGCCGGGTCACCTGGTTGAGGGTGGCCACGTCGGGAGCGGGCATGGCGTCGGCGGCTTCAGCGTCACACAGACGCTGGCTGGCATGTTCGCCAACGTCGCGCAGGGCGTTCCAGTTCTCATGAGTCAGGCGCCGTCCGATGCCGAAGTCCCGGGTGCTGCAGATCACTGTCTCGGTGCGCAATGCCCGGTGCTCCTTGAAGTACTGCTTGATCCGGCTGGACTTGTAGTAGCTGACGATCTGGGGGCCGGCCCCGTCGGTGATGACCTGGGTGCGGAACCGCCCCGGCGTGGGGCGTGGCCCGGCCAGGCGGACCGGGCGGCCGGAGACGAGCGATACCTGGCCGGGGGGCCGAGGCCGGGGTGGTCGCGGATGAGGCCCTCGAAGAACGCCCGGCCGGCGGCGGGCCTTGTGAACACCCGGGTGCCGGAGACCTCGAACTGGCGGAACGCCAGCTCATAGACGTATCCGGCGCGCAGGTCAGCAGCGGTGAACGGGGATGGCAGGCGATGGAACCAGCGCCAGAAGAAGCCGCTCACCGCGCCCGGGCCGAGCCGGTCACACAGCCGCTGCAAGAGCACGGGGTCTTCGCAGGTCCGGAACCCATTCTCCAGGGCGGTATAGCCGATGCCGCCCTTCGCCAGCTGCCGCTTGGCCCACTCGTGGCCGTTGAGCCAGATCCAGACCGGATACGGGGGCGTAAGCATTGGTCTTCCAGAACGCGCCGCCCCACTCGGGGTCCCATAGGTAGAAGTAGAAGTGGTTGATGAATGCCCTCTGCCGCCCCCATTCCATGTGGGGGTGGCCGGCGTTCTGCTGGCCCTTGGCCTTCCACGACCGCCACACGGAATGCCGGACCCGCGCTGCCAGCGCAGGAACTGGCACACCCACCCGACGCTCTGCAGCTTCGGCACGTACGCCTGCAAGAAAATCCTGTCTGCCGGCCGGCAGGTGAGCGTCACATGATCCCGCAGTAAAGTCGCATAGCCGGCCATCGCAACCTCCCAGGTCTCAGCAACCCGGAGGCTAGGCCCAGACGAGCGGGGAGGCCACCCCAGCGGGAGGCTTCCCCGCGGCCGTCATCCCATCACCACCCTCGCGGCAGCTCGCGGCGCAGCCGCGACCCCTCGGCGGTATGAGGATCGCTCGCTACCCGTAGCCCATGAGCGGCCGCCCGGCGATGGGCGGGGAAACTGCAGGTGTCTAGCGACGCCTGGACGCGGGCCGACCCCATGATCCCGACGAGACGGTCAGTAGCGGTCAGTAGCGTTCCAGTGACATCGGATCGAACAGGTGGGAGACCCGGGAATGGACCGCATATGGCGATGTGCCAGTTCCCAACAGAAGCGACAGCGGGCGCAGGTGGAAGCAAGGGCCGCGTCGGCCAGTCGGGAGTACTTACGAGCGCCTCGCCCGGATGAAGGGCTGCCACCTGCGTCGACGACCGCAAGCCTAGCCGACGACATTCGCAGGCGCTGCCTGGGTCTCGACGTTTGCACTTACTAGTGCCTCATAGCTGATACTGTCGCCAGGCATGCGCAAGTTGATCGACGCCGCCATGTCCGTAGCTATCGCCGGGCGCGCACCGACCATCAATCTCATCCTCCTGATGATCGCCGCGACCATCTGCTACGTGATCGCCAGGCGCATGGGCGGCTGACTGTCTGGCATGCGCAAGTACCCGGCTCGGCGCTGGCCTTCCGAATGGCCGGTCACCTGATTCAACGGAAAGGAAGATCATGTCCAGGATCACGCTTGATCTGCTACTGGAGGCGTCATCGCCTGGTGGCGCGAGCTGTCTTGCATCAGTGACGGAGCTGGAGCCGGCAGCCGGCTCGCATGCGTCGGTGGCTCCGGCGAAGTTCGCTTCGAGCGACACTAACAACAAGAAGGGTGTGTACGCCTACGAGCGGCGTTTCCTCGATGGTGCCGCACAGCAGGCGGTGATCATCGACTCAAAGCAGAGCCAGCTGAACCGGGCAGAGGCGGCGCTGGATCAGGCGATCGCCGACGGTCATCCCGCGCTGTCGCGGCTGCCCAGGGTGGAGGTCCGCTACGAGCGGGACGGGCTGGCCGAGGAGTATTCCGACCTGACGCTGCCGCACCGCGTGTTCGACGGTCACATCCGGGCCGGGACCCTCGATGGGCAGCCGGTAACGCAACTGGAGTCCTACCGGGCCGTCCGCAACGCGACTGCCGCCAACGCCAGGGCGCTGCTGGACACCAGCCCGGTCAGCCTGGTCTTCGGCAGCTGGGATTCCAGCCGCGCGGCGAGGCAGGGCCGCTGGCGCAGCGCCCTGGTGGGCGAGATCGTGGGGTTCTGCGCGGACACGGCTCCGGCGAATCGAGGTGGTGCCCGGCTCGATCCCGTAGGGATGCAGATCCAGCTGAGCGAGGCTGGGCTCAAGGAACTCGCCGAGAACCAGCGCGGTGAGCTCAGCAGCAAGACCTACGACAATGCGGTCAGGCAAGCTGGCAAGGCTAAGGCAGGCAAGCCGGTCTCGGCGTCGATGCTGGGCCTGGGCGGCATCCCGCCAACGCTGGACACACTGGCCGGCGTTGCCTGCCACCGCATCATCCGGTCGCATGTGCTGAGCTTCGCTACGCTCCGGCAGATCCGGTTCGGGGCCGGTACGCGCGGGGACGCCGCTTGCCGTGCCCTGCTTGCGGCACTGGCCCTGAACGCGCTGGCCCGCTCCGACGCCGAGCTGTACCTGCGCGCCAACTGCGATCTACGGGAGCGAGGAGCCGCCTCGGTCGAGATCGACCAGCCCGGCGGCGCCAGGCTGGCGCTCGACGCGCTGTCGATCACGGACGCCGACGCCTTGCTAGACGCCGCTCTGGCCGACGCACGGGAGAACGCAGGGGTCACCTGGGACGGCGTGGTCCTGCGGGTGGCTGGCAACCCGGCGATCGTGGCGGGCGCGGTGGCGGAAGAGGACGGGGAGGGCAGCTGAGATGCCCTTCGCCATCGTGGCCGAGCTGCCGCTCGGCACCTACCGCGGAGCCGGGCAGGACGGGCGCCCGGAACCGATGCCGTCGGTCGTCCGGCTGCATTCGGCCCTTCTGTGCGCGGCCGGCTTCGGCCCGCGCGCGGTTCCCCGCGACGGCACGCTGGCCGTCAGCGAGGCCGACGAAGCCGCCCTGAGCTGGCTGGAGCACAACCCCCCCGACAGGGTCCGCATCCCGGCGCTGGAGATCAACGCCGGGCGGGCGGTCGCCTACCGCGACGATGGGACCATCAAGAAGACCAAGACCACCGCGACGATCAAGAAACTCCCGAAGAACCCCGACGCAAACACTGCGGCCAACGGCCATTTCGCGTGGATCTGGCAGGAGGCGCCACCGCCGCCGGTACGGGCCGCCATCGAGCAACTCTGTCCCGATGTCGCATACCTGGGCACCAGCGAGTCACCGGTACGGCTGGCCACAGCGGCTGGCGACGGCATCGAGCCGACACACGACCGTGACGTCGGCGCTGGCCTGTTCGGCACCGGCCTGACCGTCATCGAGCGTCCGCTGCCCGGGCGCACCGCAGAACTGGCGGATGCCCACTACGCCGCGACAGGGAAGCCGCCATCGGCCGCCAGGGACAGGTTCGGATCTGACGAGAAGTCACTGTCGCCGGTGCCGCCCCGCCAGGCGGTGGAGGCAGCGCTCTACCGCGCCTTGCAGAGGCCGTCGCCGGATGTTCCGTGGCCGCAGGTCATCGTGGTGCCGCTGGACCAGGAGATTGACGAGAAGGACCGGCTCGCGTGGGCCGTGGCGGCCCACCGGGCGCTGATCAAGCTGATCGGGTACGGCGCGCCGCCACTAGTCACCGGCGCCTACCCGGCGGGAGTACACCGCCCGGCGAACCGCCTGGCCCTGCATCTGCTCGATCCGGGCATGCCGGTTGAGGGCGGCGCGTGTCAGGCCAAGGCGAGCCTCGCGATGCTGGTACCGCATGATGCCGAGCCATCGGATTTCGATGTGCTCCAGCGGGCGGTGGAAGGCCTGACCTCCCTGCGCGGCCCGGGCGGGCGCGTTTGCCAGGTGATCAAGCCGGGGGCGCGGGTGCTGGACGGCAGCCGGTTCTGGCGTGCCCCGGAGCCGGGCCGTGTCCGCCTTTGGCGGACGGTCCCGGCCGCGGTCCCGGACACTCGCGGTGCCTGGGGGCAGGGGTGGACGTTCGCGCACGCCGCGCTGCTGTCGCTGGGTTTTGTCTGGAAGGACTGGCTGCCCGGGGTGGCGGGCCGCGGCGACGACTATTACCAGGCACTGGCCGTCGCGGCTAGCGAACGGGGCGCGGCGGTGGTGCACCTGAAAGCGGTGCGCACCGCTGAAGTGCGCCGGTACGCGCACAAGGTCAACGAGCATGCCGTGGTCCGCCCATACACGGCGTACCTGCGGCTGGGTGACCTGGCCGGGCCGGGCACGATGCAGGCGATCGGGCAGAGCCGCCACCTCGGCGGCGGGCTGCTGGTGCCATTCGACATCGCCGATGGCACTCCGGCAGACAGCGTCAGATTGCCGGTCAGTGCCAGCCCGCTGCCAGGCCGTGCCGAAGATGGAGGCGGGTCATGAGTCTGGACCGCGCGGACTTCGCGAAGTTCTTCGCCGCGGTCAACAGCGGCCGGATCCCGTTCGCCTGGCAGGAACGGCTGCTCGACACCCTGCTGTCCAGCCGCCGCTGGCCGGACCAGATCGCCGCTCCGACAGGCGCGGGAAAGACGTCCGCGATCGACGTCCACGTCTTCGCCGTAGCGCTGACCGTCGGCGACGGCGAGCCCCGCCTGCCGCGACGACTGGCGATGGTCGTAGGCCGCCGGGTCCTGGTCGATGACCAGCGCGAGCGGGCGCGAGCGCTCGCCGGTGCGCTCGCCGACCCCGGAGATGACCTGACCGCAGTGATCGCGGGGCGGCTCGCCGGACTGCGCTGGCCCGCCGGCACACGAACGGACGACGGGCAGTCGCCGCTGGTTACGGCCCGGCTGCGCGGGGGAGCCGCTCCGTCACGATCGTGGCGTGATTACCCGGCGGCTTGCGCGGTTGTGTGCGCTACACCGGACATGTGGGGCAGCAGGCTGCTGTTCGGCGGCTACGGGACGTCGGACCAGGCCGCGCCCCGGGAAGCGGGACTCCTTGCCTTCGACACCGCCGTGATAGTCGATGAGGCGCACCTAGCCGGCCAGCTGCTGGTCACGGCGCGCCAGGTTTCGCGCCTGGCCGGTGTCGCGGAGCGGCCGGTCACCAGCGTGCCCACGCTGCAGGTCGTGGAGACCAGCGCTACCCCCGCGACAGGAGGTGGCCCCGGACCCTACAAGCAGCTCACGTCCGTGGCCGTCAACGACGGGGACCTTTCCGAAAAACTACTGGCCGACCGGCTGACCCGCCCGAAGCCGTTGACATTGCTGGCGTCCAAGCATTGGCCGCCGGCCCGGCAGCCAGGGAAGGCCGCCGGGCTCTTGGCCGATGCGGTGACGATCATGCTGCGGCCGCCCGCCCAGGCCGGCGTCCCCGTCCACACGGTGGGGTGTTTCGTCAACACTGTTCCGATGGCGGTGGCGGTCACCGACGCCCTGCGCCGGCGGTCTCTGGACGGCCGGGCGCTGCGGGTGGTCATGGTTTGCGGGCAGATCCGCCCCGCCGATCTCGGCCGGCTCGCCCGCCGTTACCCGGGCATCCTCAAACCCGAGGGCAATTCCAAGGTCGACGTCATCGTCGCTACCCAGAGCCTTGAGGTGGGGGCGGACATCGACCTCGCCGGGATCGTCACCGAGTTGGCGGCGGGCTCGGCGCTGGCTCAGCGGGCCGGCCGCGCCAACCGCAGGGGCCTTCGCGAGCAGGGGGTACCAGTCACCGTCGTGGTGCCGGAGGAGCCGATCACCGAGCGCACCCGGTCCGGGCCCTACACCCATCAGGAACTGGCTGACGCGCTGGCCTGGGTCACCGAGCGCGCCACGCAGCCGGAAGGTCTGGCGCCGTGGGCGCTCCGCGAGCACCAGCCGCCCCCTGCACGCAGTCGACGCAAGCTTCACCAGCGGCCCGAACTCGCCGACGCCTGGCACTGGGCCAGGACCAGTGATGATCTGGCCGCTGACCCCGAGCTCAGCCTGTGGCTAGCCGAATCGCTGGAAGTGGAAACCTCGGTCGGGATAGCTGTCCGCGACGCCCTGCCGGAGGTGCCCGCCGAGGCCGTGGAATTCGTCCGGGACCTCCCCCCGGCCGCGCGGGAGATCTTCCCGGTCCCCTACCGGACCGCCCAGTCCGCCCTGACAAGCCTGCTGGAGCCGGGTCGGACGCTGATCCGGGTCCGGGGCGAGGACATCTCGCCGCTGCGCCAGCGCGCCCGGGCGGACGGGATCCCATCGGCGGACCTGCGGCCCGGTGATGTCGTGGTCATCGACAGCACCTCGGAGATCTTCACGCCCGGCACGGCCGGCATGGACGGCGGCTTCAGCCCCCCGGTCCCAGCCCCTGCGTCCACGGAAGACCCCGACGGGATCGATCCCGTCCTCCTGGCGACCGCCGACGATGTCCTGCACTATGTCGCAGACCCCGGCCCTGGAGAAGTGGTGCTGCGACTGGAAGCGCCGCCCGATTCCGGCACCTGGATCGCCGGGCTCGCCGGGCTCGACGCCAGGGCCGTGCGGCAGGTGCTCGACGAGTTCGCTGACGGCTTCGACGAGAGCACAGAACGAGACCGCCGCTACGTCCTGGCCGGCCTGCTCCGGGCATCGCCGCAGCTGCAGGACACCGGGGAGCCGCAGGGAATGCTCGAAGCGGCCATCGGGCTGCTGCGCAGCCGGGTGAAGGACAGCGACGTCATCTTGCGTCGTGACGATGAGCAGCGTCCGGTCAGGGTCCTGGTCATCGACCGCCGCCGGGCGTCCGCCGATGAGGACCTGCGGCAGACCTTCAGCACCCGCGACGAACGCGACGGTCCTGTGCTGCTGGCGTGCCACCAGGCGGAGGTCTCGGCCCGCGCCGGGCTGCTCGCGGACCGCCTTGGGCTCGGCGCGGACTTGGCGGGCGCGCTGCGGCTGGCCGGGCTTCATCACGACGACGGCAAGGCTGACCCCCGGTTTCAGTCCCGCCTCGGTGCCCAGGACTGCGGCATCGTGCTGGCCAAGAGCGATCCTCGCAGCACGGTCCGGCAGGTCCGGGAACGGGAGGCCCGGGCGGGCCTGCCGGGCCGGTGGCGTCACGAGCAGCGGTCTGTGGCCGACAGCTGGGACGCCGTACACGCGGACCCCGGCATCGACCCGCTGCTGGTGGCACGGCTGATCGGCACCAGCCACGGGTACGGCAGGTCCGGGTTCCCACACACCGGCGGGCAGCTGCCCGGGGACGAGTACCCAGAGCAACTGCGGCAGCTAGCCGTCGGCTTGTTCGACCACGGCGGCTGGGACGACCTCATTGAGGCAACCCAGGTCCGCTACGGCGTGTGGGGCTGCGCGTACCTAGAGGCCGTGCTGCGGGCAGCGGACGGCCAGGTATCAGGGGAGGGCAAATGAACGGCATCATCCTGCGCACCTGCGACCCGCAGGTGCTGCTGTCGCACCTGGCGCTGTACGGGCTCGCCGCGATCCTCGAAGCCAAAGGCATCCCCGATGCACGGATCGAGTGGACCGCGGGCGGCAACCCCCGGCCGCAGCTGACCGCGCGCTCTGCGGACGACGTTGCGATCGGGCACCTGATTGCGGAGCATGCACGGTCCGCAGCGGCCGAGGGGTCGTGGCTGCGGCGCGACATCACGTTGAAAGGCACGCCCAGGGGACTGATGAGCCCGCGCCTGACTCCATTCGAGGACGACGACACCTGGGGCCAGGCCCAGCAGGACCGCCACGAGATCCTCGACGATCTCACCGATACCGGCCGCTGGCTGGACCTGCGGCTCCTCGCCGCATTGGGCGAGCCCTGCTACTGGAGCTTCAACCGGCAAGGCGCGCTCCTGCAGGACGACGGGGCGAGCAGGCTGGAGATGCAGCCCCGCAACCAGGGATCGGAGTTCGTCGGCACGCGGCTGCGAAGCCTGGCCGCCGCGGTCGCGGCCCGCGACACGGCCCAGATCCTGGCCGGACTGCGTGGTGACACTGTCGTCGATGAAGTCGGGCACGACAAGCCAGACAGCCGCACCGCGACCGGGCTGGCCGGACCCGGACCGGCTGACAACGCGCTGGCCTGGTGCGCCCTGTGGGGGATCTCCCAGTTCCCGATCGCGATGCGGATCAACGCCACCGCCGCAACCAGCGGCCACCTCGGGCGCAGCCGAAACGAGTGGTTCTACGCGCCGGTCTGGAATGGGCAATGGCAGCCCGCCCGGCTGCGGACGATCCTCGCCAGCACTCGCTTGTGCACCGTGTCCGCCGCCGACCTGAACCTGCGCACGGGAGCGGTCACCGACGCCGAGGCGTCGGCCGCTCGCCGCTGGCTGTCAGCCCGTGAGGTCGCGGGCCTGGTCCGGTTCCCGATCCGCAGGTTCGGCAGCGATAGCGCCCCGGAACGGCGCGCCATGCGCGGAGAGCTGATCTCCGTATGAGCGCGCCCGTGAGCACTGCACTGCCGGGGCGGGATGATCCCGTGCCGATCAGTCTCGTCGCTCACCATGTCTTCTGCCCCCGCAGGGCCTGGCTGGAGGCGATGGGCGAGGTCACCGATACCCACCAGATGGCGGTCGGGACCGAGGAGCACCGTGCGAGCGACGACCCGGCGTCGTCCAGGGGACGGCGGCTGCGCGCCGTCGACGTCGCGAGCCCGACTCTGGAAGTTATCGGCCGTTGCGACGCAGTCGAACTGGACGACACCGGATCGGCAACGGTGGTCGAGTACAAGGCGACCCCGGTCAGGCGCCGCGCCGAGGTGACCGAGCCGATGGTGGTGCAGCTCGCGCTGCAGGTTCAGGCGCTGCGGGAGAGCGGCTTCGACGTCACCGGTGCTGCCGTCTACTTCACCCAGCACCAGACTCGCGTGCCCGTGTCGATCGGGCCGGGCGAACTTGACCTGGCGCGCCGTCACGTCCAGGAGACGGTCCAGCTCCTGGCTGCGGACCAGGCACCTGAACCGCTGGAGGACGACCGTCGCTGCACCCGCTGCTCCCACGCGGGAGTCTGCCTGCCGGACGAGCGGGCACTGGGAACAGTCCGCCGCCGGGTGCTGGTCGCCGACCCCGACGCGCAAGTCCTGCACCTGGCAACGCCAGGGTCGAGGGCGTTCATCCGCTCCGGGCGCGTCAAAGTGGAAAAGGCTCGCGAGGAGCTTGGCAGCGTCCCGGTGGAGCGGGTGCTGGCGTTGGTACTGCACGGAAACATCGACGTGTCCAGCGGCCTGCTCCGGGAACTGCTGTGGCGCCGCACGCCAGTCGTATGGTGCAGCGGCACCGGCCGGGTTATCGGCTGGGCGGCATCGGCGGCATCGCCAAACGGCGGGCCCCGGGTTCGCCAGCACGTGCTCTCCGCCCAGGGCCACCTGGGACTAGCACAGGAGTTCGTGACGGCGAAGATCTGCAACCAGGCCACGCTACTCAGACGCCATGGAACGGCACCCGCCGCCGTCCAGTCGCTGCGCGAGTCGCAGCGGCGCGCCCGGTCCGCCGACTCGCTCCCGGAACTGTTCGGGATCGAGGGGGACGCTGCGGCCCGCTACTTCGACTCCTTCGAGACGATGCTGTCGGAGCAGGTACGGGCCGGTCAGGGGCTTAGCTTCCACGCTCGGACCCGTCGGCCCGCCCGTGACCCGGTCAACGCCGCCCTGAATTTTTGCTACGGCCTGCTGCTGGCCGATGTCATCCGTGCCATCGTGGCCTGCGGGCTCGACCCGCATGCGGGATTCTTCCACTCCAGCGAGAGGAACAAGCCCGCTCTGGCCCTGGACCTGTGCGAGGAACTGCGGGCACCGGTGGCCGACTCGGTCGTCATCAGCGCCTTCAACAACGCGGAACTCAAGGCCAGGGACTTCTCTGCTGCCGCCGGCAGCACCCGGCTGAGGGACGAAGGCCGTACCGCCTTGATCGCGGCATACGAACGACGGGTAGTGACGCAGTTCCGGCATCCCGTGTTCGGCTACCAGGTCACCTGGCGGCGGGCTATGGAAATCCAGGCCAGGCTCGTCCTCGGAGTAGTCGACGGCACTCACAGTTCGTACAAGGGGATCTCGACACGGTGACCGCAGACAGCGTGCACCGCTTCCTGATCGCCTACGACATCTCCGACGACCCCAGACGCAGCCGGGTGGCGAAGACCCTGGAGTCATATGGCGACCGCATCCAGTACAGCGTCTTCCTCGTCGACGCCAAGCCCGCCAAGCTCCTGCGTCTCCGGGCAGTCCTGCGCCAGGTGATGGACCTCAATGTCGACTGTGCGCTCATCTGCGATCTCGGCCCGTTGTCCTACGGCGGCCGCCGCAGGATGGAGTTCCTTGGCCACCCGCCCCAGTACACGGACGAAGGCCCCCTGATCCTGTGACCACCCGGCGCCGCGAACCCTCCACCGGCCCGGACCTGACGCAGGGACCGTTCGCGGCCGTCAGCCCAAGTCAGCGCCTAATAGTCAGCGCCTGCCAGCTCGATGCCCTAATTCATCCCCGCATGGAACCCGAGCCTTCGCGAGACCCCGGAACACCGCAGGTCAGAAGGGCTAGAATCGGTGCCCTGTCGCCGTCCCTCCGGGGACGGCCCTTCATTGAGGCCCGAACGCGAATTTCGGCGGGCCGTATGGGAAAGCGGGTCGCCGTCCCTCCGGGGACGGCCCTTCATTGAGGCAGTTTCAGCACCTTGTTCACGCTGGTCAGGATCGGCGGGTCGCCGTCCCTCCGGGGACGGCCCTTCATTGAGGCTGCGCGGCGCGGAGGGGGACGGGGAGCGCGGCGACCGGTCGCCGTCCCTCCGGGGACGGCCCTTCATTGAGGCTCGGCCGTCACGCTGATGACGCAGGCGGTAGCGGCAGCAGTCGCCGTCCCTCCGGGGACGGCCCTTCATTGAGGCGCCAGGATCGCTACCATGCAACCATGGATGCGCGTCGCCGTCCCTCCGGGGACGGCCCTTCATTGAGGCGACACGTCCGATATTGCCGCCCTGCAGGAAGGTGAGCAGGTCGCCGTCCCTCCGGGGACGGCCCTTCATTGAGGCATCTCCACTGCCTCCGGCGCCGTTACTGCGATCGCCGTCGCCGTCCCTCCGGGGACGGCCCTTCATTGAGGCTTCGGGAACACCGCCGCATCCGCGGGCACCGCTGTCAGTCGCCGTCCCTCCGGGGACGGCCCTTCATTGAGGCGTGAGGATCAGGCCGCCACCGCCACCGGCGCCGCCGCCGGTCGCCGTCCCTCCGGGGACGGCCCTTCATTGAGGCGCACGCTGAGCAGCCGGCACGGACAGCCCGCGCCGGGAAGTCGCCGTCCCTCCGGGGACGGCCCTTCATTGAGGCTTCTTGCAGGACGCCTCCGCGGTGTTCGAGCTGACCTTGTCGCCGTCCCTCCGGGGACGGCCCTTCATTGAGGCCTGGTCGGCCCGACCGATAACGCGCTGCAAGCTATCCTGGTCGCCGTCCCTCCGGGGACGGCCCTTCATTGAGGCATCCAGGCCACCCGGGCCACGTCCAACGAGATCGCGTCGCCGTCCCTCCGGGGACGGCCCTTCATTGAGGCGCCACCCGCGCCGAGGCGGTCCGCGACTGCTGGCCGTCGCCGTCCCTCCGGGGACGGCCCTTCATTGAGGCACGACTTGGAGGGTGTGGTCGATGTAGTCTGAGTTGTCGCCGTCCCTCCGGGGACGGCCCTTCATTGAGGCTGTTACCGGAGAACTAGCCAGGAGAAAAGCATGTCGAGTCGCCGTCCCTCCGGGGACGGCCCTTCATTGAGGCCGAGCAGCCGCGCGGCGTGCTGGATGCAGGCCTCCAGGTCGCCGTCCCTCCGGGGACGGCCCTTCATTGAGGCCCCTCGTATCCGCCCTGGCCGAGCCAGCCGGGCACGGTCGCCGTCCCTCCGGGGACGGCCCTTCATTGAGGCCTGGAAGCGCGCGGGCGGGCGCGCGTGCGAAGATCGTCGCCGTCCCTCCGGGGACGGCCCTTCATTGAGGCTCCAGCAAGATCGGCCCGGTCGCTGACGTGCACGCCACCGGTCGCCGTCCCTCCGGGGACGGCCCTTCATTGAGGCCTTGCCGCTCATGCCCGTCCCGCTCTCCATGTCCCGGTGTCGCCGTCCCTCCGGGGACGGCCGTTCATTGAGGCAGCTACCCGGACTACACCGACGACAACGATTACCTGGTCGCCGTCCCTCCGGGGACGGCCCTTCATTGAGGCACTGTCATGACTGGGGGGTGAGCCAGGACGGGCGGGCCGCGTCGCCGTCCCTCCGGGGACGGCCCTTCATTGAGGCGGGTTCGCCGCGCCCGCGTTCGAGATGACGATTGTGGGGGTCGCCGTCCCTCCGGGGACGGCCCTTCATTGAGGCGTGGCGCGGCACGCCGGGCAGGCATGGGAGATCGGGTCGCCGTCCCTCCGGGGACGGCCCTTCATTGAGGCCGCGATGTACTTATCCCAGGCCGGGCCTGACCGCTGGTCGCCGTCCCTCCGGGGACGGCCCTTCATTGAGGCTGGATAGCTAGCAGCCCCCCGGCAAGGCCCCCGCCGAGTCGCCGTCCCTCCGGGGACGGCCCTTCATTGAGGCATCAATACTCGCAAGGGGTGGATGTACCGGACGAGATGGTCGCCGTCCCTCCGGGGACGGCCCTTCATTGAGGCGACTTTCATGCCGGCCGGAACCAGCTACTCCGTGCAGTCGCCGTCCCTCCGGGGACGGCCCTTCATTGAGGCGAGTGTCCCCCCAGGCCTGACGGGTGAAGGCGCCCCGGGTCGCCGTCCCTCCGGGGACGGCCCTTCATTGAGGCTCTCAAAAAGGTAAAGCGCAAGCAAAACTCGCTGGCAGGTCGCCGTCCCTCCGGGGACGGCCCTTCATTGAGGCCGGTGCTTTCCGCAGCGTAAACGGATCTCGTTTCCTGCCTGCGGTCGCCGTCCCTCCGGGGACGGCCCTTCATTGAGGCCTGGTCAGTGAACTCGCCGACGGGTACGACTACCTGGTCGCCGTCCCTCCGGGGACGGCCCTTCATTGAGGCAGGTTGAGCCCGGCCCGCGCCGAACGGTACACCGCCGGTCGCCGTCCCTCCGGGGACGGCCCTTCATTGAGGCCAGCGACATGCCACCACGCGCGTTCGGGATGACGCGCAGTCGCCGTCCCTCCGGGGACGGCCCTTCATTGAGGCGTGCCCGCGGCTACCGGGATGCCGGTGATCCCGGCCAGTCGCCGTCCCTCCGGGGACGGCCCTTCATTGAGGCCTGCATGCGGAGATGGCGTCGCCGGCAACCGGGAGGCTTATTCATTAGCCTGCGTTCCGCAGATGGATGTGCCCTCTAGTCCACGAAAACGTGGTCTGAGCTGCGGGGATGCGTGATTTTCAGGCACGGGGGCGTGTGTCTAGGCGGGCCGCCGGCAGCGCGAGCGGCTGCGGAGGATGTTTGCGCAGGTCAGCGGGTTGCGGTGAGTTCCTGGATGCGCTTGGGCGGGTCAATGGCCAGGGCGGCGAGCAGGTCGCGCTGGGGCTTGGTGAGTTCGGTGGCCTGGCGGAAGGTGCCGGCCGGGCCGGTGAACGTGACGGCGTGCAGGCGGGTGGCCTCGGTGCGGATCTTCTGCCAGGTCCATCCGGAGATGTTCTCGGCGACGCGGATGAGCAGCAGCGCGAGCCAGCACAGCAGGATGTGGGCGCGGATCCGGTCCTCGCGCCGGTGGCAGACGGGCCGCAGGTCCAGGATCTGCTTCATGTCCCGCCAGCCGCGCTCGACTTCGAGGAGCTGCTTGTAGCCCAGGGCGATGTCCTCGGCGGACAGGCGGGGGTCCGAGCAGCGCAGCAGGTACTTGCCATCCAGGTTCGCCTCAGACTTGATCTTCTGCTTGTCCACGCGCAGCAGCCCGCCGGGCGTGGTCCGCAGGAACCGCTTCAGCCCTTTCGCCGCTGATAGTGCTCCTTCGAGCCTGGCCCGGTCGGTCTTGCTGAGCTTGTCGGTGCCGGTGATCGCTTCCTCGAGCTGGGTGACCAGCCTGGCTCGGATCGCGGCGTCGCGTTCGGCCTGGGCGGGGTTGAAGCAGAGGATGAACCGGTCGTCGCTGCCGATCCTGACTTCCTTGACCTGCAGGTTGTCTTTCACGGTGGCGTAGCGGCCCTGCCGGGACAGCGCGGCGCGGACCTCTTCGGATCCGGAGCGGAGTTTCTCCCCGATGATGTAGCCGCCCGCGCCGCGCATCAGCGCCCTGCGGTTCTCTTTGGAGGAGAAGCCCCGGTCGGCGACCCAGACGATCCGGGACAGTGACCAGGCGCGCATGTCGTCGCGGACCTGGCGGATCAGGTCGGAGTCGCCGGTGTTCCCGGGCCAGGACCATACCCTGACCGGGATCCCGTCGCGGGTGACCGCCATCCCGACGACGACCTGCGGCAGGTCATCGCGGGAGTCCTTGGACTTGCCGTGGGTCCGGAACCCGGCATCCTTCACCGCCTCCTCGCCAGGACCCGCGATGTTGCCGCGCTCGTCGCGGCCGGCGGGCTCGTCTGGCTCGTCCAGCTCGAAATAGGTGCTGGTGGTATCGAAGAACAGCAGGTCGACTTCGAGGTTCAGCAGGTCGGTGACCTGGAAGTACACCTGCTCGGCGACTTTCGGCCCGATTTCCAGGAGCCAGTCCATCGCCCGGTAGCACGCGTCGTCGCTGATCTCCTCCAGGCCGTCGATGTGCACGTCACTGGTGATCCACTCAGCCGCGGCGAGCTTGGAGGACGCGGCCAGCGCCCGGTTCGCGGCCAGGGCGAACAGCACCCGCTCGGCCCGGGGGTCGAGCTTGCGGCCGGCGAGCTGGGCGCGCATCGCCGCGTCGATCCGCAGCCTCCGCCACAGCGCGTCCAGGATGAACGTGCCGCCCAGCGGCCGGGACCCGGTCACGGCCAGGCCGCCGGGGCAGGTCAGCGCCGCCGCGGCGGCCGGGTCGAGCAGCCGGGTCAGCGAGGTGACCAGCCGCTGGATCGCGGCGCGGTCCAGGGCGTCCTCGCGGCCGAACGAGAACAAGATTTTCGGCCGGGAAATCCCCGCCGCGACGTCCCACTCGTTGTGCGCCAGCTGCAGGTAGCGGACCGCGGTGCCGTCCTTCGCCCGCCGCGACGTCGTCCTCACGTACATAGCTCTAGAGCATACCAGTCTCTCCGCACGTCAACGCTATGTAATCAACCGAAACGTGTTACTAGGCCGATTCGCGGTTCCGCGACCCCTCCGACGCCGTGACCTGCGACGTTACCGAATCCCGTACCTAGAACAGGCCCTCATCTGCGGAACGCAGGAGCGTGGGCGCCCCGGAAAGGTGATTTCGCGGCTCAATAGCCCGGCCTGCACGTGCCCCTGCCAACGCTTCGCCACGCCCTCGCGGAACGTCGACGCATGGCTGAGGGCCGCCGTGGGTCGCTAGCCCTTCGACGTGGAGCTCTTCCATCTCCTCCTCCATGCCGGTTTATCCCGGCGCTTTCACAGAACGCCTGATAAGACGCAAAGGCTGCTTAATCACGCGTCCTGGGATGCGTCAGCGGCGATGGGAGTGGTGCGCAGGTTCGGCGCGGACGGACTGGAGGCCGCGGCCCGCAAGCGGGGGAAGCGGAAGGGCCGGCTGAAGATCCTCGCCCTCGACGAGACCGGGCAGGAGAAAAAAGGCGAAAGCACTGCCGGCGTGAAGCGGCAGCACATGGGGTGCGCGGATGGCGTCGCCAACGGGATCAATACCGTGCACGCGGCCTGGATCCGGGAGGGAACCGGGCAGGTCCTGGCCGGCTTCCGCCAGCGGATCCCGGAAGAGCACATCAAGGACCCGGTAAAGTCCCTGGTCACAGCCCTGCCCCTGGACCTGGCGTTCAAGACGAAGGGCGAACTCGCCATCGGGATCGTCGATGATGCCGTCGCGGACGGGCTCGTTCCCGGCTTCGTCTGCGGGGACGAGGTCCACGGCAGCTGCACGAAGCTGCGGGAGCACCTTGAGCAGGAGAAACAGGGTTACGTACTGCGCGTGGCGAAGAACTTCCGCGTCACCATGGGCAACGGAACCATCCTGACCTGCGAAGAAGCGGTGAAGAAGCTGCTGAAGGGCAGGCGCCGCTGGGAGGTCCGCTCCGCGGGGAAAGGGCCGGAGGGCGGCCGCTGGCACGCGTGGGCCCGGATCGGCACCGCCTCTTCCCGTCGCTCCCTGCTGATCCGCCGTCACCTGAGAACCGGTGAGCTGGCCTTTCACCACTGCTACGTGCCCGAGGGACAGCCCTGCGCCAAGGCGCGGCTGGTCAGGGCCGCGGGGCTCCGCTGGCCGGCCGAAGAGGAATCCGAGTTCGGCAAGGGCCAGTTCGGCCTGGACCAGTCCCAGGTCAGGCTCTTCCACGCGATCGCCCGCCACACCGTGCTCGCCTGCGCGGCCCTCGCGATCTGCGCCGTCACCGCCGCTCTGCTGCGCGACCGGACAGACACGCAGGCAGCACCGCCGGTCCGCCCCGGCCAGTCCCCGCCCGCCGATCCCGGGCTGATCCCGCTCACCGTCCCGCAGGCCAGGCGACTGCTCGCCGCCGCCACCGCACCATCATGGCCGCCAGGCCACATCGAGCACTGGGACACGTGGACCCGCCGGCACCAGGCAAGCGCCCGATGGTTCCACAAACGCACAAAACTCGGCCGCGACGCCACGATCTCCCTGGTCAGCTAGCGAAATACGGCTGCCGTACCAGGCAGGCGGATCAGGCGGGTACGCATTGGCGCGGTCACTTCCTCACCTCGTCACGGTCCGGCGCATGAGTCGGCTGGCGGACGTAGACACCGAGCACCCGGCGGGCGAACGCCCCGGCCAGCCCATCGCCGCAGGGGTTACACAAGCCGTGATGACGCTCGGTGCCATGAATGCCGAATACGAGGACCAGGAAAGCGGCGAATAGCAGGCCGCCAATAACGACTAGTCCGGCGAGAATCATCGGGGATCACTTTCCTTCTGCGTGCTTACCTTGGTCAACGCTTCCAAGGTTCGGCTGATGTGCTTTCCATGTCCCTAATTCCATCTGGAGCCGGGCACATCTGCCATGCAGCCCTGATGCAACTCCGGTGCATTCTCAGAGCAATTCGTTTGGGAGTTTTGAAGGCGCAGCGCAGATAGAGTGCAACTACGATGCAAGTCGCCTATACGGCTCGCGCGCCCTGGCGCTTCCTGTTGCTACCGGCGCAGAAGTGGCCTGGAGAGATTCCAGAGATTCTTGGCCCGGTTAGCGGCTTTCTGGCCCCTGAAAGCCAGGCATCGCCGCCTCCTAGGGCTGAAATCATCGGTGGAGAGCTGATTTCAGCTCCCCATCGATCACGGAATGACTTCGCTTAGTGGCGGCTGGTCTCGGCCTGACGCCAAATCGTCCTGTCATCGGCTAGTCTCGGCGGTGGAAGTGGAGCGCGGAGGAACGCGTGTCGGAAGGCGAAACCGAAGACTGGGCTGCGGTCGCTCGGGCTATCAGCAACCGCGTCCGCGAGCTTGGCTGGCGTCAGCGCGAGCTTGCGGAGCGTTCGCATGTGTCCGTGGCCGTCGTTCGGGAGATCCAGCGGCATACCGTGGAGCGCCGCCGCAGCCCTCGCACACTCCAAGCCCTGTCTGTGGCTCTCGGATGGGAGCCAGAACACCTTGACTGGGTGCTCAAGGGCCACTCGCAGCAGACCGGCGGGCACACCGCGCCTGACGGTGCTGCGCTATGGTCCCGCCTTGATTCCCTGGAACGGCGGCTTGACGAAATATTCAAGCTTGTTACGGAGCTGAGGTCCGAAATCGCCACGGTGATTGATCGTGTCCGCGACGATTGCTAGGCCGGCTCTCCTCGGCCTTCCGGGGAGGGCATTTCACCCAGGGCAGCGCGCTGGCCGCGTGCGCGCACGCCGGATCATCAGCAGGTGCGCATGCAGGTAATTGCATCGTGGAATGGCAGCAATGCTGACGCGCTCCGGCAGTCCCTGCGCATGACCAACGAATCATTCGCGGAGCACTTAGGTGTGGCAGTTCGCACCGTCGCTTATTGGCGCAAACGGCCTGAGATTATCCCCAAACCAGCGATACAAGAGACTCTGGACGCGGCGCTTGAGCATGCCCCGGATAGGGTAAAAGCCCAGTTTTCCCTGTTGGCAGGTGAGGCCGAGCATGGCAAGCCGGCAGGCCATATGGAATCTTTTGAGATACCAGGTGGAAGCCTGCTCGGGATATCCCCCGGCGCTGACCCGGAGTTCGGAGATTCCGACTACCTTCAATCCGTCCGGAGTCATATCCGGGAAATCGTGGCACTCGATAACAGATTTGGGGGCGCGGATCTCGTCAGGCTATCAGCGAGATTCTTCCATGCTCTTCACGACCAGCTTGGCGCCGGCACCTACGATCCTAAGCTGGAGCGTGATTTGCAGTCCACTGCGGGTGAGCTAGCTGAAGTTGTTGGCTGGCTTGCATACGATGCCGAGGCCCATGACCTTGCTCGCCGGATGAACCAGGAGTCGTTGTTTTTCGCGCGCCTCGCGGGTGATAAGGCCATGGAGCTTCTGACGCTCCAGAATTCGAGTATGCACGCCGCCTCCCAGGGGCGGCCAAGGGAAGCACTCCAGATCGCGCATTCAGTTCTGGAGGGAGATTACCGGCTATCTCCGCGGCTGAAGGCGCTGTTCCTCACGCGTAAAGCCCGCGCGTTGGCGCAAGGAGGAGATGAGAGCGCGCTTCGCTTGTTCCCCGAGATACGAAACCTGTTCCTGGACGGGGTAAGTGACCGCGATCCTGCGTGGGCATGGTGGATTGACGAGCGTGAGCTGGCCTGGCATGAAGCTATGGTTCAGCGTGATCTAGGGCTGGCCAATCGTGCAATAACGCATTTTGAGCGATCCGTGATTGCTACACCAGCCACCGAGATACGGAGCCAGTATCTCCATCGCGCCTATCTCTTGCAGGCGCAAGTCGATAACAGCACCTGGGATGCCGCAGGACAGACAATCGCGCAGTTGCTCCCGCTTTCAGCGGAAGTCGCTTCAACGCGCACGGTCGTCCTGCAGCGGAACATACTTCGCCAGCTAGCAACACATGACAATGTTCCATCGTTCCTTCAGGAGCAAGCAGCGATGCTGAGTGCCGCACTAGACGAAGCCCCCGTGTAATGCCCAGTGACCGCGAGATCGCTGCCCATGCAGACCCAGAGCTTGAACAGCACTTCCTGGTATCTGCCGAAAAGCTGTCGGAACTGATTGCAGCAGCAGGCATTCAGCCTACCGATGAAGTTTTGGAGGTCGGGGCCGGGATCGGGACCGTCGCGAGAGAGCTTCCGAAGTCCAGAAGCCTCACGGTTATCGAACTTGATGAACGGCTCATCGGATTCCTCCGCCAGAACGTGCCACACGCAAAAATATTGCAAGGAAACGCCCTGGAGATAATCCAGAGGATTTCGTTCGACGTGCTGATCGGGAATCTCCCTAATTCAGTCACGGAATCTCTGATCAAGCTCATGCCAAGGTTGTCGTTCCGGACAGCTATCCTGGCTGTGAGTGAATCAACCGACCTCAGCCAGTTGGGCTCCGCCTTTTCATGGTCGGAGGTCACAAAAGTCGCTGGAGACGATTTTATTCCGCCCCAGCCCAGTGTGTCACGCATCGTAAAGGTCGTCCCTGCCAGCGGGTCTGGTCATGCTGATTCGCCCATAACCGGAAATTACCCACCTTGAGGATCGCGTGCCCTGACGAAAGTCCCGCGACCGCGGATTGTGACCACCAAACCCTCATCGCGCAAGATGCGTACTGCCATACGCACCGTGCCGCGAGATACCCCCTGCTCTTGCTGTAGGTAGCTCTCGCTCGGCAGGGGCGAACGCGGCTGCAACTCACCTGACTTGATCATCTCCCGGAGGATGTCCGCAAGCTGGGTGTACAGCGGTGTCGGGTCCATGTGGTCCACGAGGTTCACGAGGGCAGACAGTATCTGAGCAGGCAGGATAGCTTATATGTCCGGTCTGTCCAACCTGTCTTAGACGGACTGGACGTACAGCCTGTCCATCCCGTATACTCACCTTGGTCGGCGGGGGTTGCGATGCCTTCCGCATCCACTTCCAAGGCCCCCGCCGTCCCCTTGACCAGGGGTTTCATGAGGGGGGCTCGCGGCAGGAAGGGGACCGCGGACGGTCATGAGCACGGCAGAGCCGGGGACCGAGCCCGTCACGTTGCGTGCCATGTTCGTCAAGGAGCTGCGCGCCCGAAGGGAGCAGGTAGGGCTGCTTCAGCGCGAATTCGCTGAGAAGGCGCACCTGTCGCTGTCGTCAGTGAAGCAGTACGAGGCGGGAAAGAAGAAGCCAGGACGAAAGTTCGCTACCTGGTGCGATGACTTCTACGGCTGCCCGGGCACGTTCGAGCGGCTGTATGACGGGATGATCACCGAGTCCTACCCGTCGTGGTTCGGCCCCCGGGTCCTGCTTGAAGACAAGGCGGCGCGCATCCATGAATGGGAGATGCGGGGCATCCCCGGACTGCTGCAAACACGCTCCTACGCCACCGCGGTCATCCGCGCGTGCCGGCCCTACGACACCCAGGAGGAGCTAGAACGCGACGCAGCAGCGCGTGTCGAGCGCCAGAACATCCTGGCGCGTGACGATCCCCCGAAACTCTGGGTTGTGCTGAGCGAAGGCGTGCTCAGGCAGGCAGTCGGGGGTGCACGGGTGATGCGCGAACAACTCGACCATCTGCTCAGCCTCGCGGAAGCGCAGGGAATCGTGCTTCAAGTCCTGCCGTTCGCTGTCAGCGACGCACCCGGGGTGGACGGGCCTGCCGCCATGTTCGAGTTCGATGACTCGCCCGAGGTTGCCTACCTTGAGGGATGGGGGGCCGGAAGAGTCCTCAAGGACCCGAGGGAAGTCGCTGCGATTGCCACAGCGCTGAGCATGATCAAGGGATGTGCGTTGTCCCCGGTCGATTCGGCACAGTTCATGATCAAGATCAGGAGCGAGCTATGAGTGACGAGATGGTCTCCGGCTGGCACGTGTCCACCTACACGGGCGGTCAGGGTAACTGTGTGGAAGTGGGCAAGTCCGCTACCACGATTGCAGTGCGCGATACCAAGGACAGGGAAGGGCCGGTGCTGCACTTCGACCCTGCCGCGTGGCGCGCGTTTATACAGCGTCTCAAGGGCTAGCCTTTCAGGCGAACGCGACCCCGGTACGGAAAAGGTGCGAACCCCTATCGGGGGTTTTCGTGTGCCAGGATTAAGCATAGAGGCTCTTTTTGCTAACTCGGATTGCGCGCACGGGGACACCGCAGATCGAGCTAGGGACACTGCTGTTTAGGTGAGGGACACTCATTGGCTGGTGTCCCTCGAAACCCTTGGAACGGCGCTTCGTGCCTGCCATTGTGGTGATCGGCGAGAGCGAGGTGTTCCAATGGCCGCCCCTGGCGGGAAAGTCTGCGACGAACTCAACAGCCTGGACGGACGCGATATGCCGGGTGCCCCCGTGCATGTCAGCAGGGAGGGGACGTCCGGCCTGATGACTGAATTAGCGCGTTACGAGCAGATCGTGACATCGGCTGGTGCGGGCAGTTCCGTCTTAGCCGACGTTCTCCTGGCACAAATGCTCCGTACCGCTGCGGATGAACTGGCCAGACATGCGCGCAACGGTGGCCAGTGCGTTTCGTGCGGGCAGAACTGGCCGTGCGCTCGGGCACGTCAGGCCGATCTGGCGCTGGCCGGATGGTAGGCAGCCAGTTCTGCCGATCCCCGATGATCTTCATCATCATCAGACAGCTATGCTGAAAGGTGGCTAAAAGGTGACAGCTGATGGCCGCCCGCCGCCGCAGCGTTTCGATAGCAGTGTCCCGAATGCGGCGCGGATTTATGATGTACTGCTCGGTGGTAAAGATAATTTCGCGGCTGACCGTGATGCCGCGCAGCGGCTGCTTTCGGTCATGCCAGGGGTGGGTGTGGCGGCCCGGGATAACCGGGCGTTCTTGCAGCGCTGTGTCCGGTTCCTGGCGCGTGAGGCCGGTATCCGGCAGTTCCTTGACCTGGGCACCGGATTGCCGGCGTGCGGGAATGTCCACGAGGTAGCCCACGAGACGGACGCGCTCGCCCGGGTCGTCTATGTAGACAACGATCCCATGGTCATCACGCACGCCAACGCACTGCTGGCGAACGCATGGTCAGTACAGGCCACGCAAGCCGACCTGCGATATCCGCGCGAACTGCTGAACAGGCTGGGCATGCAGGAAATCCTCCACCTGGATCAGCCCTTAGCCGTCCTCATGGTCGCGGTACTTCATTTCCTCCGCGATGACGAGAATCCCTGGGTCATCGTGGACGCCTATAAAGCCCGGATGGCCCCTGGAAGCTACCTGGTGATTTCCCATATCACTGCTGATGGCATCCCGGATGAGGAGGCCAAGGAGGCAGCCGGGATCTACGAATACGCCTCAGCGCCGGCGGTCCCCCGGACGGAGCGGGACATTACCCGGTTCTTCGGCGGGCTGGATATGGTCGCCCCTGGCCTGGTCGAGGTTTCCGCCTGGCGTGGGCTTGGCAGGAGAATCCGGCCGGTCCTCATGTACGGGGGTATCGGGCGGAAGCCCGGCCATGCCGAGGGAGGTGCGCTGGCCGGATGACACATCCGCCTCCCGCGCTCCGTGACGGCCATGGCATCGCCGTGCGGATCGGCCGGGATTTCCCGCGCTGGCTGATCCTGTGGGGCGCATACAGCCGCGAATACTGGGCTTACCCGTGTTTCCGCGTCCCGCCGGGCACAGTGCTGCATTCACCAGACCCCGGGGAACTAGCCGGCCAGATGACCATGATCCAGGGGCTTTCCACAGGAAAAAGATCACTGAGCATATAAGGCGGTAAGGAGATAACATGACGGAGAATTTCGCGGAGACCGAGAGATTACTCATGCCCGCCGAGGCAGCACAGAGGCTAAACGTGCATTACGCCACCTTGTGGCGCTGGGAACGGCAAGGAAAGCTAAGCGCAGCGAGGCGCACACTAAGGGCGCGGAATGAAACTGGTTGATCTTTCGCGTCCAATCATCCGCACCTCGCGCTAGCAGTCAGGATGTTTATTTTCCTGGTTGCGTTAGTCGTCATCGAGGTGTTTATGGTACCATCTCGGACATGGCTGAGCATGGTATATCCAATGAGGCTGCTGCGGAGTTCTTTGAGGCGATTTTCCCTCATTTGAATGAAAGACAGCGGCGACTGCTGACTGGCGGGTTCGCGGAGATGCTTGGTCGTGGCGGCATAACGGCGACAGCAAAAGCGTC
>Ga0307372_10001795_pt1 | contig 36676 bp, 36 predicted proteins | sample OX1MG_FD_202533 | JGI IMG/M metagenome (GOLD analysis project Ga0307372, IMG submission 202533) | Soil microbial communities from Risofladan, Vaasa, Finland - OX-1 | ecosystem: Environmental > Terrestrial > Soil > Coastal area > Acid sulfate soil | place: Finland: Risofladan, Vaasa | collected...
ACTGGATAGAAACCACTGGAAGATCGATAGACGAAGCGATGGATCGAGCCTTGGCGCACCTGGGCGTGCACCGAGACGACGCCGAGATCGAAGTATTGGAAGAGCCCAAGGCTGGACTTTTTGGTCGGGTAAAGGGGGAGGCGCGCGTACGAGCTCGGGTCGTTCCTTCTAGTCCGCGGCCGAAGCGTTCACGGCGTCCGGGTGCTCGAGAGGATCGAGGGCGCTCAAGCGAACCACGCAGCCGCCAGCGCAGCTCCAAGAAGACCGGCGCACAAAATGGTGAGGTTGAAGTGAAACGCGATATTGAGCAAAAGCGGCCGGCACAAGACCGTGACCGCCAAGTAAAGAACGAAAAGAAGGGCAAGGCCCCGAAGAAGGAGGAAGTCATGGCTGAAGGAATGTCGCTCACTGAACAAGGGGCGGTAGCCAAAGAGTTCCTGGAAGGATTGCTGGGCTCAATGGGAATTACGGCGCACGTCGACGTGAGGGAAATTGATGAAGAAACCGTGGAAGTCGCTGTCAATGCCGATCCGCCGACAGAACTTGGTGTGCTGGTCGGCCCACGCGGGACAACGCTGCAAGCACTTCAAGAGGTAACTCGCACTGTTGTTCAGTCAAAGAGTGCGGCGCGTACGGACCGGATTTTGGTGGACGTGGCACAGTACCGCGAACGCCGGGTGGCCGCTCTCGGGCGTTTTGCCAGTCAGGTGGCCAGTGAGGTTCTTGAAACAGGCGAAGAGCGAGCGCTTGAGCCGATGTCCGCCGCAGACCGAAAGGCCGTACACGACGCTCTTTCCACGGACGAAAAGATCGTGACGCGCTCAGAGGGCGAAGAGCCTCGCCGCTTCGTGGTGGTTGCTCCGGCATAATAAATCAATGCAAAGTGAATGGTTGTCTCGCGCCCTCGAAGATTCGAGGGCGCGAGGTTTTTTGGGCCCGGCCGCACTTGAGCCGCACGTCGATCATGCACGTGAATTCGCCCAGGTTTGGGAGTCTCTGCACGCAGCACCCCCGAACCGATTTCTTGATATGGGTAGCGGCGGCGGACTTCCGGGCTTGGTACTGCTAGAGCGTTGGGCCAGTCCCGGAGTACTCCTTGATTCAATGGAGCGCCGAACCAGCTTTTTATTGGAGGTCTTGGCCAGGGAGGGCGCCCCAGCCCTGGGCGAAGTGGTGACTGAAAGGGCTGAGATTGCTGCTCGGCTGGAAGGATTTTCAGATTCCTTTGATCTTGTGGTCGTGCGATCTTTCGGCCCACCTTCGAGAGTCGCGGAATGCGGCACTCGCTTTTTGAGAATTGGGGGAGTCCTGGTGGTTTCGGAGCCACCCGGACCAGAACAGGGCGAAGCACGCTGGAACGTAAAAGTGTTGGAGGAACTCGGCCTGCGGTTGAGTTCGTACGTTCGCAACGAATTCGGATTTCAGGTGATAACGAAAGTCGGCCCGACGCCCGATGAGTTCCCTCGCTCGACGACCAGCCTGAAAAAACGGCCGTTGTTTTGATGTTTCACGTGAAACAATCAGGCGCCCAGGCGCTCTGAGCTTTAAATGTTTCACGTGAAACATCTTTCTTTACTTGGACTTTTGGAATTACGTCGGCCCGCACTCTTTTTCGAGTGCCAAAACAGCGACTAATGTTTCACGTGAAACCTCGGTACTTGACGGCCCCTCGAAAACGGTGTTGAATTGCTGTGGTTCGACGAAGTGTCGGTTAGGTTCCTAGGTCGGAAAGAGGCTCATGGCGGACGCCACCAAGACGAGGATTTTTGCCGTTGCAAATCAGAAGGGCGGAGTCGGCAAGACGACCACCACCACGTCTCTGGGTGCGGCGCTTGCGGAAAAGGGAAAGCGCGTTCTTGTGGTCGATTTGGACCCGCAGGGAAACGCCACGACGGGTTTAGGCGTGGACGGGCGCCAGTTTGAGCGCTCCGTGTACGACGTGCTTCTCAATGACGTGCCAATGGTCGACATCGTGGAGCCAACGGGGTTCAATAACCTTTTCGTGGCGCCCGCGACGCTCGATTTGGCGGGTGTGGAGCAAGAACTAACTTCGGTCATCTCGCGTGAACTACGACTCAAGCGAGCTTTAGCGTCCGTGGAAGGGGATTTTGACTACGTCTTCATCGACTGTCCCCCGTCGCTTGGTTTGATTACGATCAATGCGTTCGCCGCCGCCACCGACATCTTGGTCCCGGTTCAAACCGAGTTTTACGCCCTGGAGGGCCTCACGCAGCTTCAGCGAATCGTTGATCTCGTCCAAAAGAACCTGAATCCAACTTTGCGCATTACGAAGGTTGTTTTGACGATGTACGACTCTCGCAACACGCTCTCGACTGACGTTGCGAAAGAAGTGCAGCGCCATTTCGAGAACGAGTTGTGTAAGACCGTCATCCCCCGCACCGTTCGACTGGCAGAGGCACCGTCGTTCGGACAGCCCATAACTGTTTTTGATCCGTCATCAAAGGGCGCTAAGGCGTACCGTAATCTTGCAGAGGAGATTCTCAATGGCTAGAAAGCCCGGACTTGGAAAGGGACTCGGGGCCCTGATCCCCGATGCAGAAGGTACGACGACCACAATCGAGGCTCCTGAGGTCCACGACGCCGGACCGCTTCGCAGAGTGCCCGTCGACTCGATTCGTCCGAACCAGTTTCAGCCACGCAAAGCCTTCAACGATGAAAGCCTGCAAACGCTGGCGGCGTCGGTGAAAGAGCTTGGCGTCCTTCAGCCCCTCATCGTTCGTCCGATTGAAGGCGACCCCGATCACTATGAGCTCATCGCGGGGGAGCGCCGTTGGCGCGCAGCGGCGTTGGCCAATCTTGAAACCGTGCCGGTACTTTTGCAGGTTGACGTCAATGACCGACTCTCACTGGAACAGGCGGTCGTCGAGAACCTGCATCGCGTCGACCTACATCCTCTGGAAGAAGCGGCGGCCTATCAACAACTCATTGATGAATTTGATCTGACTCACGATCGTGTAGCACAGCGGGTGGGCAAGAGTCGGGCATATGTTACGAATACGTTACGACTACTGCAGTTGGGTGAGACGGCCCAAAGTGCTTTGGCCTCGTCGCAGATCACGGCGGGGCACGCACGCGCCCTACTCGCCGTTAGTGATCCAAATGCTCAGGCAACGATGGTGGCACGCGTGATCAAGAATGAACTTTCGGTGCGCGCGACCGAAGAGGCCGTCAAGGTATTCCTTGAACCCAAGCCGGCGGCGACTCTCGAAACGCCCTCCAAGACTGGTGCGACCGCAGGTCCACGACTTCGCCCAGTTCCGGATGCTTCCGTGGCGGAGCTGGAAAATCTCCTCGAGAACTATCTCGACACCCGGGTCCACGTGGACTTGAAGGGCCGAAATGGCCGGATAATCATTGACTTTGCGGACCTTGACGACCTTGAGCGGCTCTACATCACCATTTCAAAAGGAAAATAGCCTCAACCTTGACCTTAAGGCTCACCTTGAAGTTTTCCCCAAGTTGTGGATGAAGTTGTGGGTTAGTGGCGATTTTGGGTTCAAAGTGGTTAAAACCGCCTAAACGGGGCACTTCTGCGGATCACTTTTCCGGTGGTCTGTGGATAACCTGGCCCACACTGGCGACGATGGCGGTAACCACTTGGTGACGTTCCTGGTCAGGGGCATCACCAAACTCGACGTGGAGCGTCGTCATCTGGGTTTCACGCAGAATTGGCAGGGCCATACCGGTCACCTCAACTCGCGGAGCCCGTGGCGAGGCCGCGAGAATGGCCGCGATCGTGCTCGCCAAGTGCTCGCCGCGGCGTGAGTGGCTGCGGTATCCGGCCCAATAGTGCAAATGCACACCGTTGACCGACTCGAGGGTTGCCAGAGAAAGCACGAGCGCCACGCGTTGCGTGTTCGCGAACATGGCAATGCCCGTCGCACTGGCGCCGAGAGGCACGTGAACGACGAATCGTCGACGAAGTGCCGCGACGAGGTCATCGACGAGCGGACCCTCGCCCCAGACGACGATTTCGGAGTCGCCAAGTCCGGTCTCTTCCAAGCTCCAGGCCTCGGTGACGAGTTGGCGTTCGTGGTGGCCACCGAGGCGACCGAGCTCGAGCACGGTCCCTCGAGTTACGGTCCCGCTGACTTCAATACCCGAATTCTCTTGAAACTCGCGCAGGGCTTGGTCGAGCAGAGGGCCGAAGATGCCATCGATGCGGCCGGGGTTGAAGCCCAACTGGGCTAGGCGAATCTGAACCTCGGCGACGTCGTCGCCACGAAAGAATGGTGAGCTCAAGAAGAGCAGTCGCGAGCCGAGCTTCCACGTTGCTTCACCGAGGCGCTCCCACGTGATCTGGTCAACCACGCCGGTTAGAGGTAGTCCTCGGGCGTGCTGGAAGCCTTCGACGACGGCGCGTGTGTGCTCATTAAATACAGCGTTATCAGGAAAATTACTGAGACCTAGCATCGAAAGACGTCGATGCAATTCGCGAACCGCGTCGCCGGTGTCGCCTTCGGAGAGCTGCTGAAAGTCCAGGGCGATTAGAGGTTCTGAGTGATCTCTTGGAGCAACGCGCCCTTCGGTTTGGCGCCGACGAGGCGAGCGATGACCTGGCCGTCTTTGAAGAGCAACAACGTGGGAATGCTCATCACGGAGAACTTGGTGGCGGTAGCGACGTTCACGTCGACGTCCAGTTTGCCTATCGTGAATTTGTCAGACTGCTCAACCGCGAACTCTTCGAGTATCGGGGCGATCATCTTGCACGGTCCGCACCATTCAGCCCAAAAGTCAACTAGAATTGGCTTTTCGGACGAGCCAACCACCTCATCAAAGGTGGCGTCGGTCAGGGTCGTGATATTCGCACTCATGGCTACCTCCAAAACATAACGCCAGCAGCGTTATGTCCATCCACACTAGCGACCGCGCTTTAGAGTCCTTGCGCTTCGAGCCAGCGCTCGGCGTCGATCGCGGCGATGCAGCCTGAACCCGCCGAGGTGACCGCCTGGCGGTACACGTCGTCTTGAACGTCACCCGCGGCGAAGAGCCCCTCGATATTGGTGAAAGACCCCACGCCGGTGCGCACGTAGCCGTTCTCGGCCAAGTCGACCTGGCCCGTGACGAGGGTGGTGTTGGGAATGTGGCCGATCGCCACGAATACCCCGGTCACGCTCAGCACACGCTCTTCGTTGTTGAGCGTGTCCCTAACCCTGAGGCCCTCGACCTTGGAGTCACCGAGGACTTCGAGGACCTGAGTGTTCCAGGCGAAGCGAATTTTTTCGTTGGCGAAAGCGCGCTCTTGCATGATCTTTGACGCGCGTAAGGTGTCGCGACGGTGGACGATCGTCACGCTCGTGGCGAAGCGCGTAAGGAAGAGCGCCTCTTCCAGAGCCGAGTCGCCGCCCCCTACGACGGCGATGTCGTGGCCGCGAAAGAAGAATCCGTCGCACGTCGCACAGGTCGACAGGCCGTGGCTTAAGAGACGCGCCTCGCCCGGTACGTCCATCATGAGTGACTGGGCGCCCGTGGCCAAAATGACGGCGTCGGCCGTGATGCCCGGCTCTTCTGCGTCGCTGCTCAGCCACGCGCGAAACGGGCGCCGGGTCGTGTCGAGTCGCTGGACCTTGTCGACGAGGAGTTCGGCCCCGAATCGCAGCGCCTGCGCTCGCATGTTCGTCATGAGTTCGGGACCCGAAATCGCCTCAGGGAAGCCGGGGAAATTCTCAATATCCGTGGTCAACATCAGCTGGCCGCCGGGCTGGTCGCTGGTCGAAGAGGGTTCACCTTCGATCACGAGGGGACTGAGTTGCGCCCGAGAGGTATAAATCGCCGCCGTGAGGCCAGCCGGACCGGAGCCGATGATGAGAACGCGAGTGTGAATGGGCATTACTTCCTTAGATTGAGTGGCCGCCGGCGTCGCCAAATGATCAGTCCCACCATCAGTGAAAGACCACCGATCAGGAAATAACTCAGCCATTCGCGCCCCGAGAACAAGTAGACGTTCATGAGACGAACCAATCCGATTATCACGACGCTCACCAGGACCAACGAAACCAAGAGCAGTATAAAGCCGTACGCCAAAAATCGTCCAGCGAGCAAGATGGGTCGAATGACTCGGTCGTGGACGACGTCGAGGGCGTGATCAATCAGTCCGAGCAGACGGTCGACGAGATCGGGTTCGTGCCTAGGAGCATCACTCACGCTACGAACTTACCCGCGTTCGCCTAACTCAGGCTCTGATCCAGGCCAAACCAATGATGCCCGGCCCGCCGTGCGTGCCCACCACGGGACCAATGTTCGTCTCGACGACGGGTACTTCGCTCGAAATGGGCGCGACGAGTGAGCGCAGCGTCGCGATGTCGGCGTCGCTACAGGCGCCGTGCATGAGAGCTAACCGGCGAAACGGCGCCAGCTCTTGCGCCCGGTGCGCGACGGCGGCGAGGGCCTTGGCGCGCGTGCGCTGTCGACCGGCCTCGGCGACCACGCCGCCCTTGAGCTCAACGAGGGGCTTGATCGACAGGACCTGACCGAGGAGTGCCTTCGCGCCGCCGACGCGTCCTCCCTTGATGAGGTGCTCGAGCGTGTCGAGAGCCGCGACGACACCGACCCGGTCGATGAGACCCGTCGCTCGTTCACGCAACTCTTCGAGAGACGCGCCGGCGTTGGCCGCCTCGGCCACGTCGACCGCCATCAGACCCTGAGCCATCGAGACCGCGAGGGTGTCAATCACGTTGACGGGAATGGTCGCCGCCACTGCTTCGCCCGCGAGCGTGGCCGACTGAAACGTGGCCGAGAGGTGCGAGGAGAGCGTGAGGACGATGACGCCGTCGTAGCCATCGCGAGCGGCCGATTCGTAGACCTCCTCGAACGCGCCCACCGAAGGAGCGGAGGTTTCGGGAAGCTCCTTCGCACTCTTGCACCGGGCCCAGAACTCACTGGGGGATAGGTCGGTGCGGTTCGAGAACTCCTCGCTGCCGAAGCGAATCGTTAATGAGACCACCGCGATGTTGAGTCGTTCGACGATCTCGTCGGGCAGGTCGCAGGCGCTATCGGTTACTACGCGAACTCGGCTCATCTCTCCTCCTTGGACCCCTAGAGCCTTGCACCATTTCGAGAAGCCCTCGCCACTCGGCGCGCCAAGACCAGTACTACCAAGGCGTAGACGATCAGCCCCACCACGAGCGCCCCCGCGAGACGAGCCACAAGGCCCAGCCCCTGATTCCACGAGGGTCCGGCGTACGAGGCGGCCATGGCGAGTGTGGCGAGTCCTGAAGCGAAGAGACTTCGTTGGACGTGCACGCTCCAAAGGGCGGGCACTAGGGGAACGTGGAGTCGACCGATGGTGACTAGCGCGACGATGGCCGCCGCCCCGTAGGCGAGCGAGACGCTCGCGGTTAGGCCCGCGAGTGAGTGGCGCCCGAGCACGAAGCACAGGCCGATCGTGAGGGCATTTTCTAGGGCGTAGAGCACGAAGACCGTTCGCGCTCGTTGCATGGCCTGGAGTCCGCGGATCACCAATTGAAAGACAGTGAAGCCGGGCAGTCCGGCCGCAAGGATCGCGAGTACGACGCCGGCCGAGAGCCGGTGCGTTCCGTTCAGGTGCTTAAGGAGTATCGCGACAATGGGTTGAGCCAGAATCACGAGCACAAAGGTGCACGGAATGATGATGACGAGCGATTGACGAAGTCCGAATCGAAGTCGCTCGGCGAACGCGGCGAAGTTCTTCTGGGTCGCGAGAGCGGAAAGTTGTGGCGTGAGAGCGCTGAGCACCGAGACCACGACGACCGCGTAGGGCAACTGCATGAACGACCAGCCGTAGGTGTACGCGCTCACCGGACCGTTGCCTGGGACGCCGAAGGCGAAGGCTAAGACGACGTACAACGATGCCTGATTCGCGACGACCACTAGCAAGGTCCAACTGCCCAAGCGCGTCACGGCCTTGACGGCGGGGTCACGAAGATCGAGGCGAAAGGTCATGCGCCACAGGTCGGCTCGGGCGAGGGAGGGCAGTAGGGCCAGGAACTGGAGTCCTACGCCGAGCGACGTACCTAGTCCGAGGTAGAGCAGGTGCCTCGTCCCTTGGACACTCGCGACGGTGGGTGAGGGATCGACGAGGTGGAACCAAACGAGTACCGCGATACAGACGAAGTTGTTGACGACTGGCACCCACGCCGGGGCGCCAAAACGCCGGCGTACGTTCAAGAGGGCCGTCGCGATCCCGATGAGTCCGTAGAAGAAGACCTGGGGGACGAACCAGCGCAGCAGTTCGGTCGCTACCGCGCGCTGGTGGGTCAAGGTGGCGCTGGCCACGGTGGTGCCCGAGTGCTGGAGCAGGGTGAAGCCTTTGATGATCAACGGTGCGGCCACCCACGACGCCACTGACGCGAACAAGAGCGCCAGCAACGCGCCCGTGACGACGCTCGAAATGGAGCGCCACGCCTTGCGCTCGCCGTCGAGGGCGAGGCGTTCGACGAACACCGGGATGAACGTGGCGCTCATGACCCCGCCGAGGACGAGGTCGAACAGCATGTTGGGCACGGTGTTGGCGAGGTTGAAGGCGTCAGCGAGTGGTGTGAAGCCGAGCACCCAGGCGAGCACCAGGACGCGCAGAAGCCCGGTGAGCCGCGAGGCGAGCGTGCCGCTGGCGATTGACACGACCCGCGACGAATGGGTTTTGCTGGGGCTCACCGGGCGTGACGACCCTTGTGTCGTCGGCGGTTCGTGCGGTACCACCACAACCCGAGGACAAACACCGAGGCCGCGGTTAGAAGGTAACCCACCACTGAGGTACCCGCTATTCGCACCTGAATCGCGGCGCGCGCGAGGACGACCTGGTCGTTGGGAGTGGTGAGCACTACCTGCAGGGTTAATGAACTACCTCGCGAACTCTCGGTGGGCACGCGTACCGTGTTGGTCGGCGAACTCATGGCGACCGCGACGGAGTTTCCCTTGGGGAACGAAAGTCGGTCCGTCACTAGGTGCACGATGCCGCTCACGGAGTAGCCAGCGTGGCTGATGACCGTTATCGGCAGGGCCGTTCCCGGGCCCGCCAAGGTAATCGAGCTTGGATCTATCGAAAAATTCTGCAGTTGCTGGTTGAAGAGAGCGTTCGCCGTCGCCAATGCATTCGAGCGTTGGTTGGAAGTTCCCACAATTTCGGCTCGAGCCACCGCGACGTGCAGTTGCGTGCGAACGAGCGACGACGAAACTGCTGGCGCGTAGGAGTTCACGTCGCCGATCAACGTGGTGAGCACCGCGACGTTGCGTGAAGACCAGCCTGGTGGTGCCGGCACCGTAGCGAGCGAGCGCGTGGCGGGAGCGCCGTTGGTGGCGATCAATGAACTCGTAAACAGCGGTGGAAGTGACGACAGGTGCGCAAAGGGGTTGCTCGCGAGTCCCTTTAGGAGCGCGGCCACGTACAGGGAGGAGGTATCGCCCGCGGGCACCGTGATTACTACCGTGCGAGCGCTGGGGGCGTTGGGCGCCTCGAAGTGCAAGAACGCCAGCGTCCCGAGAGCGAGCGCTGCTCGACGACCAGGTTCAATTGCGGCGTTGGTGCTCAACGCCGAAAGGGGGCCGTCGGTCGCGAGCGCGGTAACGCCCGCCACTCCAGGAAGTTGAAACGGTGCGCCCCAGGTCAAAGTTTGCGATGGTGCGCTGGCGAGCGCGGACTCGGGAAGGATGACGTCCGTCGCGCCCGTGCGGCTTAGGGCGAGCGTCGATGAGGTGGTGGGCGAGCCCGAAAGCACGACGGGGCCCGCGCTGTAGCGACCGGTGACGCTCTGGAGCAAATTGTCAGTTAAGTCAAACTGCTCGCTGACCTGCGTCGAGAATCCGTTGGCGATGAGCCCCTGGTAGTCAATGGTGCCGGGAGGGGCGTTGAGCGCGACGTGCTGGGGACTCGCGAGTGCGGCGATGAAAGCCGTTCGGAGGAGATCGCTGACGGGTGACTCGTTAAGGACACTTAAAAAGCGGTAGTCGGTCGCGATCGCGAGAGGGGAGTCGGTGGCGTGGGCGATGGCCTGAAGTACCGCGGTCGCACGACGCGGGTGAACCGCCGAGCCGGGTTCGAGCGTGGAGACGAGCGCGACGCGCAGGGGCTGGGCAATGAACGACTGCTGGACCGAGATGAGCGACCACTTGGTTCGCGTGACACTCCCGATACGCACTTGGTAACGCAGGGGGTAGACGCCGTCGCAGGCGCCGCTCGGGCACACCAGGTGCAACTCAGGACGCATGCCGGCGCACTTACCCGAAGGCGCGATTTGGCTCCGCGTGTAGACGGTGAGCGAGAAGTTCGCCACGCCGTGATCGAGACAACTCAGGTCAACCGCGGAGGTCGAGACCGGCGCCGCGAGATCACCTCCTCCACTGACGATGTTCTGCAGCGCCCCGCGTTCGGTCAGCGCCGGGTAGAGGCTAAGCGTCAGTGCGGCACTCTTCGAGTTGGTGTCGACGAGTTGCAGAGAGACGCTGAGAATCCCGGCGCCTTGGTGGGGGAGTTTCGTGACGACGCTTTGGTGGACCACGAGAAAGTTGGCGAGTCCCGCGGCCGACACTGAGGTGGGCCACGTCAACGTCGCGAGGCTGAGAAATGCTACGACGAGCGCCCGCCACCAGGTCGAAATACGGTGGAACATGCAGTTACAGGCTACTGTCGCGCGCCTCGCGCACCGAGCGCCCGCTACCCTTCTTTCGCAGTGACCTCCCTTGAATCCGCCCATGATCGTCTCAGCGAACTCGCGACGTTGTCGCGGCCCGTGGCCAACGTGTTCCACGACGCGGGCTTCGAGCTCTACGCGGTAGGGGGCGCGGTGCGTGACGCGCTGCTCGGTGTTCGCTCTCCGGGTGAGCGCGAGATTGACTTCACGACGAACGCGCGGCCCGACGAGGTCGCCGCCCTGCTCGCGCCGCTTTGCAGCGCGACCTGGGAGCAGGGTCGAGCTTTTGGCACGTTGGGCGGCAATTTGCGCGAGAACGGACTCAAGGTGGAAGTGACGACCTTTCGCTCCGAGGCCTACGTCGATCACTCCCGCAAGCCCGCGGTGCAGTGGGGTGACTCACTCGAGTCCGACCTGTCTCGCCGCGACTTCACGATTAACGCGCTGGCGCTCGACGTCGTGGCGTTGAACCAGGACACACCGGGAGTCCAGACGCTGTTCGACTACTTCGGGGGTTTCGCCGATCTGCACGAACGCGTCCTACGAACCCCTATCGATCCCGAGACGCTCTTTCGCGACGACCCGTTACGCATGCTGCGCGCCGCTCGATTCGCCGCGCGCTTCGACCTGGCTATTGATCCGGCGGTCGAGTCGGCAGCCACGGCAATGGCCGAGCAGCTCGCCAAGGTTTCGGCGGAGCGGGTGCGCGGTGAACTAGATCTTCTACTGCTCACTGAGCGGCCCTCAATCGGCCTCGATTTCATCGTGCGTACCGGCTTGGCGGAAGTTTTCTTTCCAGAACTTCCCAAACTGCAGCTCGAGCAAGATCCCGTTCACCAGCACAAGGACGTGTTGAGGCACACCTGGGCGGTCGTTGACAAGACGTCGTCCGCGCTCACGCTTCGCCTGGCCGCGCTCTTCCATGACATTGGCAAACCCAACACGCGCGCGTTCAGCGAAGACGGCGTCACGTTTCGCTTTCACGAAGTCGTCGGGGCGAAGATGACGCGTAAGCGAATGGCGGCCCTTAAGTACTCCCAAGAGATGATCGACGACGTGTCAATGCTCGTTGAACTGCACTTGCGATTCCACACGTACAAGATGGGCTGGAGTGACAAGGCGGTACGCCGCTACGTGCGAGACGCGGGGCCACTGCTCAATGAACTGAATGAACTGACGCGCTGTGACTGCACCACGCGTAACGCCCGCAAGGCCGCGGCGCTCGCGAAACGAATGGACGAGCTCGAGGAGCGCATTGAGGAAGTTCGCGCTCAAGAAGACCTGTCGCGACTGCGTCCGGCGCTCGACGGCTTGGCGGTGATGGCCCTGCTCGACGTCGCGCCGGGTCCGGTCGTGGGCCGCGCCCTCGACTTCTTGATGGAGATTCGACTCGACGAGGGAGAAATCACGACCGAAGAGGCCGAGCAGCGACTTCGCACGTGGTGGGCAGAGTCCCACTGACCTCAGAGTGGTTCTTGAACGAATCGCTGCCTTGGCGTGGCCCTAGGGCCAGACCGGATTGTCGGCACCGTCGTTGGCGAAGGATTCGACCATGTCGTGGGCGACGTCGTCGTGGAACTGAATGGGCGGGGACTTCATGAAATACGCCGAAGGTCCGATAATTGGTCCGCCGATGCCACGATCGAGCGCGACCTTGGCGCAGCGCACCGCGTCGATGATGACGCCAGCTGAGTTCGGTGAGTCCCAGACTTCGAGCTTCAGCTCGACGTTGAGGGGCACGTCACCGAAGTTGCGGCCTTCCATGCGGATGTAGGCCCATTTGCGGTCCTGTAACCACGGTACGTGGTCGCTCGGTCCGATGTGAACGTCGCCGGGCTCCATCTTGGAGAGCTCCAGTTGGGAGGTGACGGCCTGGGTCTTGGAGATCTTTTTTGATTCGAGGCGTTCGCGGTCGAGCATGTTTTTAAAGTCCATATTCCCGCCCACGTTGAGTTGGTACGTGTGATCAAGGGTTAGGCCACGGTCTTCGAAGAGGCGCGCCAGAACTCGGTGCACAATCGTCGCGCCCACTTGGCTCTTGATGTCGTCACCGATGATCGGCACCTTCGCGTCGGCAAACTTTTTCGCCCACACCGGATCCGAGGCGATGAACACGGGGATGGCGTTCACGAAGGCTACGCCGGCGTCGAGGGCGGCCTGGGCGTAGTGGCGCTGCGCGTCCTCGGAGCCGACCGGCAGATACGACACGAGCACTTGGGCGCGTGCGTCACGAAGTGCCTGGGCGACGTCGACGGGCTCAGCGGGCGACTCGTCGATGGCTTCTCGGTAGTACTTGTTCAGTCCGTCCATCGTGGGGCCGCGCAGGACCGTCACGCCGAGGGAGGGAACGTCGGCGAACTTGATGGTGTTGTTCTGCCCACCGTCGATGGCCTTGCCAAGGTCGTTGCCGACCTTGGTGGCGTCGACGTCAAATGCCGTGACGAACTCGAGGTCGCTGACGTGATAGCCGCCCAGGGTCACGTGCATCAGCCCGGGGACGTTGTCGCCCGGCTTCGCGTCGCGGTAGTAGGTGACGCCTTGGATGAGTGAGCTGGCACAGTTACCGACACCCGCAATTGCTACGCGAATCTTCTCCATGGCTCTCCTTTCGTAGGTTTCTTACTTCGCCTCGCGGGCGAAATTCTGTTGGTTACTGCGTTCGATGGACAACATGTCGTCAATCCATTCGAGATCGAGTTCGACGCCGCGCGCGGCGTGTTCCATCACGGCGCGCGCGTAACTGTCGAGATCTTCGTTGTTGGTTCCGGCGCGCACTTCACTCAGGCGCTCCAGGAGGTCGGCTCGACGTCGCTCTAGGAGTCGAACGCGAAGTGTCGGAGTGAGGTGTCGGGCGAGCGCCACGCGAAGCGAGAAGTTCTTTCCATCATCCATGGTGCTCGGGTCCGCGAGGAGCGACTGAAACTCCTCCTTGCCGAGGTCGGTAATTCGATAGACCTTTCGACCACGTCGCCCGAGACCGCTCGACGTACGAAGCGTTCGCAGTGACGCACGTTCTCCCGAGAGCGAACCCGTCGAGAGCGAAGCCAGTCGTGGCGCGGCCGGGGCCACCGCTTCGACGAGGCCGTGGCGCTCCAAGCGTGCCAGAGCGGGGTAAATCGATCCGAATGAGACGTTGGCCCAAATACCCAGCCGATCGCGCAACTGCGAGCGAATTTCGTAGCCGTGGTGGTCGCGCTCCATCAAGAGGCCCAGGACGGCGATGTCTAACACGCGGAATATCATATCACTTCGATATATCGACCATGACGGTCGTGTACCAAGTACGTTACCGGCGGCCTGTAGTCTCACCCCTAATGGAAAGACGGTACGCGTCCAGCTCAGCAGATGGGGCGGTGGTCGAGTTCGGTCTGGTTCGCCGCGTCCTCTTGGCCAAACTGGCGTCGGGTGAGATCCGTCGAGAGGACGTCTGCGACGCGCACCCGGAGTTACTGCGCGCCGCGAAGAATCTCGGACGTCCCTCGGGCGAGCGCTGCCCGGTGTGCCAGGCGGGCGAGCTCGTTGAGGTGACCTACGTGTTTGGTGCGCGGCTGCCCGCGGGCGGAACGTGTCCGACGACCCGCGCCGAACTCTCGAAGTTCGAGCGGCGTGAAGAGCCAGTGCAGTGTTACGCGGTGGAGGTGTGCACGGGCTGCAGCTTTCACCATCTCGCACGAAAGTGGTCGGCGGGCGGACGTCGACGCCGCGCCAGCGTGATGGCGTCAAAGGCGTCAAAGGCGTCGCAGTGAAGCTGAGCGCTCCCCAACTGCGGGGTCGCAAGCGGCGAAATGGGGCCGCTCCTTTGGTGATGGTCACGGCCTACGACGAGCCCAGTGCGCGATTCGCGGCCGAAGCCGGCGTGGACCTGCTACTGGTAGGCGATTCGCTCGCGAACGTGGTCCTCGGTCAAGAAGACACGCTGCACGTCACCGTGGAGGCGATGTGCCACCACGTTCGCGCCGTAGCGGCCGCACGTTCGAACCTGCACGTGGTCGCCGATATGCCCTGGATGAGCTACCACGCTGGCGTCGGCGAGAGCGTGAAGAACGCCGCGGCCTTGATCCGTGCCGGGGCGGACAGTGTCAAGCTCGAGGGCGGGCGCGTTCGCCAAGAGGTAGTGCGCGCCATTCTCGATGCTGAGATACCCGTCATGGGACATCTCGGTCTCACGCCGCAAAGCGTGATGACGTTTGGTGGTTTCAAAGTGCAGGCCAAGACCCGTGAAGCGGCCGAGCGCCTGCTCTTGGACGCGAAGGTCCTCGAGGAGGAGGGCGTCTTTGCCATCGTGGTCGAGGGCGTCCCGGGTGTCGTTGGGACACGGCTCACCGAAGCACTCGAAATTCCCACTATCGGCATCGGCGCCGGACCCGATACCGACGGCCAGGTCCTGGTCTTTCACGACCTCTTGGGGCTCGGAAATCGAGCGCCTGCCAAATTCGTTCGCCAGTACGCCCACCTGGGTCCCGTGATCACCGAGGCCATCGCCCACTACGCCACGGACGTGCGAGAGGGCAATTTTCCGGGGCCCGATGAGTCGTATCCCGACCCCGACGAACTCGCCCCGTAGGGTTCGCTTCCCACGAGGTAGACTTTCATCTCCCACAAAAGTGGGGAAATACCACATACCCTGCTCTGTCTTCCGCAGAGCCCGGCCTTCGGGCCCGGTCCAGAGGGAAAGGAAGGTTGCCGATGAGGCCCTATGAAACCATGGTCGTGTTCGACACGACCATTGACGCGCAAGCAATCCAAGTCGCCCTTGATCGCGCGCTCGAGACTATTCGTTCGAACGCCGGAACACCTGGGGCCATCGACCGTTGGGGGAAGCGTCCCCTGGCCTACGAGATCAACAAGCGTAAAGAGGGCTATTACGTCCTCGTGGAGTTCGTTGGAGAGTCCGAGACGGTGGTCGAACTTGACCGCATTCTCACTCTGTCCGACGAAGTCATGCGCTTCAAGATCCTGCGCCGAGTGACGCGCACCACCAAGCGCCGCGCTGCGGCGTCGGCGTAAGCCGGACTCTAGGTAAAGGAGCAATATGGCCGATAACACCATCACCGTCGTGGGCAACGTGACCCGCGACCCCGAACTCAAGTTCTTGAACTCAGGACAGGCCGCGCTGCGTTTGTCGATCGCGGTGAACCGGCGCTGGATGAACCGTCAAACCCAAGAGTGGGACGAAAAGGTCTCTTACTTCGAGGTTGCCGGGTACGGTTCGATGGCCGAGAACGCCGCGAACTCGCTCGCGAAAGGCACCCGGGTCATCGTGACCGGTCGGCTCGAACAGCGCAGCTGGGAGACCGAGAACGGTGACAAGCGGTCGATCGTCGAGATCAACGCTGACGAAATAGCCCCGTCGCTGCGATTCGCGACCGCCGTGGTCACCAAGACCCCTCGCCCGGAAGGCGGCTACCAGTCCGCCGGCCCGAGCGCCACACGCACCACCGAAACCCCCACGTACGCCTTCGATGAGGAGCCCTTCTAATGCCACGTATTAATAACCCCAAACCGCCAAAGCGCGCGCCGAAGATTGACACGCGCCGCGGCGCGAAGAAGAAGCCGTGCTCGTTTTGCCAGCACGGCGTTGACACCGTTGACTACAAGGACTTGGCGCAACTGCGCAAGTACATCTCGGACCGCGGCAAGATTCGTGGACGCAAGGTGTCGGGCAACTGTCAGCAGCACCAGCGCGACGTGACCGACGCGATCAAGACCGCGCGCGAGTTGGCCCTCTTGCCGTACACCCAGCGCACCGTGACCGAGCGCCGTGGCGGCCGTGGCGGCCGTGACGGCGGTCGTGATGGCGGCCGCGACGACCGTCGAGGTCCTCGTCAAGATCGTGAGAGTGCCGAGGTGGCCACTGAGGTCGTCGAAGAAGCCATCAATGAAGAAGTCATGGAACTCGTGGGCGCGACTGACGTCACTGAGTCGACCGAGGAGGTCGGCGAATGAAGGTCCTCCTGAGGAGCGACGTCCAAGGTGTGGGCCGCCGAGGCGACATCGTGGAAGTGAAATCGGGCTACGCACGAAACTTCTTGTTGCCGAGCGGAGCGGCCCTCTCGGCCAGCGACGCGACCGAGGTGCAGGCCAAGGCCATGCGCCGTGCTCGCGATCTTCGCGACGCGAAGAGCCGCGAGGCGGCCCTGACTCAAAAGAGCACCATCGAAGCGGCGGCGTTGACCATTGCGGCGCGGGCGAGCGCCACTGGGCGTCTCTTTGGATCGGTGACCGAGAGCGACGTCGTGAACGCACTGCGCAGCGCGACGGGAATTTCACTCGACCGTCACGCGATTCACATGGCCGAGCACCTAAAGGAATTGGGCGCCGCGACCGCGACGGCCACTCTTTTTGACGGTGTGGTCGCCACGGTCTCCCTAGAGGTCATCGCCAAGTAGGCGAACGATTCTTGACAAGCAAATGGCCGGGGCGTTCGCCCCGGCCATTTTTGCGCCAAACAGGATGTCACACCCTGCGGCCAGACTGCGAATCGATGGAGTTAGGCACAGGAATTTCCACACGATGTTGTTCTTGCACCACACAAGCGAAACCGGCAACCGTTGAGTACTTATGACTCAGATTGAATCGGAACGCAGTCGCCAGGTCTCAGGCCGGGTGCCGCCGAGCGCCATTGAGGCTGAAGAGTCGTTGATCGGCGCCATGTTGCTGTCGCCCGAAGCGGTGTTGGTGGCGTACGAAAACGTGCAGGCCGAGGACTTCTATCGACCGCTCCATGGACAGATCTACGGCGCCATCATCGCGCTGACCCACGCCTCTGAACCGGTCGACTACGTCACCGTCCAGGCGAAACTCCAAGAGCGCGGCGCGGGGGCGGTGGAGCTGAGCGTGCTTTCGGCGCTGCAACTCAACACGCCCTCGACGGCCAACGCGCAGCATTACGCCGAGATTGTTCGTGAAAAGGCGCAACAGCGACGCTTGATTGCCGCGGCCGGCGAGATCGTCGATGACGCGTATCAGGCGACCGACGACGTGATGGCGCTGATTGACGATGCCGAGCGCAAGATCAACGCGATCGGCGACAATCGCAAAATCGATTCGGTCTCCCCACTTCATCGACTGTTGCTCGCGGAGGCTGACATCCTCGAACAGCGCGGCGAGACGCGCGGCCAACTCAATGGCCTTGAGACCGGCTACAAGTCACTCGACGCCATCCTTCAGGGGCTGCAACCAAGTTCGATGACGATCGTCGGTGCGCGTCCAGGTACTGGTAAGACGGCCTTCGCGCTTGGAATCTTGATTCACGTAGGCGCCGCCGTCGGCCGTCCCGCGCTCTTCTTTTCTCTCGAGATGAGCCGCCAGGAGTTGGCCGAGCGCATCTTGGCCTCGACCGCGCGTATCGACTCGTCAAAACTGCGCACGGGCGACCTCAACCAGCACGACTGGGACCGCGCGCACGACGCTTTCGGCGAACTGCAGTCCGCCAAGATCTTTATCGACGACAATCCAAGTTTGACGGTGATGGACGTGCGTGCGCGTGCGCGGCGCATCAAGCAGCAAAATGGCGACCTCGGCGTCGTGATCATCGACTACTTGCAATTGATGTCCTCGCGAGGACGTGCTGAGAATCGTCAGGTGGAAGTCGCCGAGATGAGTCGGTCACTCAAGATTCTCGCGCGTGAACTCGAGTGCCCGGTGGTGGCGCTGTCGCAGTTGTCGCGAAAGCTTGAAGACCGGGCCGACAAACGGCCCATGATGTCGGACCTTCGAGAGTCGGGTTCCCTGGAGCAAGACGCCGACGTGGTCTTGTTCCTCTTTCGTCCCGAGGTCTACGGCGAAGTCTCCAATGATATGAAGGCGGACGCCGAGGTCATCGTCGGCAAAAACCGCAATGGACCAACTCGAACCGCGCATCTCACCTGGCGAGGCGAGTTCGCGCGATTCGACAACGTGGCCGACGCGCGCACCATCTGACGAGGGCCTACAATCGTGTCGTGAAGCGCTTTCAACAGATTGTGCAGTGCAAAGCGGGTCATCTCTTCACGACGACGTGGGTACCGATGGGCTCATTCAAGGCAATTCGACTGGTAAATCGTCGCTATCAGTTCTGCCCTATCGGGCGTCACTGGACCAGCGTTCATCGAGTGGACCCGACGACGCTGAGTGAAGGTGAGCGCACCGAGGCGCTCGCGCACCACGACATTCGCGTCCCGTAGGCGCCTCGAAGCCGCTCGCTCATGCGCGTGCGCGGTTATTTAGGCTGCATGCGGATGCCGGCGTCGACGCGAATCGACTCGGCGTTCATGTAACTGTTCGAAAGCAGCTCCGTGACGAGTGAGGCGAACTCGTCGGCGAAACCGAGGCGCTTGGGAAAGAGCACGCCGGCGCCGAGGCGAGCTTTGAACTCGTCGGACTGAGGACCGGTGCCGTAGATCGGTGTGTCGATCAGGCCCGGCAGAATGCAGTTCGCGCGTACCCCAATGGCCGCCAAGTCGCGCGCGAGGGGCAACGTCAGGCCCACCACGCCACCCTTGGAGGAGGAGTAAGCGACCTGGCCGATTTGGCCATCTTCGGCGGCGACCGACGCCGTGTTGACGATGGCGCCGCGCATGTTGTCCTCGTCGGGAGTGTTGTGGCCCATCGCGGTGGCCGCGAGACGACAGACGTTGAAGGTGCCAATCAGGTTGATCTCAATCACTTTGCGATAGAGGTCCAGGTCGTGAGCGGAGGCGTACTCGCCGTCCTTGCCGACGGTGCGCGTCGCCCAGCCGATCCCGGCGCAGTTCACCGCGCTCCACAGCGGAGCTATGGCCTTAGCGGCTTCGACCGCCGCGATCACCTGGTCGGTGTTGGTTACGTCGCAGTGTGCGTAGGCTCCGCCAATCTCTTTGGCGATCGCCTCGCCGCGCTCGTCGTTGAGGTCCGCGACGACGACCTTCACGCCGCGCTTCGCGAGGGCTCGTGCAGTGGCCTCGCCAAGGCCCGAGGCGCCACCGGTGACGACGGCCGAGGTGTTCTTCAGTTCCATATAGCTCCTGACGTTGGACGAACTGCGTCGTTAGGTACCCAAAGAGTCAAGCAGACGTGGCTGGGCGCCGCCGCCGCGCCCGAGTGACGAACTAGAAGGGGCCCGACGAACGTTTTCTTTGCGTCGGGTGAGCGCTCGAGAGGCGGGCCGCCTCACGACGTTCGCGTCGATACCTGATTTCGTAGAAGAGCCCGATTGCCGGGAGGGCGACGCAAACGGCGAAGGTGAGACCTAGCAACGGCGAAACGATTAGTGCGAGCATGGATGCTCCTTTCGCGAGATCAACGTGACGTCGCCCCCAGTGTCGTTTCACCGAGCAATGGTGAGTCAAGAGTCGCGCAATAAGACGTTAAGAATTCGCGCTCGTGCACAATTGCACGAAGCCCCGCGTAACCTTGACGAGTGGCGTCGCTCTATGAAATAACTCGTGAGGAACTAAGCGAATTGCTGGTGGACGAGCCTCGTTACCGGGTCGATCAGGTCTGGCACGGGCTCTGGAACACCAACGAGTCCCTCGAGGCGATTACCACGATTCCTAAGACGCTGCGCGCGTCACTTGCGCAACGATTCCCGAACGCGCTGCGCGTCGTCGAAGACGTCGCGAGCGATCGTGGCGCGACGCGCAAGTGGGTGCTCGAGCTACACGACGGTTCGACGATCGAAACCGTTTTGATGCTCTACGAGGATCGCGCCACCGTGTGCGTCTCGTCCCAGGCGGGCTGTGCGATGGGCTGCACGTTCTGCGCCACCGGTCAGGCCGGTTTCTCGCGTCAACTGAGCGTGGGCGAAGTGGTCGAACAGGTGCTCTTCGCGGCACGCGCGGCGACACCCCGGCGGTTGTCGAACGTGGTCTTCATGGGCATGGGTGAACCGCTCGCGAACTATTCGGTCACGGTCGAGGTGCTGCGCCGCCTCCAGCGTTATCGGGGACTGTCGGCGCGTCACCTGACGGTGTCGACCGTGGGTGTCGCGCCCAGTATTGAACGCCTCGCTCGAGAGGGCCTGCCGGTCACGTTGGCCGTGAGTTTGCACGCGGCCAATGACGAGACGCGTAGCGAACTCGTGCCGCTCAATCGCCGCTACCCCCTGGCTCGCTTGCGTGAGGCGTGCGTGGTGTGGAACGAGACCACGAAGCGACGGCTCAGTTTTGAGTGGGCGCTGATCGACGGTGTCAACGACACGCCTCAGGCGGCCCAGGAGTTGGCCGACTACGCGCTTGGTCTGAGCGCGCACGTCAACCTGATTCCCCTCAATCCCACCCCGGGGTATCTCGTGCTGGGATCCTCGCCCGAGCGGGTGCGCGCGTTTCGAGATCAACTCATCGCTCATGGTGTCAACGTCACGGTGCGCCAGACGCGCGGACGCTCTATCGCCGCGGCCTGCGGGCAACTAGCGAGCGTGGCCAACGCCCGACGTACTTCAGTGCGCGTGCGCGAGCGTTAGAGCTCGGCGCTGCGCCAAAAGTGCGGGTAGCGCTGAATAAGGATGAGCACACCGGCCACGCAAGCGACGCCGCCAGAGATGATGGAAAACGACGTCGAGGTGAAGTTCGCCACGGCGCCTGATTCGAGGTCGCCGAGTCTCGGGCCGCCCGTGACGACGGCGAGTTGAATGGAGGACACGCGACTGCGGAACTCGTCGGTGATCGCGTTCTGGAGCATCGTGTTTCGAAGCACCGTCGAAATCACGTCGGCGGCTCCCGCCAATGCGAGGCAGACCAGGCCGACCCAAATAATCGTCACGGCTCCAAAGAGTGTTATCGCGAGGCCCCAGCCGATGACGACGAGCAAGACGAGGCGCCCGCGTCGTTGAACCCGGGCGATCCAACCGGTGAAAATCGCCATCACGAGCGCCCCCACGCCCGGGGCGGCGTAGAGCAGTCCGAGGACGCGCGGACCGCCGTGATAGACGCTCAAGGCGACGGCGGGGTAGAGCGCGCGCGGCAACCCAAAGACGTTGGCGTTGAGGTCGACGAGATAGACCGCTTTGGCGGTGGCGTGCTGGCGCACGTAACGAAAGCCGTTCGCGATGGCCGCGAGGAGCCTGGTACCCGTGGCTTGCTCCGCCGGGGGGATCGGGGCCATGAAGAACGTCGCGATCATGAGGGCGAGAAAGGTGGCCGCGTCAATGAAGTAGCACGACGCCAGTCCGAGGCCGGCCAACAGCACGCCCGCGACGGAGGGCCCCACCACGGCCGCCATGTTCACGATGACCTGAAAGAGCGAGTACGCGGCGACTAACTCCGTCGCCGGAACCAAACTCGGAACGGCGGAGGAGCGAAGCGGCCCCGCAAAACCACCGACGCCGGCGGCGAGCGCCGCGAGAGCGAGCAGGCCCTCGAGACTCGGATGCGCGGCGCGGGCGTTGATGCCCAGGCCCGCACTGACGAACGCGAGGATTAGGGCGCTCAGTATGAGTAACGCACGGCGGTCGAAGCGGTCGCCGAAGGCGCCGCCCCACAGCGAGCCGGTGATGAGGAAGGGCAGTTGTAACAGGCTGGCGAGGCCGACCCAGAGACTTGAATGCGTGGCTAGATAGACCTGGTAGGGCACCGCGACCAGCGTCAAGTTACTGCCAAGTAGCGAGACGAACTGCCCCCCGAACAAGAGACGAAAATTTCGGTTGGTGCGTAACGGCGTAAGGTCGACGAGGAGCCGGGACACCCAATAATGCTACGAGAGTAAGGTTGCGCTGGGGGGCGGTGGTCTAAGGAGAGTCGATGATCGACGAAGAACTAGTCCAGTTGCTGACACCCGAAGGCGAGCGAGTCAGCCACCCCGATTACGAGTCAACCTTGGGCGGGGAGGAGATTCTGGGCCTCTATCGCGACATGGTGATTATTCGTCGCCTCTGCAACGAGTCGACGTCACTTCAGCGACAGGGCCAGTTGGCGCTCTGGGCTCCGGTGCAGGGCCAAGAGGCCGCGCAAATCGGCGCCGGCCGCGCTCTGGCGCCCATGGACTTCACGTTTCCGACCTATCGCGAGCACGGTATTGCCTGGTGTCGGGGTGTGCCACCTGAGAATATGTTGCGCATCTTTCGCGCCGTTAGCAACGGCGGATGGGACGCGCAGAAGTATCGCCACTCGGTGCCGACGGTGGTCCTCGGCAATCAGGCTCTGCACGCCGTGGGCTACGCCATGGGTGTTCAGCGCGACGGAGCCGAGGAGGCCGTCATGACCTTCTTCGGCGATGGCGCCTCGAGCCAGGGCGACGTGCTCGAGTCCTTCGTCTGGGCCGCCTCTTTTAACGCCCCGATCGTCTTCTTCTGCCAGAACAACCAATGGGGCATCTCGACACCAATGTCGACGCAGTCGAAGATCCCGCTCTATCACCGCGCTCACGGTTTTGGCTTCCCCGGCGTTCGCGTCGACGGCAACGACGTGCTCGCCGTCTACGAAGTCACCAAACGTGCGTTGCAGAGCGCGCGTGTCGGCGGCGGTCCGACCTTGATCGAGGCCTACACCTATCGTCTCGGGGCGCACACGACCTCTGATGACCCGACGCGCTATCGCGTCGACGCCGAAGTGGAGGTCTGGCGTCATCGAGATCCCATCGAGCGCGTGAAGTCGCTTTTGGTACGCCAGTACAAGATCAAGGCCAAGGTGTTCGACGAGATCGCTGCGGAGGCTGAAGCCAAGGCGCTAAAACTGCGTGACGACGTGCTCGCGATGGATCGTCCCGATCCAATCACCATGTTCGACGACGCGTACGCCAGTGAGCACCCGCTCGTGGAAGAGGGCCGTCGCGACATGATCGAACTTGGCGTAAGCGGGGGGTCCCACTGATGGCGATTGAGACGATGACGATGGCCAAGGCCCTGAACGTCGGCCTGCGTCGTGCCATGGAGAAGAACAAGAAAGTGCTCATTATGGGCGAAGACGTCGGCAAACTCGGCGGCGTTTTTCGTATCACTGACGGACTGCAAAAGGACTTTGGCGAAGACCGTGTCATCGACGCGCCCTTGGCCGAATCAGCCATCGTGGGAACCGCGGTCGGTCTGGCGATTCGCGGGTATCGCACGGTCTGTGAGATTCAATTCGACGGCTTTGTCTACCCCGCCTTCGACCAGATCGTCTCTCAGGTCGCCAAGCTGCACAAGCGCTCGGACGGCGTCTACACGATGGGTCTCGTCATTCGCCTGCCCTTTCAAGGGGGTATCGGCGCCATCGAGCATCACTCCGAGAGCCCCGAGGCGTACTTCGCCCAGACCGCGGGGCTGCGCGTGGTGGCCTGCTCGACGCCGAATGACGCCTACTGGATGATTCAACAGTCCATCGAGCACGACGACCCGATTATCTTTTGCGAGACCAAGTGTCGTTACTGGGAGAAGGGCGAGGTCGAACTCGACGGGCCGACCGAGGGACTCTTCGACGCGGTCGTTCGCCGCGAAGGCAGCGACGTGACCGTGATTGGCTACGGCTCAACGGTCAAGACCGCGTTACGCGCGGCCGACGCCGCGGCCCAGGAGGGGATCTCGCTTGAGGTCATCGACGCGCGTTCGCTCGCGCCACTCGATCTGGGGACGATGGCGACGTCGGTGGAAAAGACGGGGCGACTCGTCGTCGTCCAGGAGGCGCCGCACACGGCGTCGATCGGATCGGAGATCGTGGCCGAACTCACCGAGCGCTGCTTTTACTCCTTGCGAGCTCCAGGAGTGCGCGTGAGCGGGTATCACGTGCCGTATCCGCCGTCTCGGATTGAAGAAGACTACCGACCCAGTGTCGACCGCGTCCTTGACGCGGTCGATCGAGTGATGGGATTTGACAGTTGAGCGAGCAGATCTTTCTCCTACCGGACGTGGGCGAGGGCCTCGTCGAAGCGGAAATCGTCGCGTGGAAGGTCGGCGTCGGTGAGCGCGTGACGTTGAACCAGCCCCTCGTTGACATTGAAACGGCCAAAGCAGTGGTGGAACTGCCGAGCCCCTACGCCGGGGTCATCGTGACCTTGCACGGCAACGTGGGCGACGTCATAGAAGTGCACCAGCCCCTGATCACTTTTGAGGTAGGGGGCTCGAGCACTCAGGCGGCCGCGAGCGATGCCTCGGCGGCACCCCCTTCGACTGAGGTTCCTCCGGTTTCGACGCCGAGCGTGGAGAAGCGCGAAGCGGTGCTCGTGGGTTATGGAGTGAGCGCCGAAGAGGGAATCTCGACGCGCAAGCATCGCCGCCAAAGCGCGTCGGGCTCGCCGGCCTCGCCTGCGCGCGGCCCCGTCGCGACGACGGCCAGTGCGGTGGCGTCACCGCGCTCGACGCCCCCCGTGCGCCTGTACGCCAAGCAGCACGGCCTCGACCTCGCGGCCATCGCGGGAACGGGTCGCGACGGGCTCATCACGCGCCGTGACGTCGAGCAGGCGCTGAGCGGCCCCTCGGTCGCGACGTCGGTTCGTGCGGTCGCGGTCGCGACGGGGCCACACACCACGTCGCGATTCGTCGGGCGCGACATCGAGTCTTGGGACAGCGGCCCCAAAGAAGAGCGCATTCCCGTGAAGGGCGTGCTGCGCTCGATGGCCGAAGCCATGACCCAGAGCGCCTTCAGCGCCCCCCACGCCGCGGTATGGATGCGCGTGGACGTCACCAAGACGATGGAACTGCTGACCTCGCTGAAGAGTCGCTCGTCAATGTCCTCTTTGAAACTCTCGCCCTTGACGCTGGTCGCGATGGCGTTTTGTGACGCGGCGCGCCACTATCCGGGGATTAATTCGAGCTTCGACGCCGCGGCCGGTGAAGTCATCGTGCGACGCAGCGTGAATCTCGGGATCGCCGCGGACACGCCTCGAGGACTGATCGTGCCCAATATCAAGGGTGCCGATCAGCTCGACCTCGTCGCGATGGCCCAGGCCCAGTCGGCGCTGGTCGAAAAGGCTCGCGCCGGAACGACGACGCCGAACGAAATGACGGGCACGACGTTGACGATCACCAACGTCGGCCCCTTTGGCGTCGACGCGGCGATTCCGATTTTGCCTCCCGGAACGGGAGCGATCTTGGCGGTTGGACGTTTCGCGAAGGCGCCGTGGGTCGTGGACGACCTCGTCGTGGTGCGATACGTGACCGAACTCGCGATGGCCTTTGATCATCGTCAGGTCGACGGGGCGTTGGCGTCACGAGTGATTGCTCACGTCGCGCACTTCTTGGAGGACCCGGCGCCGGCTTTGTTAGTCGGTTGAGCCTCGGAGGCGAAGAACCGCCAACGCCTTGTCGGCGTGGGCGTTCATGTTGAGCTCGCTGTGAATCGTCGCGAGCACGCGTTGGTCGGTGTCGATGACGAAGGTGGACCGGCGAACCTTCAAGAGGTCGAAGGAACGCTTCACGCCAAAGGTCGTGGCGACCTCGCCTTCAACATCGGCGAGGAGTGGGTAGTCGAGTTGGTGGCGAGTGGCGAATTCGTGCTGGCGCTCGACACCGTCTAGGGAGATGCCGACGCGCTGGGCGCCGAGCGCCTTGAATTGGTCACCAAGGTCGCGGAAGTGGCAGGTCTCCCTGGTGCAGCCGGTCGTCATCGCCGCGGGGTAGAAGAACAACACCACGGGACCCTTGGCCAAGAGCGCCTGCAGGGAGACGTTCGCGCCGTCTTGATCGGGCAGCGTGAAATCAGGGACCAGGTCACCGGTGCGCACGCGCCCACCCTAGGGGTCGAGGCGAAATCCCACTCCGCGGATCGTGAGCAGGTGACGCGGATTCGCGGGGTCCGTTTCGATCTTTTGGCGAAGGCGCTTCACGTGCGTGTCGAGGGTTCGCGAGTCCGAGAGTTCAAGTCCCCACCACAAGGTGTCCAGGCAGACCTCTCGCGTGATGACCTGACCTAGGTGTGTGGCGAGCAGTGCCAAGAGGTCGAACTCCTTGCGGCTCAGCTCGATCTCACGCCCGGCCTTAGTGACGCCACGGCGAACGAAGTCGATGCGTAGGTCCGCGAAGCTGACGACTTCGTCGTCGGGAGCCGGCGACGGCCGGCGCAGCACGGCGCGAATGCGCGCCGAGAGTTCGCGCAAGCGAAAGGGTTTCGTGACGTAGTCGGCGGCGCCGATCTCGAGGCCGAGCACGACGTCGAGCTCGCTCGAGCGCGCGCTCACCATGATCACCGGCGTGCGCGTGGTGTCGCGAAGTTCTCGGCAGTAATCGACACCGGACCCGTCGGGCAACATGACGTCGAGCAGCACGAGGTCGGGTCGATGGGAGCTCACGAGCTGGCGCGCCTGGGCGAGGTTCATCGCACTGATGACGCTGAAGCCTTCAACCGTGAGCCCGACGCTCAACGCGTCTTGGTAGCTCTCTTCGTCTTCGACGACCAGAATCACGCATCGTTTTTCGAGATCGACGCTCACGAGCGCGGAGGGCTCGCTCGAAGGGGGGCGACAGGTGCCGCGGGCCACCAGGGGAGAGACGGGTCGGCACGTGTCACCAGGCGGACGTTACGGCGGGCGGGTTATCTAAAGGTGAAAAGCGTGATATCGCGAGGTGTGCGCGAGATGAAACCTCGACGCCTTACCTCGAGGCGAGCGCAAAGCCCTGATAGTTACTGGCGCTGTCGATGAACGAGCCGATCGCCGAGCACGTCGTCGAGGTGGTGCAGATCAGCCCGTAGAGCCCGCCGGCCACGCCAACGGAGGTCGCGCCATTGGGCAGGGCCACCCGCTGGCCCTGAAGCCATTTGCCGTTGGTCTGAGTGAGGGTGAGCGCTTGGTAGTTCCCGTTGGCGTCGACGTAGGCGGCCCCGGCGCGACAGGCGTTTTTCGCCGGACAGCTGAGCGCGACGACTCCACCATTTTGTCCGGCGTAGAGCGCCCCCGAAGGGAGGACGACCTCGTTGGCGCGAAGCCAGAGACCATTCGTTTGGCCGATGACGAAGCCCTGGTAGTTGCCCTGGTTGTCTCGATACTGGCCGCCGACGGCGCAGTTGCCCGTCGAAGAACAGGCGAGCTCACCGAATCCGTAGAAGAAGACCTTGGGGTTGGCCAAGGCGTTCGCGGGCATCTGGAGCATTTGGCCGCGGCGCCAAGTGCCGTTGACCTCGCTACTGGCGAACGCCTCCAGTCGGGCGTCCACCGTGTTATACACGCCTACCGCGACGCACTGGCCGGCGCCCGTGCAGTGCACGCCGCTCAGGGACGCGCCGGCGTAGGCGCTGGCGTTGCCTGGCAGGACGAGGGCTTGAGCGGCCTTCCATGCACCGTTGACTTGGTTTACGACGAGTGCGTGCGTGACGTTGTTGTGGTCAACGTAGCTGCCCACGGCGGCGCAGTTTCCTGCCGAGGCACAGGCGAGTTGATTGAGCGCGACCAGCGAGTTGGCGTTGGCGTCGCTCGGCAAAGCAATCGTGACGGCTTGGCGCCAGGTGCCGTTGACCTCGCTCACGCCCATGGCGAGACTGCGCGGAAAGTTCACGTTGGCGTCGAGATAGCTGCCTACCGCCGTGCAATTTCCCGCGCTCGAACAGTTCACCGAACGCAAGAGCGCCCCGGACTCGTTGGCGGGGGCGTTGGCGGGCAAGGTGACCTTTCGTGGAGTGGACCAGATCGTGGCCTTCGAGTTGGCCGCGAAGGCCTGCACGTTGCCCGCCGAGTCCTGGTAGCTGCCGACCAGGACGCACGAGCCGGGACTCGCGCACGAGGCGCCGTACACCGACATGCTCGCACTGGTGCTCGCGCCCGCGGGCGAGTTGAGCGCCTGGGCGGCGCGCCAAACACCATTGATCTCGTTGTCGACGACCGCGTGCACGGTTCCATTTCGCGTGAGGTATAGGCCACTGGCCACACAGTTCGCACCGCTCGCGCAAGCGAGTGTCGAGAACTGACCCTGATAGAAACCGACGCCACCGCTCGGCAGGACCGCCTGCTCGGCGCCCTTCCACGTGGGTGCCGCCGCGAGCGCCGCGCTCGACGCCAGCAACCCGGCCAGCGTGATCGTCACGGTGGTCCAGCGCAGTCTCTTCATCGCTCTCCGAACTGAACCATTGACGCCATTCCTTCAGGGTCAGTATAAGAAAGCCTCCCCTTGGGTATCCGTCGCCCGGGACCGTTACGGGCTAGCCACTATCCGAGCTGGGATGAGCGTGTTCTCGTCAATCCAGTAGCTCGCGCAGACACGGTGGTAGCCGTCAGCAATGGCCAAGGGAATTCCGATGAGGGCGTTGCCTCGAACGAGCAAGACGGGCGAAAGTTTGTCGCCGTTCTTCACTTTTTCGAGATCGTGGTGCACGTGCGCGTTGTCACGCGTCAAGAGTTCGAGTCCACTGGCGCGCAGGAGGTCCTTCGCGGCGAATGTCTCGATCGGCGCGGTGCGAAGTTTCGACGCCAGGGCGGCAGCGTCAGCGACACGAAAGATCAGGCTCAGATAGTGCTCGGCGGCGGCGTAGTCGTGGACTTCAGGCTCGGTCTTCCAGTGCTCACTCGCCATCGTTCGTTCCTTTCAACCAGTGGTGGATCGCCTCGTTCGCGCCGGTCCCTTTGAAGGACACTCGTTTCGGCGCACTGGCCCGAACCGTGCCGCCGCCTCGAGCGCGAACACGACGACAGAATCCGAGCGTTATCAGAAGGCTAGGGGTAGCGAGATCCAATTCGACGAGTAGGCGAGACGAGCGTCCTCGCACGAACCGGTCATTGCCGAAACTGTTGGCACGAGAGCGGCGGATCTGGTCTGGCCAGACCGCAATGTTCTCGACTCCCAGGAGGAATCGCTCACGGGACTGATCGCTAGGAGCCGTGCCGCCGTGGCACTTCGAGCGGTCTAAAGAACCTCTCAGACTTAGTTTTTGGGCTCGCACGAAGGCGCGCCCTAACATGGGTGCAAAGACTGACGTCGTGATTCGCGGCGTCGGAGTGGCCGTCGGGCCCGTTCAATAGTTCCTAGAGGTGGTTCGTGACTCGATACGCCAGACTCCTTACGTTCACCACCACGATGGTGGTCGTGGTCGCGGGCAGTTTCGTCGCGGGTATGCGAAGCGGCGCCTCATCCTCTGGATCCTCTGGATCCTCTGGATCCTCGGGCGCCACGGGTACGACGAGCCCGACGGGCGACGCGACTCAGCCCTTCTATCTCGTGATTGGCGCGTCTTCGTCAATCGGCACGCAGCCCACCGGGGTACCCTCACGCAACGCTCGTCGGACCCAAGACGGCTACGCCAACGACGTCGTGGCCCTTGAGCAAAAAGACAACGTCAATCTGCAACTCAACCAGATCGGCTGTCCGGGCGAGACCGCCGAGTCGATGTTGAACACCAAGGTCGCCGACCACTGCTACACCTTGCCCGCGACCCAACTGACCGTGGCGTTGAACTTTCTCAAAGCGAACCAGAGTCGGGCGGGCCTGGTGACCATCGACCTTGGCTTTAACGACATTCGCCCGTGCCTGGGGGGACTGACGATCAATGAGACCTGCGTCAGTCAAGGTATTAGTTACGTGCAGAACGACTTGCCCAAGGTGCTCACGCAACTGAAGGCCGCCGCTGGCCCGCAGGTGCAGTTCGTTGGCTTTAACTACGAAGACCCCTTCATCGCGCACTACCTCGAGGGACCGATGAGCGTGGCGAACGCCCAGGAGTCATTGACCGATATGACGCGCATGGACCAGACGCTGGACGCGGTGTACGCCCACGCGGGGATTCCCGTAGCGAACATCGCGGGGGCGTTCCAGTTGCAAAACGCGACGCGCATGACCATCCCTAACGTCGGTTCGATCCCCGTCAACGTCTACGAGGAATGTCTCTACACGTGGATGTGCCAGCCCAAACCTTTTGGCCCAGACGATCACCCCAACAACGCGGGTTACATGGTGATCGCCGAGTCCATTGTCAAAGTGTTGGCGGGTTCGTGGAGGATCGCGGCCGTCAAGTAGTCATCCGCTCTTCGAAGTGCCGCGTCGGCTCCACGGGATGAGCGGCAGCGCCGCCAGGCCCGCGAGCAAGACAAGTTGAAGCGTGATGGCCCAGGGATTGCCGAAGAAATTGTCGAAGACCCCGCCGAGTTGGTGTTGGATCGTCGTGGCGGTGGCGACGTAGATCGAGTACGTGACAACGCGACCGAGCATGAAGGCGCCGACTAACGGGGCCAAGCGCAGTTGAAGAAGTCCAGCCGCGCAGAAGAGTTGCGCGGAGGGGAGCGGTGACAACACGAAGAGTCCAAAGAGGACGCGAATCCGCGTGGTCTTGGCGGTGAGCCGCTCCTCGGCGTACTCGAGATTATCTAAATATCGTTTGGGAAAGAAGCGACGAAGGTTTCGTACGGACGCGGCGAGCACCCAACGCCCGAGCCCGGCGGCGACGACGCCTTCGATGACGAGCGCCGCGGGGGCTACGTGCCAGTGAATCGAGGCGAAGACCAAGAGCGCCCACGTTGGAGGACCAAAGGCGGGCAGGAGATTCAGCGCGAAGACGAGGACGAAAATCGTGGCGTAGGCCATCGCCGTTAGGCCAGGGCCGCGTGGTTCGGGTACTGGCAATCTCGACGCGCGGCGAAAACGTCGGGCGACTCGAACGCTCGCGGGTGCCGAGCCATGACGATGAAGTCTTTCGTCGCCTCGACGAGAGCGAAGCTTGCCGACCCCCTGCGGCGGTTGAAAGCGCTGATCTTGGATGCATCGGCGAATCCCTGGCGGAACCAACTTTGATGGCGGCGCACTTCGTTAGGTGGCCGGTTGAATTTGCTCACTGGCGACCACTGTATAGAAGGGAGGGTTCGTCGACCTTTCGAAGTATGACGAGCGCTTCTAGGTGCGGGGCAAGACCACGGGCCGGCGAGCGGTGCGGAAATTCCCTCTCGAAAGGGCGGTCGCGAGTGTTTTAGCGATAGCCCGTCACCCAGTGGGGTCGATAGGGCTTCTCGAGCAACGCGATCTCGTCGTCATCGAGACGAAGTTCGGCCGCGGCGACCGCTTCTTCGAGGTGGTGGGCCTTCGTGGCACCGACGATGGGACTCGTGATGACCGGCTTGGAGAGTACCCAGGCGAGGGCGATCTGCGCTGGCGTGACACCGCGCTGACGCGCCAATTCGAGGACCGTCTCCACCACGGGTCGGTCGCGGTCGTGGTAGAGGTTGCGGCCGAATTCGTCGAGTTCCGATCGACTGGTGGCCTCATCCCAGGGCCGCGTCAGGCGGCCCCGAGCCAGGGGGCTCCAGGGAATGACCCCGACGCCTTGGTCGTCGCAGAGTGGCAGCATCTCGCGCTCTTCTTCACGGTAGAGCAAGTTGTAGTAGTTCTGCATGCTCACGAACCTCGTCCACCCGTGTTGATCGGCGAGGTAGAGCGCCTTGGTGAACTGCCAGGCGTGCATGGACGACGCCCCTAAGTAGCGGACCTTGCCCGACTTGACGACGTCGTGGAGTGCTTCGAGGGTCTCTTCGATCGGCACGTGGTAGTCCCATCGATGTATTTGGTAGAGATCGATGTAGTCCGTGCCAAGTCGGCGAAGACTGTTGTCGACCTCGCTGAGAATTGCCTTTCGCGAGAGGCCCTCACCGTTGGCCCCGGGACGCATTCGGCCGTTTACTTTGGTCGCGATAACGACTTCGTCGCGAGGGACCATCGAAAGCAACGCCTCGCCGGTGATCTCTTCGCTGCTGCCAAGGGAGTAGACGTTGGCAGTGTCAAAGAAGTTGATGCCCGCGTCAAGGGCCTGGCGAAAGAAGGGAATCGCGGCCTCTCGATCGAGCGACCAGGGCTGATTTCCCCGAGCGGGCTCGCCGTAACTCATGCAGCCCAAACAGATTTTCGAGACTTGCAGTCCCGTGTTGCCAAGGTTTACGTAGTCCATGAAGGCACTCTACCGAGGCTGGGCAAAGGCTAAGCCTGCCCCTTAACTACTCAGGGTGGGTCTCGCGCAACAACTTGAGACGGGTGCGATATTCGTCCTCGTTAATCTCGCCGCGCGCCAACCTCTCTTGCAAGATGGCGATGGCGTTCGACGTCCGCAGTGAAGTCGATGCGTGGGGATGATGCAGGTGCTCGCGGTATCGAAGCAAAGCGATAAGTGCGACGATGAGGGCAATGAAGAAAATCACCATCACGAAGCCCATGAACGGCCACCACGTGCCGGCGTTCATCTGATTGTCCCAGTAGTAACCCACAAGCGCCTCCCTGCGACGTTTCTTCACGTCCTACTTCCAAACTAGGCACTCGTAGTCCCGATCATCCGGCGCGGGTAGAGCCCTAAGTCACTCTGCGCCAACTTCTTGTCTCGTGGTTGGACCACAAATGATCGAGCGGCTAAGACGTCGGAGCGAGAGCGCGCAACCGACCAACCATGGAAGGGGATTTCCCGTAATTTTCCGGGAAGTCATGGGCGCACTTTTGAGTGATTGGCGAGGTGATGTTTTCTAAGAAGTATCGCCTTCTTATTTTTTAATATGTGGTCCAAGTAAATCTAGTTCGACCTGATAAACGGCTATTTTTACGCCTCACCCGACGTCATATCGCCGATGCGAGGGGTGGCTTCAAATGGGATTTTTTGGTTTCGGGCGAGTGAATTCGGGGTGATGCTATTGCAAGGGTGCAGGTCACTCACTAGTCTGCAACAAGTCTTGCCTAAGAGGGTTGTAAGAATCTCCGGGTTGGGCCGTGTATCAAGTCGATGGCGTCATTGACCTGCGAACTCAGGAGGGGGTTACTCACCAGTTCGCAGTGGTGAGTCGCGCCATCGATCCGGGAAGTAAAAAATGCATCATGAACTCAGTGACCTTTCGGGGCGCTGCCATAGGAGGGCGTTATCAATGAAGATGTCTAAGAAGATTCGGCCGCTGCTGGCCGTGGTCGCAACGCTTGCGCTCGGGATGAATGCCCTGGTTGCGAGTGCTTCGACCCCGAAGGTGCAAGCGGGAGGAACTGTAACCGTTGACTTGAACGAGACGTTGGCAGGATTTAACGTCAACAACGTCAACTCGAACGAGTTCGTGCTCCAAGAGATCATGCAGCTCGTCTGGCCGACGGTGTACTTCGTCAACAACAAGTTGGCTCTTACCCTTAACACGGACCTCGTGACCAAGGTGGCAGTATCGTCCAAGCCGGTCGAGACCATCACCTACACGATCAATCCCAAGGCCGTGTGGTCCGACGGTACGCCTATCACGGCGGACGACTTCATCTATAACTGGCAGAGCCAGAGTGGCAATCCTGCCTTTACCGACAAGGGCGGCGCTGCCTTCCAGCCCGCGGGCACGACGGGCTACAGCTCCATCGCCTCGGTCAAAGGTTCGAACCCAGCGGGTGGAGCATCCTGCGCCGCCGGTTCGGCCGCTGACTTCAACGCGGGCCTTTGCCCCAACGGAAAGACCGTGACCGTCAAGTTCGGCGCCAAGACGCCGTTCGCTGACTGGCAGAGTCTCTTTGGCATGCTCGTGCCAGCTCACCAGGGTCGCCTGGTCGGTTGGAACACCGGCTTTAACATCAATGGTGGCGGCGACGAAAGCACGCTGCTTTCGGGTAGCTGGTACTACGTCTCGAGCTACAACGCTTCGGCCAACACGGTCGTCTTGAAGAAGAACCCTTCATACTGGGGCAAGCCAGGCAATCTCGACTCGATCGTCTTTGCTGGTAGCACCGACGACACCTCGGGTATTCCGGGTATTCAGTCAGGGACCTTCAACGTGTTCGAACCGGTTTCGACCAGTTTGGCCATGATTCAGCAAGCGCAAGCTGCTGGATCGTCGGTCTCATACAACGTTCAGCCGGGTCTGCAGTTCGAGCACTTCGACTTCAACGAGGCCAACGCGTACCTCAAGCAGTTGAAGGTTCGCCAGGCGATTGCCTACGGTACGGACCGCAGCGAACTCATTGCGCTGACGGTCGGCCAGGCGGCGCCGAGCACGAAGCCGTTGAACAACCACATCTACATGAACACCCAGCCTCAGTACAAGTCCAACGGGAACGCGTACAACCACCAGAACATCGCCAAGGCGAGGCATCTGTTGACGTCGACCAAGAAGTTCAAGATGGGCAAGGACGGGTACTTCCACCCGACCTACGGTCCAGAGAAGGGTAAGGACTTTTCGCTGAACATCAGTTCGACGACGGGTAACCCGATCCGCAGTCAGACCGAGCAGGTCTTCCAGTTCCAGATGAAGAAGGTCGGCATCAAGATCAACATCGTGAACTACGCGGCCGGCGACCTCTTTGGAACGGTGATTCCTAATGGACGCTACGACATTGCCGAATTCGCGTGGGTCGGTTCGCCCTTCGCGACCGGTAACAACAGCATCTACTGCTCGTACACGGACAAGGCCAACTGCGGTGCCAACTGGGTCCACTTCAAGAACAAGACTGAGGACAAGTTGCTGACCGAAGCGGCCGCGGCGTCGAGCCCCGCCATCGAGGCGAAGCTGTACAACCAAGCTGACGCGATCCTGTGGAAGAACATGGTCACCCTCCCGCTGTACCAGAAGCCCGTTATGACGGCCTGGTCAAGCGCTTATGGGAACATCTTGCCCAACGCGTCAAGCGTCGGCGTGACCTGGAACGCTCAGAGTTGGGGACTTAAGTAGTCGAAAGTCGTTTTACGCACCAAAACGGGATAGGACGGGCTCGCGCCCGTCCTATCCTGTTTGGGTGCGCAAGGCGTTCGGACTTATGAGCCCTCAACTATGACTACTTACATTCTTCGTCGACTGGCCATAGGCGTCGGCGTCTTGCTGCTCGCCAGCGTCTTAGTGTTCACCCTCGTCGCCGAGTCGGGGAACCCGCTCGGACCGCTGCTGGCGAACCCTCTCACCCCTCAGTCCACCATTCGCCTCAAGATTCTTGCCCTGCATCTCAATGACCCCCTGTGGCAGCGCTACTGGATATGGTTCTCGCACGTCGTACGTGGTGATTTCGGCGTCTCCAACAACGGACTGGGCGTGGGTCACCAGTTGGAAATCCACATGTTCGTGACGCTTCGCATGGTCATCCTCTCAACGATCCTCTCGATCTTCCTGGCGATCAGCGTCGGGCTCATCTCGGCCCTGCGTAACGGCACCATCGTCGACCGCGGCGTCTCAGTCGTGAACTTCGTCTTTCTTTCGGTGCCGGTGTTCGTGGTTGGTCTGGTGCTCAAGACCTTCGTGGCCGTGCCCATCGATCAACACTTCCATCGGGTCGTCCTGGCGACCGCCGGGGAGCAGAATCCTCTGGCCGCGGGCAACTTCTTCCAACGTCTGCCCGACTACGCGTCGCACACGATTCTTCCAACGATCACACTCGTGCTGGCGACCTATGCCTCGTGGGCGATCTACCAACGCTCGACGTTGCTCGACGTGATGAACAGCGACTACGTTCGTCTCGCGCGTGCCAAGGGGATATCTCCGCGGCGCGTGCTCCTGCGCCACATCCTTCGAAACGCGCTGATTCCCGTCACGACGGTCATCGCGCTCGACTTCGCCGGGATTCTCGGTGGTGCGGTAATTACTGAGACGGTGTACGGGTGGAACGGCCTCGGGCGATTCTTCCTCGACGGGGTCAATAATTTGGACGTGAACGTGACGTTGGCGTACCTGATGCTCACCGCGGTCATCGTCATTCTCTTCAACCTGATGGCGGACATCGCCTACGGCTTCCTCGACCCGCGAATCCGCTACGGGAAGCAATGAGACGTCCAATGAACAACCCAGAGGAGGTGACATGTCCGAACCAGGTGTGAGCGAATTCAACGCGATGAGCGTCCCCGAGGACGACGCGGCGACCGAGGGAATGGCTTTGGAGTCTCGTGGGCAGTGGGCGAACGTGCTTCGTCGATTCCTGCACAACGGCCAGGCAATGACCGGACTGGTCACGTTCATGTTGCTCCTGGTCGTATCCTTCACGTACACGATGCTGCACCCGAGCGCCTTTTCGACGCTCTCCTTGAACGTCAACGAAGCGCCGTCGCGGGCCCACATTTTTGGCACGAACAGCATCGGCATCGACATGCTGGCGCAGATCTTGAAGGGGGTTCTCGCCGACGTACAGGTGGCGATCCTCGTCGCGGCCATGGCGGTCATGATCGGAACCTTGGTCGGCGCGGTGGCGGGGTACTACGGGGGCAAGGTCGACAACCTCTTGATGCGCTTCGTCGACCTCATCTTGGTGATTCCGGTGCTCGTGGTCCTCGTACTGCTCGCCCACATCGTCGCCCAGA